>TARA_R110002110_G_scaffold299137_1_pt1 | contig 11037 bp, 7 predicted proteins | sample TARA_R110002110 | Tara Oceans TARA_R110002110 (sample SAMEA4397330) | marine metagenome | biome: Polar Biome; feature: [SRF] surface water layer (ENVO:00010504); material: water (ENVO:00002006), including particulate matter (ENVO:01000060) such as... | depth 5 m
TGATTCGTAAACAGGATATAAAAAGCTTATGAGACTGTTAATCTTACCAAGATTCTGTGCAGCCTGGTCTGCGTCCCCTGAGACCACATCAAACTCCAGAGAAATCTGACGCTGAGTGTTTTGAAATGTTACTAGGGGGTCCATCCTACCATAGACCGTTTCAGGATTCCAGTTTGATGTAAACTGATCGGAGAAACTCGTGACCCAGCCACGAAAATCTATTGTTTGGCTCGTAGCAAGATGGGTGATATATAGTTTAAAGAAACTATTCTCAATCATGCCCGGATCATAAGATTGTGCTAACATAGGTACTCCTCAAGTATATTAAATAGAGTCAATATAAAATTATTCGCGGCTGTATGCTAGCGACTATTAAAGCTAACCTGTTCGTTCAGAACCTGAAGCACAATATCTTTTAATTCGGTATCACCAATCTTGACTACAATTGATTTTGGAGAAAAGTTAATAACTGGCTTCGAAACAGCAGAGTCCTTGGCTTGGGCGGCTCGCGAGAGTCGTTCGTCAGAGGGCCATGGGAAGGGTGTAGCTTCGGTCTTTCCAGACATCGCTTTCTCGGTTGCCTCGCGGCCGGGCTTGTTGGTATCTGGCTTATATACTGTGTCTATGGTTAGTGTGGCTGACTTATTAAACTCCGTGAGCGCTTCGAGCTTCTTGAGTCCGATGACTTTTGTCGCAAGACCGAAAGCTGTAAGTGCCGGGACCAGGAGGCCCAGCGCGAGAGCGGTTTTAAGAATGCCAAAAGCTGCGCCCCCGATTTCTCTAAGTGCAGATGCAAATTCAAGAACCTGTGGGAGCGCCGTTACAAAAGCGAGTATGGATGTCTTAAGACTCTCTGCTCCCGCAGCAACTAAGTTCATTCCTATGCCGACGAGCATTAAAGCGCCGCTAAAGATTCCCAACACGGTAGAGCCGATTATAAGTGGATAGGCTGCGATGAGGAGAGCCGCTGCGAGAACTCCCAGTCCGATAGCCCCGATGATTGCCCCAGCGCCAAGAGTTATAAGGCTCATTCCCAATGCAGAAACTGCCGAGGCAGTAGCAAGTATTTGCCCTGCTGGGATTTGGACCAGCTGGGCTACTAAAATTGCCAGTCCCTTGGCGGCTAGATTGATACCGAACCCTAAGAGTGTGGCAGCGACTCCCAGAGCAGTGAGCAAGACAGCCGTGGCGAGCAGAGCCCACCCGGCGGCTGTGGCCGCGACGGCTGCACCAACAAGGAAATAGACGGCTGCCGAGAATATTCCCAGCCCAATGCCGGCGGCAATTAGTTGTGGGCCGTTCAGCCCCTTAAAAGACTTGACCAATTGGGCCATTCCCAGCGCCGCCAGGGCGACGCCGGCGCCCATAAGAAGAAAGGCAACGCCTAAGGCTATCAGGGGGATCGAGACCGGGGTGGCGACGGCGCCGAGGGCGGCGATCGCAGGGATCATGAAGTATAGAATGGCAACAAATCCGCCCATTACGAGACCTATTGCTAGAACGGCGCCGACAATTTGTCCTCCAGTTAAAACCTGAAAGGATTCAACAAGCTTTGATAGTCCCAGTGCGGCTATAGCAATGCCACCACCAATCATAAGTATGGCCGCTCCGAATGCAAGCATCTCTTTCCACGTGCCCTTCACTGCTTCCCCAAGCTCTTTGATTCCTTCGGTAAATGATTTCCATCTGCTTGTAGTATCTCCGGCCGGAGGCTCCGGTATTGAGGTTTCAGTGCCCGGTAAACCCCCGGGTGGCAGGTCTGGTCCGTGCATCTTGCCGCCGCCGGTGAGGCGGTCTTTGAGGCGGGAGGCCATTCCTTTAACGCCTCCGGAGCCCCCTGTAACTGTATCAGTGATCATGCCGCCCTTGTTCCAAGCGTCTCGCGCTTTTTTGAGGGCCCACAGAGAGAGGCCAAGTGTGATGATCCCCTTCACAAGTTTCTGAATTGGCTTCGGCGCTTTACCCAGCAACCCGATAAAAGCGGAAATACCTTCAATAATCCAAGCAATCGGTTGAATGATAATGTCCATCGCAACGATTAAACTCATGAAAGCATTCTTTAGTTTACTTATAACATCCTGAGCCTCACGTGCGGTTTCGGCTATTTCTTCTTGATGCTTAATCTGTAGTTCTTCGGCTGCGGAAAGCTCCCCAAACATGCGGCGGGCCGTGTCTACGTCAACCCCTAGAGCATCTGCAATTGCAAGCTGTTCGTACTTGTTCATATCTGAGAATAACTGCCCACTCATCTCCACCGAGTCTGTGAGCATTTCAAGTCGTTCGCCCTCAGATGCATTTAACATATCAATTGAGTTTAGGTAGGGACCGCCGAGGATGGCATTTAATCGACCAACCTTTTGGCCGGCACCATCAAATGTATCGAATGCTTTGCCAGAAATACCCACTAACTCGTCGACTGTCAAACCAGTGGCCTTGGATTGCTTCTCAAGTTTTTCGAACACATCAACAACGTCCTCACCATAGAAAGCAAGTTTCTTGGCAACTGATTGAAAGTCCGCGAACACTTGTTGTGTCGATTTGCCTAGACTTTGGGCTGTATCGTGAAGCCTTTCGGTAAGACCAACAAGCTGAGTCTCATTAAGACCCAAAGACTTAGTGGCTGTGTCAAAGATCTGGGATGTCGTACTGTTGCTGACACCTAAGGCGTCTAGGGCCACCGATTGCGCGGTCAGGGCCACCTTCGTATCCTTGGAAAGCTGTGTAAAAGCGCTCATTTCTGTATAGAGAGAGCCCATTGCTGCCGCGGCGTCCTCGTGAGTACCGCCAAATATCGCTGTTTGGTCACGGACAGAAGACATGGCCATTCCATATTCTCCAAACGCAGAGGTATCGGCGGCGCCTGTTTGGCGCCGGAATGCCGCGGCTGATGTGTCTGTGGCCATGGCCAAGTTAAGTGATTCGGCGGCGACCTTTGTGGCCATTTTTTCGAATGATTTCCCGGCGAAGCCCACCACCGAGTCGAGATCTTTGAAGTTATCTTTCATCCCTGCCAGATCTGCAGCTGACTGAGGGATTATCCTCGTAAGCTTTCCTGCGGCGCCGCTGAATTGGAACATAGAGGAGACCGCAAGGTCGACTTTCTCCTTGCCGGCTTCGAATTCCGCGTGGAGTTTTTCGAGAGCTTCTGCTTCTGCGTCGACTGCGTCGGCAGCTTCTTGCCGCGCTTCGTTGAGGGATCTTAGCGCGTCCTCTTCCCTTTTATACTCTTTCCAACTCTTTGCGGCAGCTTGGCGCTCTTTAATTTCCAACTCTTCTTTTGCTCTAACAAGAGCGCGCTCTTCCGCGGGTTCCAACTCCTCAAGACCACGTTTTTTATTTTCTAGGAGGCGGATTTGATTTGCCAACGCCTCGGCTGCTGCCGCGGCATCCTTCTTATTGGCAAAGAAGCCCCCAGGCGAGCTGTCAGACCCCCCCGCCGACGATAGCTGTGACCCGGGCGATGAGCCGCCGCCGGCGCCACCACCACCTTTCTCTAGCGCCTTTACTAATTTAGTTAGGCGATCTATTAAGGCATCGATTTGCTGCGGTGTGGCCACTCTTTAGCCCTCTAGTTTTTGAACGGCCATCGCAGACCGGTTTCGCCCTCAAAGCCTTGAACGGCTCGGTCGAGGTCGCGTTTGTTCATCATCGTGCGGGAATCGGATAAGCCATGCTTCATATATGAGTCCATATATCGTTTTTCATTTTTGAGTGCCGCGAAAAAAGTTTCAATTTGTTTATTGGTGCCACGGATGCCCACTGGAACGTTGAAACCGGCGACATACATATCCATTAACATATTCCTAACAGCCACCGAAAAACTGGTTGCAAAGCCTCGCTCTTGCAGCAGATTGGTATTACTTAAATCAATAACAAACTTTTCCATAGGTATCCCTCAACAATAAATAGTTAAATATAACAAAAGCCGCTCAAAACTGAGCAGCTCTTATCGTTATCTTTTAGATTTAGCCTTGGACATGGCTGAATCGTGTTCTTTCTTCTGGTCATCGAACTCTTTAATTAGTCGTTTAACAAACCAGCGGCGCAACTGAGTTGGAAGATTGTATGCTTCGAATATTGACCAGCCGCCGTGATGTTTTAAGACAAATAGCTCTTCGTAGACGACCTCTTGGTATTCACTACTTAGGCCAAAAAAACTGCGCCGTCAACGGCATACCTACTTTCTCCAAATGTCCACAGTTATCACAGGAAAAATCAAATGATAGATCGATATCGGGGACGAGCCCGTCATAGCGAGTTCGAAGCTCGCGAGAGATCCTGGTAGGACAGCGCTCAACAAACTTCTTAAGGAGTGCCGGCTCAGTTACATCATTAATCCGGACGATAACAGCTTCAAGTTGATCTGTAATGTTAGCATCCGGTAATTTAAGCCTTTTGCGCTTTTCGCGCTGCTGCATAATACGATGTTCGTCGCGGCCGCTTAACAAACGGACCTCAACAGTCAGGCCTTCATACTGCGGAAACGTAAGTTCATAGTTTCCGTTTTCTAACCGGACAACGTCCTCGGGGATCCCCTCAGTAGCCTTAGGTTCAATTTCACTTAGGTCTACCTTGGTCTCTTGAGTCGTTGTACAGTCCGGGCAGCCAACTGTTACACTATACTCCGGGCCGAAACCCGTAATGCGAGCTAGCAGAAGGACCGCGTTCTTATCACCAATCAATAAATCGGCTGCTTTAACCTTCTTGTCGACGATTAAAGAGTCTAGTAGACGATCTAGGGCGACGCCCTTCTTAATTAAGGCCTCTGATGTAAGGATATCTTCTTCTTTCGCCGTCATATGACGAATTTCTAAAGTATCGATTCCATGGAGGGGGTGTGTCTCTGGATATAAGAGCCCCTTGCTGGGGAGATCCACAAACTCTGTTGGGTTTATGAATGAAAATATGTCTTGTGTGTTGTTTTCTAGGACGGGGGGTGGAGGAGCGGGTGCATCCTGGTGGGGAGCACCCGTTCTCTCCGAGTTATTTCTTCGTTTTGACAAATGTCACCTTCTTTCTCTGGGTTTATCCTGTTGGCTACTCGAATGCGCCCTGGCCTGGTTCCCCAGAGGGGTCGCTGTCGATTCCCGGCTGAGGTTCGTCCGTGCCCGGGCCATACCATGCCCAATCATACCTGAAAGTTATATCAATATTAAGCAAATCTTCGCTAGAATAGTCCAGATCGCCAAACTTAACGTTTGTGATCCATGGATTGAGAAGCTTCCAAGTACCAATAAGTCCTCCTTCTCCGTTTAGCTCGCGAATAAGAACATCGCCAAGAGCACTAAGAGAATTAAGCTTATTGGGGGTACCGGGGCCTATCACGCCGCGGGTACTTAAACCATTAAAGAGTTCGCCCTGTTGAGATGGATCCAGGTAGCCTGAGCTGTAGAGGGCATCATAAAGAAGCGCGTTTCCATCCGGGTCGACGGCATTAACGAGTTGGACAGTGACGGTATCCCAGGTGACTGCCCCGGGGTAGTAATAGGTATTTCCAAGAAACTTATGTTCGGTCTCACCAATTGTGTAGGAGGGCTTTGTAACCGTCTTGGCTAAATACTGTTTGTAGACATCCTGACTTCCGCCGGCGCCTCCGGCGCCCAAAAGCGGAAGATTCAATAAAAATCTATGTGCTCTACGCGGTTCTGATGCTGCTTCGTTCCAAAATGCCATTGTTTTAATCTCCTGTTAGATCTAATTTAAATAGTGCGAGGGGGACAAACCCCCCGCTTTATTTTTTAATCTACGAATGAGGCTCCCGTTCTTGTAATATTGAAGTCAATCGCGATATATTCGATAGCGCGTGTGGGCTTCAGGAAGATCTGGGCGTACATGATATTGCGATCGACCAGATCGGGAGTTGTCGTAGTGCTGTCGAGTACCACCTTGAAGTCGGAGAGGCCAAAGTTAGCCTTTACGGAAGACAAGAAGGGATTAACCCGCGCAGTGAATCGATCCCAGGTGACCTGAATGTTCGGGTCGAAAAGGATCTGGTTTGCCATCTGCGAGATGCGCTTCTTCACGAAGATCATCAGGCGACGGACGTTAATGCGGTCCAGAGCCGAAGGTGTAACCTGCAGCGTCTTCTGACCAAAGATCACGATGCCCTCTGCGGGGAACTTAGCGATCGGGTTTACGTTTGCGTCATAGAGCTTGTCCCGGTCCTGGCGGCGTAGCTGGTGGGCCACATCGATGATCGGAAGGCCTGCAGAGCCTTCTGTTAAGCCGCCGCGGTTGAAGCCGGCTGGTGCGAACCAGACCTGCGTCTTGCGCTGAGAGCTTGAGAAGGTGCCGAGAGCTGCGACCGAAGGCGGAAGCCAGATGTGCGAGCCATTAAGGGTGTCGCGTGCACGAAGCCATGGGTAGAATGTACAACCATAAGAGGAGTTCAGCCCTCGATTACGGAGTCCATTAACAGCAGCTGCAATCTCGCTTGAGGTGTTGCCGCGTCGAGTCGCTGCCGAAGCATTACTGTTTTCGCGCGGGATATAGCCCTGAGGTAGATCGATAATGGCCAATGCGTCAGCTCGGTCTTCGCAGATGTTGATAAGATTGGTTGTCAATCCTTCCTGGCGAAGTCCTGGGACCGTGGCAAGGTTCATCTCAACGACTTCTGGATCTGCGATAGAGTCCATTGCGCGGCGAACCGAGTTAAATACGTAGTTGTTAAGATCTGTGGCCGTCGAGGGCAGTGTTGTGGCACTGCTGTTGAACGGATCCATTTCCTTGATGTTAACACCGTCGAAGCCGCCATACATAGGGACCGTGAAGCGGTCGTAACCAGCGTCGAGGACGCCAGAGACTGCTCCTGAGACCAGTGTGTAGGACTGAACGACACCAGGGCCGAAGCGGCTGGTAACAGACGCATGCGAGCCGCTCACCCAGAGGCCTCCGAGGGAGCCGGTGGCGCAAACGTCGTCAAGAGTAAACTCGACAGAGCGCTCTTCTTTGGCGGTGAAGCCAGAGAACATAGACCCAACGATTCCGCCGCGGGGGCGAAGAAGGTCGATGTTCGACTTGTCGAAGCGTGTGCTGCCTTGGCTTGGAGTGGTCTGGAAGCCGAAGTAAGCGTCAGTCTTGTTGCTTAAGTTGCCAGCAGATGCACTCACGCGGAACTCTGGGGCTGGGTAGTGAACCTTAAGCCTTAAGTCTTGGTCCTGGGCGCCCAACGTTGCAGAGGAGGATATTGCCAGCACAGAGCCAGTCGTCCAGGTACCAGCGGCGAGGCCGGTGGTTGCGCTACCGGCGAAGGCAGACCCAGAAATCCAGTTGCCCGATGTAGTGGTGACCACCGCGGTAGAGATCTCTTCGTCGTTGTACTTAACCATTCCCTGGAACCCAAACGGAAGGAGTTCGGCCGAAACCATACCGGCATCGACGTCACTGTTCATTTCGACGCGGATGAACTTGGAATTATTGGCCCAGTCACCCTTCTGTGTGTAGCGTCGCTCTGTTTCAGACCATTGCGAGAACTTGTCTCCGATCTTGCGGGCAACGTAGTTGAGGGAATCAGGGTTTAGGTCGCATTCATCAAACTGCTCGATGACACGAACGGTATTATCAGAATCGCTTAGAGAGCGGACCACAACACTAAATGTACCATAGGCATATGCGTCATTAGAAGAACGCTTGATATCCTGAATGGAGACCTTAAGATTCCGGTTGGTCCAATCACCCGGGTCCTGCAGAGCATGAAGTGTAAACAGATTCTGAACTCCTGATGTAGAGCCGGCAACTAACGATGTACGGTTAGAAATGATAATAGGCGCCTGGGCGCTCTGTACCGAGTGTCCTGCATAATCTGCTCCGGAGTTGGTACCGTCCGTCAGCGGGATAATTGCCGCAAAGGACTGTGCAAGGTTGCCAGCTGCAATCTCAGTTGCAGTGATATTAGCCTTGAGGTGGCGATCAAACGACTCACCCAAGAAATAAGTATCTGTAACCGTGGAGATTCGCGAATTGGTTTTCTGTGGGTTAGTATTGAATACCTTTCGCAGGTAGCGCGAGCTATTCTCGTTGAAGTTGAAGGTTGTACTGTTCGAACCATCATCAAGGACGAACTCATAGTTGGTGCCAGTATCGGCAACAAGAGCGATCGAAGTTGTTTGCTTGTTAACACCCGTCGAAGCCTTGATAATACCACCGGAGCCGGAGGCGATAAGAGAGCCTGAGAGTTTAAGTACTGTACCGCTGTCGGCATAGAAGATAGCAGCAAGAGCGCCAGTCATCTGAGTCTTGAGGGTGGTGACACCGTCATTGTCAGCAGCAGCGTGACAAACCACGAGGCCATAGGCAGTCGTGGAACTCCAACCGGCTTCGCCGGCTGTGCCGGCGCCCGGGCCACCGTCAGCAGTGGTCTGTGCGCCAAGAAGTCGAATGTAGGTCAGTGGAGAACTGTTCTTCAGGTACGCCTGCGCGGCATACATGCCATAGGTAGTGGCGGACTTGTCAGTGCCTTCGCGCCAAACGTCGTCGCCGGCGCCACCGGGGGCGGGCGTTCCAAACGTATTAACGAATTCTTCAAATGAGTTAACCGTGACAGGTCGGAGGGCCGGGCCTTTTGCAGCGCGCCCAATGACGACCGGGCCGATGCCAGCGGGCGTGGCCGGAATTTGGGAATTGTCAATTTCATTGACGAAAACTCCCGGTGATACGAATCTAAACTTTTTAACTGACATTAGTTGTGTTCTCCTACATTGTGAAAATGTTCAAAGTAAATAGTGTTAAATAGTTGGAATGGTATTATTCTCTGTAAAATCCATCTTTAATAGTTCGAGGAATATCTCCCACTATTGTTCTTTCACGACCAATCTTAAATTCAACAGCATTTTGGCGACGGACAATCTTAGGCTTTTCTTGGTTTTCGCCCTCTCCGACCAAGTACCCCAGCACTTCTATGTTGATACTGGTTTCATAGTTCCTTTGGGCCATACCCAAATTGGCATCGTTGGAACCATTGGCGAATGAGCCTTCAATAAATACCTCGTAAGAGTGTCCTTCGTTCTCAATCCTCTTTGGCATTCTTGAGTTGCCGGCAATAGTAAAAAATGGAGTTATGAGGGTATTGAGTTGCTGCTGGTACTCCGTTCGTAAGTTAATTTGATAGGAAACCTTAACCCACACCGGCAGTGGAATGGTCACCGTTTCATAAACGGTCTTTCCTGTATTAGTCTTGTGTTGGCGCTGATTGGTATTCTTGCCTTTGGCGGCTACATCCTTAGTGGTACCACCATATTTACGATTAGCCATGGCGTTCTCAAATTCAGCTGTCTTCTTTTGATTAAGTTCGCGGGCAATTGTAATAACGCCCCCTTTGGCGCCCGGTGTGGGATATAAATTAGCCCATACGGTTCCTCGAAAGTTTGGTTCCTTGGTAACCGCGGACCGATGTACTGTTAACAAAGGAAGCACCAGGGTTTCTTCACCATCTCGCAAATCTTTATTATGCTTTATTTGATACGCGCGTTCGGCTGTCACCCATAATACTGGAACCTTCTTGAATCCCCGATTAGTAGACGTCGAAAGGTTTAGCTCCTCATCAATAAATCGTAGCATAGCGCCGTCTATGGTCTCTAAGGTCGAGGGAGCAAATTCAATTTCTTCTAAATGGCTAGCAACCTCTTTGTCACCGACATAATCATACTCATTGGCTTTGGTATCTTCAATCTGTTCTTGCGTCCGCTTACTTCTAGGCATTTATTTATCCCACAAAAATGCCAGCGGGGACATTCTCCAGTACTTTCTTGGTTGAATCCTGTAGGGTGGAGTCGGTGGTCGCGAGCTTGTCGTATGTCAACTCGTCCAGGAGGGTCTTCAGTTCGTCTCGCAATAGATCCTGCTCGGCTTTGGCTTGCCCAAGCAATGCATCAGCATTGAGAGTTACACTCTCGCCAGGAATTGGAACGGTCGCAAATTTGCCCCGTACCTGGCCAAGCATCTCTTTTGTAAGAGCCAGAGCAAACCTCCGGATCCACTGCTTACCAATTGAGTTTATGTTCTCATAGGGAATATTCTGGAACGGGAGCGTGTTAAGATTGTTAACCCCGTCCGCGCCGTTGTTTCCACGTGGCGTATTATCCCAAGGATTATACTCGTTATCAATCGTAAATTGTACCCAAAATTTCTTGGGACTTGTGGCATCTGGCTGCGGGTAAATACGCAGCATGTTATCCTTGATCTCGTAAGAGTAGTGAGAAATTCTTGTCCACAGTGCGTCTTCATATGCCATGGCCTGGAGCTTGTTCTGCCACGTGGGCACAATTTCAAAAGTAGAATCGTCAGCGTATTGTCCATAGGTGCGCATATTTCCAACAACTGAGAAGCCGCCATAGTATCCATAGAAACGCCACATTGCGCGTGGGGTTTTAAAGAACACCTTACGAATAACGACTCTTTTGTCTTTTACTTTTCCGTAATAGGGGACCGTTGCGTCGGAGAACGAGGAGGCTGAGATAATTGTCTGTAGATCATAATCTTGTTTTGCTGCAACTCTGTCTACGGAAGCAGAGTAGATAGGTGTCACCCCACCCATTCCCGTTTCCGTTGCTAGGCCTTCTGAAACTCGACGAATATATCCATAATCATATCGAGGATAGCGTGTAGCTATATTGGAACCAGATAAAGAAGAGCCGCTTACGATCTGTCCGTCCTGATCAAAGGAAGCTGTTGCGGCGCCGAGGAAGCTAGATAGTGAGCTTTTACCTTGGTGTAAATTTATTAAATAAGAATATTCGAGGACCGCCTCTTCATAAGCTGCATAAACATTTCCCTGGGATAGTTCAATGTCTAGGACATCGCCCCCTAGTTTCTTATAGGTATAGGCTACCTGATCGGATGCGCCAGACAAGAATGTAGCCGAACTCGCATACATGCCGAACGGCAGCGTGGCGGCGACATTAACAACATTTCCAGTAACTGGTAAGATGTTGGCATTTGATGTTGACGCGGGGTTTAATTTAGGGACTGCCATTTAACTTTCCTCGATTGATTCAATACTAAATAGAAAGCCCCGCCTCAAAAGAGACGGGGCTTTCACTA
>TARA_R110002110_G_scaffold127234_3_pt1 | contig 11035 bp, 11 predicted proteins | sample TARA_R110002110 | Tara Oceans TARA_R110002110 (sample SAMEA4397330) | marine metagenome | biome: Polar Biome; feature: [SRF] surface water layer (ENVO:00010504); material: water (ENVO:00002006), including particulate matter (ENVO:01000060) such as... | depth 5 m
CTTCCCTTCGGTATCGCACCGATGGGCATGTGCAATCTGTCGACGCCCGGCGCCGACTTCATGCTGGCCCGCCTTGCCGCGAAACATAGAATCCCCCTCGGTGTCTCGACCGCCGCTTCCACCGCGCTGGAACCGATAATCGAAGCCGCCGACGGCAATGCCTGGTTCCAGCTTTATTTTGGTGGCGACGAAGATGTCAGCCACAAGCTGCTCGACCGTGCCGGTGCCGCCGGATACGAAACGCTGATCTTCACCGTCGATGTGCCGGAAGTAGGCCGCCGACCGCGGGAGTTACGCCGCGGCTTCAAGATGCCGTTCAAAATCGGCCCCGGCCAGTTCATCGACTTTGCCCTGCACCCCCGCTGGTCACTTTGCACGCTGGCGAAAGGCGCCCCCGATCTGGCCAATTTCAAGGCACCGGGAATGGAATTCGACCGGACCAAAAGCCGCGCCCGCGCCGACTGGGATTTCCTCGCCCGTGTCCGCGATAACTGGAAAGGCCGGATGGTGCTGAAAGGTGTGACCTCATCGCAGGACGCCGTCCTTGCCCGTGATGCCGGGGTTGATGCGGTCGAAGTATCCAATCATGGCGGTCGACAGCTGGAAAGCGCCCCCGCCGCCATCGACGCCCTGGCCCGCATCCGTGCCGCCGTCGGCGATGACTATCCGCTGCTGTTTGATTCCGGCCTGCGCAGCGGTGAGGACATCGTGAAGACCTATGCCATGGGGTCAAACTTCGCCATGGTCGGCCGCGCCCTGCTTTATGCACTGGCAGCAGATGGCGAACGTGGCCTGAACAGCTTTGTCGACCTGCTGGCCGAAGAAGTCAGCCTGACACTGGCCCAGCTTGGTGCAACATCAATCGACCAGATCAGCCACGAGATGCTGGTTGGTTGAGAGCTGCTGCTGACGGTCGGCCTGCTGACGGACTTTTTCCAGTGCATCACGGACGGTCTGGGCCCCGGCTTCCGGTTTATGGGCGTTCTCGCTGAGATGTCGTCTCCATTGTTTTGCCCCGGGCTGACCCTGAAACAGGCCCAGCATATGACGGGTGATGCGCCCCAGCCAGACACCTTCTGATGTCTTGCGCTCAATATAGGGCAGCATGGCCTCAACCAGATCAAACCGGTCCTGACCCGACGGGGCTTCGCCATAAAACCGGCTGTCGATATCAGCCAGTATCCAGGGTGTCTGATAGGCGGCGCGGCCAATCATCGCACTGGCCACATGTTCAAGATGATGCGCGGCCTCATCCAGCGTCACCACACCCCCATTGATGCCAGTCGGGAAGCCCGGATTCTCTGCCGCAATGTCATAGACCAGCGGATAGTTCAGTGGCGGCACATCGCGGTTTTCCTTCGGACTCAACCCTTCCAGCCAGGCTTTGCGGGCATGAACCGTCACCCCGTCACAACCAGCATCGCGAACCCGTGCCATCAGGGTCCGTAATGCCGGGCCTTCCGGCTGGTCGTCGACGCCGATCCGGCATTTCACGGTAACCGGTATATCGACCGCCGCCTTCATCGCCGCGACACAGGCCGCCACCGTCTCCGGCTCGCGCATCAGACAGGCGCCGAAAGCCCCGGACTGCACCCGGTCTGACGGACAGCCGACATTGATATTGACCTCGTCATAGCCCCACTGTTCCGCAAGCCGGGCACATTCCGCCATCGCATGAGGCTCATTACCCCCCAATTGCAGGGCGACCGGATGCTCCGCCGCGTCATAATCCAGATGCCGCGGCACATCACCATGCAGCAGGGCACCCGTGGTCACCATTTCCGTGTACAGCAGCACCCGGCGTGAGATCAGCCGCAGGAAATAACGGTCATGCCGATCCGTCCAGTCCATCATCGGAGCGACGGATATGGGGTGCAGTTGAGGATCGCGGTTTTGCAGATTGCCGGTCATAGGCACTCAATACCGGGCAGATACCCGCAGAATCAAGCATGGCGGTCAGTAACGGGGACCGAAAGGGGGGGGATCCGGATTACGAAAGTTACTTGATTCATATCAATGTACTGAACAGTGAACCGGTATAGACAGAGGATGGGATAAAAGAAATGCACAGCATTCAGGTTTAGGGAGGCTTCATGTGACCATTCAGCCAGAGACTGAAACGACAGAAATGCCGTCCGGAACCGGGAAGTCTGACGAATTGCAGACCTTTCTGTTTCTGACCATTTTTCTGGCCCCGATTGTCGCCGTCACCGGCGTCGGTGGTTTCGGGTTCCTCATCTGGATGAGCCAGATCATCCTTGGCCCGCCGACAGGCTGAGTAATGGTTTTCGGAGTGGGGGAGAATCTATGCATCAGAACAATCTGAGCCGACGTGGCCTGTTGACCGGGCGTGTGAAGGCCCGCGACGAAACCGTACCCGCACTGGTGATCGAGCCACATTGTCTGGCATTCAGCGGAACAGCCTGCCGTTCCTGCGAAGATGTCTGCGAGCCGCGAGCAATCCGTTTCCGGCCCCGTCCCGGCGGTCACTATCATCCCGACATCACCAGCGACTGTACGGGATGCAGCGACTGTATCCCGGTCTGTCCGGTTGGTGCCCTGACCTTCACAACAGGCGGCCAGAATGCAGTTTGACCATCCGGACAACCAGCTGAACAGCCCGCCTCTCCGCGACCGGAAAACCGGTCCGGCAGAGATTCATTTTACCAGCCTGATTATCTCGGCAAAGCCGCAGTTCACCGATGAAATTGCGACCATCATTACCAGAGACAAACGGGTCGGGATTGAGCCTGGCCCGCATAACGGAAAGCTTATCGTGACGCTGGAAACCGGCAGCCTGTCCGAGGTGACCGAGTTTATTGATGATGTCAGCCGCCTGACCGGCGTCATGAACACCGCCATGGTCTATCACCACGCGGAGCCGGTGGCATCGCTCGACCTGCCCATTGAAGATGATCACGTCCTAACGACAACCAAACCGGAATAATGCCATGAAGATGACCCGCCGTGAGTATATCAAGGCCACTGCCGTCGCGACGGCCGCCGCTGCTGCCGGGTTGCCCGGTGCTGAGGCAAAGGCTGCGAATATTATCACCGAAGCCGACCGGATCGGCCTGAAATGGGACAAGGCCGCCTGCCGTTTCTGCGGCACCGGCTGTTCGGTGATGCTGGCAACCAAGGGCGGACGCATCGTCGCCTCGCATGGCGACGTCAAATCCCCGGTCAATCGCGGCCTGAACTGCGTGAAGGGTTATTTCCTCTCCAAGATCATGTATGGCGAGGACCGGCTGACCCAGCCGATGCTGCGCAAACGCAACGGCAAATATGACAAGGAAGGCAGTTTCGAGCCGGTCTCCTGGGACGAAGCCTTCGATATCATGGCCGAGAAGTTCAAGGACGCATTGCGCAGGAAAGGCCCGACATCCGTCGGCATGTTCGGCTCCGGCCAGTGGACGGTGTGGGAAGGTTATGCCGCCTCAAAACTGTTCAAGGCCGGTTTCCGGTCGAACAATATTGATCCGAACGCCCGCCATTGCATGGCGTCGGCAGTCGGCGGTTTCATGCGGACCTTTGGTATCGACGAGCCGATGGGCTGTTACGATGACTTCGAACATGCCGATGTCTTCGTGCTCTGGGGGTCGAACATGTCGGAAATGCATCCGATCCTCTGGACCCGTCTCACCGACCGGCGGCTCAGCCATCCGCATGTGAAGGTTGCTGTGCTGTCGACCTTTGAACATCGCAGCTTTGACCTCGCTGATATTCCGATGGTGTTCAAGCCGCAGACCGACATGGTGATTCTGAATTATATCGCCAATTACATCATTCAGTCCGGCAAGGTGAACAAGGAATTTGTCGAGAAGCATACCAATTTCCGGATCGGCAATACCGATATCGGTTATGGCCTGCGCCCGGAGCATCCGCTGGAAGTGGCCGCAAAGAATGCCGACAAGGCTGGTGGGTCGAAAGAAGCCACGTTTGAGGAATATGCGGCCTTTGTGTCGGAATATACGCTCGACAAGGCGCATGAGATGTCCGGCGTACCAAAATCCCGGCTGAAGGAACTGGCCGAACTTTATGCTGATCCGGACCGCAAGGTCATGTCGCTCTGGACCATGGGCGTAAATCAGCATACCCGCGGCGTCTGGACCAATAACCTGATCTATAACATCCACCTGCTGACCGGGAAGATATCCCAGCCGGGCAACAGCCCGTTCTCGCTGACCGGTCAGCCCTCGGCCTGTGGCACAGCCCGGGAAGTGGGTACTTTCTCGCATCGCCTGCCCGCTGATATGGTCGTCAACAACCCGAAACACCGGGCCATCGCCGAAAAGATCTGGAAGCTGCCGGAAGGCACCATTCCGGAGAAGCCGGGGTACCACGCGGTCGAACAGAACCGGATGCTGAAGGACGGCAAGCTGAACGCCTACTGGGTTCAGGTGAACAACAACATGCAGGCCGCGCCGAACATGATGGAGGAAGGGCTGCCGGGCTACCGCAACCCGGAAAACTTCATCGTCGTCTCCGACGCCTATCCGACCGTTACCGCACAGGCAGCCGATCTGGTGCTGCCGACCGCGATGTGGGTCGAGAAGGAAGGGGCCTACGGCAATGCCGAGCGTCGCACCCAGTTCTGGCACCAGCTTGTCGATGCCCCCGGCGAATCAAAATCCGATCTCTGGCAGCTGATGGAATTTTCAAAACGGTTCACGACCGAAGAAGTCTGGCCGGCAGAGCTGCTGGATGCCAATCCCGGCTATCGCGGCAAGACCCTGTTCGACGTTCTCTACGCCAACGGACAGGTCAATGCCTATCCCGTCGAAGATATCGAGGCCGGTTACGCCAACCACGAAGCCGAACATTTCGGGTTTTACCCGCAGAAGGGCCTGTTCGAGGAATATGCCGCTTTCGGCCGGGGCAAGGCGCATGATCTGGCACCCTTTGATACCTATCACAAGGAACGGGGCCTGCGCTGGCCGGTGGTTGATGGCAAGGAAACCCAGTGGCGTTTCCGGGAAGGGTCCGACCCTTATGTGAAGGCCGGTTCAGGCTTTGAATTTTATGGCCATGCAGACGGACGGGCCGTGATTTTCGCGCTGCCCTATGAGCCGCCGGCAGAAAGCCCCGATCAGGATTACCCGTTCTGGCTGTCGACAGGCCGGGTGCTGGAGCACTGGCATTCCGGGTCGATGACCCAGCGGGTACCCGAACTTTACCGGGCTTTCCCCGACGCCGTCTGCTTCATGCATCCGCAGGATGCCGAAGAGATGAGCCTGCGCCGGGGGGACCAGATCCGGATCGCCTCACGACGCGGGGAGATGCTGACGCGGGTTGAAACCCGGGGCCGTAACAAGCCGCCGCGCGGCCTTGTCTTTGTCCCCTGGTTCGATGCCAGCCAGCTGATCAACAAGGTGACGCTGGATGCAACAGACCCGTTGTCGAAACAGACCGATTTCAAGAAATGTGCCATCAGGATCGAGAAGGTATGATCATGAAATACATCCTGACATCGATTGCCATCCTGATTCTTGCCGCCAGTGCCTGGGCCGCAGATATCAGCAAGACCGGCCTGCGCGGTACACCGCTGGATGAGAATCCACCGCCGCCCCGGATGTCACAGCAGTCAAACGATGACCTGCGCAAGGCCCGGAACTATCCGGAACAGCCGCCGATCATCCCGCACAAGACCGAGGATTATCAGGTTGATGCCCGGGTCAACGAATGCATGACCTGCCACAGCCGCCGTGCCGTTGCTGAAAGTCAGGCCCCGATGGTGTCCATCACCCATTTCATGGATCGGGAAGGTCAGTTCCTCGCTTCCGTGTCGCCGCGGCGATATTTCTGCAACCAGTGTCATGTCTCGCAGCATGAGGTCAAACCGCCGGTCAGCAACACGTTCGTCGATGTCGACCACGTGCTGGCGCAACCACAATAGGAAGCCTGAATATGATAGACCGCCTGAAACGGTTCTGGACGACTTTGTGGCGACCAAGCGTTCATTACAGCCTCGCTTTTCTGACCGTCGGAGGATTCATTGCCGGGGTGATCTTCTGGGGTGGATTCAACACTGCCATGGAACTGACAAACACGGAAAAGTTCTGCACCGGCTGTCATGAAATGCGGGACAATGTCTTCGCCGAACTGAAGCCTACAATCCATTACAGCAACCGGTCGGGCGTCCGCGCCATCTGTTCCGACTGCCATGTACCCCACAACTGGACCGACAAAATCGCCCGCAAAATGCAGGCATCAAAGGAAGTCTGGGGGAAAATCTTCGGCACCATCAACACACCCGAAAAGTTCGAGGCAAAACGACTGGAAATGGCACAGCGCGAATGGATAAGGTTTAAATCCAACGACAGCCTTGAATGCCGCAACTGCCATTCCGAGAAATCGATGGATTTCACCCGTCAGAGTCTCCGTGCTTCAGAAGCGCATCAGCGTTTTCTCGTCAGTGGAGAGAAAACCTGTATCGACTGCCACAAGGGTATCGCCCATGAACTGCCGGACATGAGCACCTCTATGGGCCACGGCCATCCCACAGTCGCCACTGTCAATAATTAAGAAAACAGCAAGACCGGAAGTTCTCTCCCCGGGGCACGACGACAAGGCTGAGGACCGCTGCCCCGTGGGTCATGCCTTGCCGGTGATCATCACGGCGCCCAGGACAGCCCGCACTGTTTGTTCGCGCAAGACAGCCTGACCTTCCTCATCTGCGAGAGCTTCACCAAAAATTTTCGTGAAGGTTGGGCGGTTTGAAACATTGAAGAAGCTCATCGCACTGATCTGCCAGTGAACAACCATCGGGTCGGCATCCTGGTGGAAAATTCCGCGGGCCTTCCCCCTCGCGATGACCTTCTCGAGATGGGCAATTGCACCCTGGTTCAGTTCGCGGATTTTTTCTGACTTTTCCAGATATCGTCCGGCATGAATATTCTCGATCATCACCAGCCGGATGAAATCCTTGTTCTGCCGGTGGTGATCGAATGTAAACTCGATCAGTTTTCTCAGAGCGTCAACCGGGTCAAGCCCTCCAAGATCCAGCTTGTCTTCCTGCGTGCGGACACTGTGATAGGCATCCTCCAGCGCCCGCAGATAGAGCCCCTCCTTGTCGCCAAAATAATAGTAGATCATCCGCTTCGATGTTTCGGTGCGGGCGGCAATCTCATCGACCCGCGCACCGGACAGACCGCTCTGCGAAAAAATCTCCCGTGCAACGCGCAGGATATTTGCCTGAACCGCCTCCGGATTCTGCTTCCAGCTTGAGCGGCGCGACCGCGTGCTGCTGTTCGGTGCTGTATCAGGCATTACTCAAACTCCTGTAAACTATCGCTATTTTTACAAATTTAACCGGTCAGTTCAATCTCCTTGACTGAATTAACCGTCTGGAACATTATGCCTTCCAACATGACGGCACAGAACGACTGCCATGTTGGTACTGGGAGGTAATCACCATGCCCGCAAATGAGGCACTGGTGCAGACAAACGAGATCAGGGCGGGGCTTGTGGGACGCGGAATTGCGCGGTCACGTACACCGGCCATGCACATGGCCGAGGGCAAGGCTCAGGGCTTTGATTACACCTATGAAATCATCGACATGGATCATCACGTCGGCAACCTTACGGACGTGATTGAAGACGCCGAGAAGCGGGGTTTCGCCGGACTGAATGTCACTTATCCGTTCAAGGTGGATGTCGTGGCTTTGCTTGATGAGCTATCCGAAAACGCCCGGGCACTCGGTGCCGTCAACACGGTTGTTTTCCGCAATGGAAAGCGGCTCGGACACAACACGGACCTCTGGGGTTTTTCCGAAAGCTTCCGCCTTGGCATGACAGAAGCTCCAACAAATGAAGTGCTTTTGATCGGAGCCGGCGGGGCCGGTATGGCCGTCGGGCATGCGTTGCTGCTGCTTGGGGTGCGCAAGCTCTGGATTTACGATACCGACCGGGCGCGCGGCGAGGCGCTGACCGCCTCACTGATGGCCCGGTTTGGTGAGCATCGCGTTGAAATCACAGACCAGATCGAACAGATCGGGGCCGGGCTGAGCGGGGTCGTGAATGCAACCCCCGTCGGAATGGACAAGCTTCCGGGCTGTCCTTTCCCCAAGCGCCTGCTCCGGCGCAACCTCTGGGTTGCCGACATCATTTATTTTCCACTCGATACCGAATTGATCACCGCAGCCCGCGAGGCAGGTTGCCGTGTGCTCACGGGCGGTGGCATGGCCGTATTTCAGGCGGTCCGTGCTTTTGCGCTCATTACCGGCATGGCTCCGGACCCGAACCGGATGCGCCATGCTTTCGAAGCCCACGGGCAGGACAGCCCGTCATAAAACAACAGCAAACAAACTCAAAGGGAGGAAGTCATGCATATTAAACTCAACTCTATAGCGGTTGCAGCCGCGGTCTCCGTCGGTCTGCTGGCATCTGCTGCCAGCGCACAGCAAACCATCCGGTTCGCCCATGTGGATCCGGCGGACTGGCAAAGCTCGAAAAAAGGCGCTGCGGCAGAAATCTTCAAGAACATCGTCGAAGGCGAGACTGACCTGACCGTGGAACTTTTCCCGGCCGGCGCGCTCGGCAACGAGGATGCACTGGTTGGTCAGGCTCAGGATGGTGTCACACAGGTGGTGATGGTTTCCGGGGCAATGTCGAAGGCCTGCAAGGCTGCATCAGTGCTCGATATTCCCTATACCTTTCCGTCAGCGCCTGTCGCATGGAAGGTTCTGGACGGGCCGTTTGGTGCCGAACTTGCTGCACATTGCCTGAAGCAGACAGGCCTTCGCACCCTCGCCTTTGGTGAAACCGGCTTTCGCAACTTCACCAATGGCAAGCGCGAGATCCGGACACCTGCTGACATGGCAGGACTGAAATTCCGGGTTCAGCCAATCCCGCTCTATATTGAGATGGTGAAGGGTCTTGGAGGCGAGCCGACACCAATCGCATGGACAGAACTTCCGAACGCGCTGTCAACCGGAGTGGTCGACGGTCAGGAAAACCCTGTCGGCGTGATTTACAATAATGGCCTGCACAAGCTGCAGAAATTCATGACCCTCGACGGCCATGTTTATGCCGCCGATTTCCTGCTGATCTCCGACGATTTTTTCCAGTCTCTCAAGCCTGCTGATCAGGCCGTCGTCCAGAAAGCCGCTATCGTCGCCGGGAACATGGGCCGTTCCATCCAGCAGTGGGGTACAGCTGCCGGTGTAAACGCTGTGCAGGCCGAAGGTATGCAGGTCTATTCACCCACGGCCAGGGAACTGGCAATGTTCCGTGATGCCGCACAACCCGCCGTGAAGAAGTGGCTTGCCGGTGAACTGGGCGATGATGCCGTCTGGATTGAAAAGCTTGACGCCGCCATAGCCGGTGCCAGCAAATAAACCTGAAAGCGGGTGACGGCTGCCGTCACCCGCCCTTTCCGGCAACCGGAAGAACCGAGACCTGTCATGACCGCAGTCAGTCGGATTTATCAGCGCATTCTGGCGTCGGGCGCTGGTCTTATGATGGCACTGGTCTTTGCCATCATCTTTGTTAATTCCCTCCGCCGCTACACCACCGGGAAATCTCTTTCCTGGGGCGAAGAACTGCCAATTTATCTGACGGTCTACGGGGTCATGTTCGGAATAGGACTGGCCTATCTGCAAGACCGCCACATCCGTTTCACACTGCTCACTGACATCATTTCCCCGCTAAGCCGGAAATGGCTCTTTACAGCCATGGACGCGGCCACGCTTGTCACCGGCCTCAGCCTCGCATGGTCCGGGCTGGCATTCGCCATGAGGCGGCCACAGATCGAAGCATCCGGTCTGATCTCCGCCGCCCGGCAGATTGCTGAATCGACGGGGCTTCTGTGGCTCGAATGGCTGGGTCGTATGGGGTCATGGCAGTCAGCCATTGCCTTTGGCGGCATCATTCTCGCGCTTGCAGCTCTCGTCAGGCTGCTTGTCCGGCTGCAGGAAGCCTGAGCAATGGTTTATGTCATCCTGACCGGCGGGCTTCTGCTCGGTCTCCCCGTCGCTTTTGCCATTGTCGCAGCCCTGTCATGGTTCATGGCAACAGGTGACGCACCCTACAGCATGCGGATTATCGCAAACGAGATGTTCAAGGGTCTCAATTCCTATCCGCTTCTCGCTATTCCGCTGTTCATTCTTGCTGGCGAACTGATGAACGAAAGCGGCATCACCACCCGTATCATTGCTTTCGCCAATGTGCTGGTTGGCCGTTTTCGTGCCGGTCTTGCACATGTCAATATCTGGGCATCGGTGATCTTTGCCGGCCTCTCAGGTTCCGCCGTTGCCGATACGTCAGCAATCGGACGCGTGTTCATTCCGGAAATGGAGAAACATGGTTATGACCGCAGCTTTGCAGCGGCCCTTACCGCTGCGTCCTCCGTCATCGGGCCGATTATCCCGCCTTCCATTCCTGTCATCATCTATGCCCTGATCGTCTCGGGCGTTTCTGTACCGGCATTGTTTCTGGCCGGCATCATTCCAGGTCTCCTGCTAGCCCTGTTCCTGTCGGGATATGTCGCGCTCACTGTAAAGGTGAAGGCAGTAGCTGCCGATCCCGGACTGTCCGGCCCCAGCCCCCGGCAGGCCCTACTCGGTGGAATTCTGCCACTTCTGATGCCGGTCTTTGTGGTAGGGTCAATCCTGCTCGGGGTGGTAACCCCGACCGAAGCGGCAAGCTTTGCTGTCGCCTATGCGCTGATTCTCGGTACCCTGGTTTATCGCCGGATAACGCTGACCAGCCTGTGCCGCATATTCTGCGAAGCGATGCGCGACAGTGCCATAATCCTGATCATCATTGCCGCCGTCGCCGCAGCCAACTGGCTGCTGACCTATAACCGGATTCCCAACATTCTGACGGACTGGGTGATTGGCAATGTCGACAGCAAGACCATGTTCCTGCTGGCGACAATCCTGCTGTTCCTGTTTGTCGGTCTCTTTCTGGAGGGCATTGCCGCAATGCTCGTCCTGGTTCCGATCCTGCACCCCATCGCCGTCTCAATGGGAGTCGACCCGGTACATTTCGGAATTCTCGTCATCTTCAACCTCATGATCGGCCTGATCACGCC
>TARA_R110002110_G_scaffold31396_3_pt1 | contig 11035 bp, 11 predicted proteins | sample TARA_R110002110 | Tara Oceans TARA_R110002110 (sample SAMEA4397330) | marine metagenome | biome: Polar Biome; feature: [SRF] surface water layer (ENVO:00010504); material: water (ENVO:00002006), including particulate matter (ENVO:01000060) such as... | depth 5 m
TTCCGAGTGCCCTTCGAGGGCCGCCATGTCGGCGCCCGCGCAAAAGGCGTTTCCCTCCGGGTCGCCCGTCACCACGATGACACGGACGGCCTTGTCGGTGTCGGCTTCAGCCAGCGCCCAGCGATATTCGGTGTGCATCCGCCCGGTCCAAGCATTGCGGCGCTTCGGGCGCGCGAGCGTGATCGTCGCGATGCCGTCTTCGATCTGGTAGCGGATTGCCTTCAGGTCCACCCTATTTTCCCTCCGTACCAAGATAATCGCACATGGCCGCCACGATTATGTCCGGCTGCTCGGGCAGCATGGCGTGGCCCGCATGGGGAAGCTCCACCAGCGTCACACGCGCGCCCAGCCGCTGCTTCAGGTCATGGGCATTGGCGGGAAGCGCGATGGCGTCTTCCACCGCCTGCACCACCAGCATGGGCTGGCCGCCCGCCTCCCACCAGTCTTCCATCGGCGTTTTGCGCGCAGCGGAGGATTGCATCAGCATGACCTTCGGAGACCAGCCCTCGCGCCAGACTTCCGGGTCGTTTCCTTTGGCGAAGAAGCCGTCGCGCACGCATTCGATATGCGCTTCCGGTGAAAGGCTTTCATCGAAGCAGCCGATCAGCGCAGCGAGCGCCTTTTCGGGCATTTCGATGAGGCCGCCACAGGCGAGCAGCACAATGCGCGAGACAAGCGCGGGAAAATCCGCCGCCGTCGTCCGCGCCAGGCGATTGCCGAAGGCGTGGCCGGTGAGCGTCGCCGGCGCCACCGTCTCTGTCTCGATCACGGCGGCGACGTCCGCGGCGAGATCATGGAGTGTGAGACCTTCCATCGGCCCCTCGCTGCCGCCTGCCCCACGCGGTTCCGGCAGCGTCACGCGGAAGCCCCGATCCGCCAGCGCCGCCGCGACCTCGTCGAAATCGCTGCCCGGCCGGCCGAGCGAGGCGAGCATGACGATATGCGCGCCCTTCGCAGGGCCGATGGCGCGGCCCGTCAGCGTCACCTTGCGGCCCGCGCCGTCGGTGCGCGCTGTTTTATAGGACGTAAATTCCATGCCGCTCCCCCGCTGCCCGGTTTTCCCGTTGTTGCGGGCATTGTGGCACGGTCGCGCATTTGGTGGAAAGGCGGCTAGCCGCGCAAGCTTCCGCCCGTTGCCTTTTCGACGGCGGCGACGATGCGTTTCGAGACCGCCTCGATCTCCTCATCCGTCAGCGTCTTTTCGACCGGCTGCAAGGTCACCTCGATGGCGAGCGATTTCTTGCCCTCACCCAAACCGCCGCCCTCGAAGAGATCGAACAGCGATACATCGGTAATGAGTTTTTTCTCCGCGCCGCGCGCGGCACGGATCAGCTGGTCCGCCGTCACGTTTTCGTCCACCACGAAGGCAAAGTCGCGGCGCACGGGCTGAAGATCGGAGAGGTCGAGCGGCGGCCTGGCGCGGGTCGGTTTGCGCTTGGGTTCGGGGATCGCGTCGGGAAAAATCTCGAAGCCAACGACCGGACCCGCGACATCCATCCCGTCGAGCACGCGCGGATGCAGCTCGCCGAAAGTGCCGATGATGTTTTTCGGGCCCAGACGGACAACGCCGGAACGGCCGGGGTGATACCAGGCGGGCGCATCCGCCACGATCTGAAAGCTCGCGACCGGTGCGCCGAGCGCGGCGAGAAGCGCCATTGCATCGGCCTTTGCGTCCATCGCCTCAACGGGACCGCTCTTTGCCTGCCAGTGACGGCCAGCGCCCGCGGGGCGCGCCGTGCCGCGCCTTATGCCGCTTGCCGCCAGCACCTGGCCTTGCGGTTCGTCGCTCTCGAATTGCTGGCCAACCTCGAACAGCGCGACATCGGACAGCCCGCGCGCCATGTTGCGCCCCGCCGCCGCGATCAGCCCGGCCAGAAGGCTCGGCCGCATATGGCTCATGTCGGCGGAGATGGGATTGGCGAGTTTCAGGCCCGGCACCGCATTGCCGCCGCCGAACAGCGCCGCGTCGCGCTCGGGAATAAAAGACCAGGTAACGGCTTCGACGAGGCCGCGCGCGGCGAGCGCGCGCCGCGCCATGCGTTCGCGGCGCTGGCGTAGCGACAGCACGGGCTTTGCCACCGCATGGAGGCGCGCCAGCGCGACCGGCTTCACCTCGTTCAGCCCGTGAACGCGCACCACCTCTTCCACGAGGTCGGCGGACCCGTCGATATCCGGCCGCCATGACGGCACGGAAACGGTGAGCGTTTCTCCCTTGCCGCTCACGCTAAAGCCAAGCGCGACGAGAATGCGGATCGCTTCTTCCTTTGGCAGCACGAGCCCGGTCAGCTTTTCGATGCGGGCCGTATCGAAGGCAATCGCCTTCGCGCTATCGGGCACCTTGCCCGCCACGACGACGTTTGAGGCTTCGCCGCCGCAAATCTCCAGCACCATCTTCGTTGCAAGTTCGAGGCCGGGAACCACGAATTCCGGATCGACGCCGCGCTCGAAGCGGTAGCGCGCATCCGACACGATACCGGTGTCGCGACCCGTCCGCGCGGTGCGGTAGGGATCGAAGTATGCGCTCTCGATGAAGACGTCCCTGGTCTCGTCCGTCGAGCCGCTCGCTTCGCCGCCCATCACGCCGCCGAGACCGAGCACACGCGCGTCGTCGGCAATCACGCAATAGTCGGGGGCAATTTCATATTCCTTGCCGTCGAGTGCGAGAAATTTCTCACCCTTGCGGCCGAGCCGCGCGCGGATATTGCCGGTGAGCTTCGCCGCATCGTAAACATGAAGCGGGCGCGCGCGGTCGAGCGAAATGAAATTGGTGATATCGACCAGCGCATTGATCGGGCGAAGGCCGACCGCCTTCAGTGCGTTCCGCAACCAGTCGGGCGACGGTCCGTTCTTGACGCCACGGATCACGCGGCCGGCGAATACGGGGCAGGCATTTTCCGCCCCTTCCGGAAAATCGAGTTCAATGCCGACAGGGCTTTCAAACGTTCCCGGCACGGGCGTAAAATCTCCCTTACGCAAACGCCCAAGCCCCGCCGCGGCAAGATCGCGTGCAATGCCGTAAACGCCGAGACAATCGGGACGGTTCGGCGTGATTGCAATTTCGATCACGGGATCGTTTTGGCCCAGCACCTGCGCGGCCGGTGTTCCGACCTTCCATTCGCCCTGCAGATCGATGATGCCTTCATGTTCGTCCGAAAGCTCAAGCTCGCGCTCCGAGCACATCATGCCGTTCGATTCGACGCCTCTGATTTTCGCCGGTTTCAGCACCATGCCGTTCGCAGGAATGGTCGCGCCGGGCGGCGCGAAGACGCCGGTCATGCCGGCGCGCGCATTGGGCGCACCGCACACAACCTGCAACTCTTTCACTTCGCCCTCGACCAGCGCCTGCACTTTCAGCACCTGGAGCTTGTCGGCATCGGGGTGCGGGCCCGCTTCCAGCACCTTCGCAACGGAAAAAACGCCGAGCTTCTTCGCCGGGTCTTCCACCCCCTCGACCTCAAGGCCGAGCATGGTGAGCGTCTCGACGATTTTATCGAGCGAGGCATCTGTTTCGAGCGGCTGCTTCAGCCAGGACAGCGTGAACTTCACGACGAGAGCCCTCCCGCCAGCGTCGGAACATCGAGCGCGGCGAAGCCGTAATGCCTGAGCCAGCGCAAGTCCGCCTCGAAGAAGGCGCGCAGATCCGGAATGCCGTATTTCAGCATGGCGAGCCGGTCGAGCCCGACGCCGAAGGCGAAGCCCTGATATTTTTCCGGATCGATGCCCGACGCTTTCAGCACATTCGGATGGACCATGCCGCAGCCGAGAATTTCCAGCCAGTCATCGCCCTCGCCGATGCGGATTTCATTGCCGAAACGCGCGCAGCGCACATCGACTTCCATCGACGGTTCGGTGAAAGGGAAAAACGACGGCCGCATCCGAAGCTCGACGCCGTCCACCTCGAAAAAGGCGCGCAGGAATTCCTCCAGCGTCCATTTCAGGTGCCCCATATGCGTCGTCTCGTCGATCACGAGCCCTTCGATCTGGTGGAATTGCGGCGTGTGCGTCTGATCGCTGTCGCAGCGATAGGTGCGGCCGGGACAGATGAAGCGGAAGGGGGGTTCGCCGGCCTCCATCGTGCGGATCTGAACCGGGCTCGTATGCGTGCGGAGCAGCATACGCGAGCCGTCGGCTTTCGGCTCGAAATAGAACGTGTCGTGCATTTCGCGCGCGGGATGGCCTTCGGGAAAATTGAGCGCGGTGAAATTATAGTGGTCGGTCTCGATGTCCGGTCCCTGCTCGACCGAAAAACCCATATCGGCGAAAATGGCGACGAGTTCGTCCCAGACCTGGGAAAGCGGATGGATGCGGCCCGCTTCGAGCGCGCTCTCGCGCACCGGCAGCGTCACGTCGATGGTCTCGCCCGCGAGCCGTGCATCCAGCGCCTGCTCGTGAAGCGCCGCCTTTCGCACCGCGATCGCGTCGGTGAGGCGGTCCTTGAGGCCGTTCAGTTTCGGCCCCATCTGCTGGCGTTCTTCGGGCGGCATGCGCCCCAGGCCCTTCATCAGGTCGGAGACGCGGCCCTTCTTGCCGAGTGCGGCCACGCGCACCGCTTCGAGCGTGTCCACGTCCATCGCATCGGCGATGGCGGCGGCGAACTCCGCTTCAAGCTTTTCGGGATCGGTATGGTCGGTCATGGGTCCACCGGCTTCTGATCGTTTGCGCGCATAGCTCGTTCACTCAGTTCGCCCGGTGCCGGCCTTGCGGGCAGGCTCTCGGGCGACATGAGGGAAACGGCGTGCGAACGAATTGATCGACCGGCGATCCGCCTCACCCCCGAGAACGGCACGCGCATCTTTCGCGCGGGCCCCGGACGGGTGACCGGCTCTGGCGTTCAGAGCAACCGCACCTAGTTGAGCGCGGCTTCAGCCTGCGTGACCAGAGCCTTGAAGGCCTCGGGCTCATGGATGGCGAGATCGGAGAGCACCTTGCGGTCCACTTCGATGCCAGCCTTGGCGAGGCCGTCGATAAATCGCGAATAGGTCAGGCCGTGCTCGCGGACGCCGGCATTGATGCGCTGGATCCAGAGTGCGCGGAAGTTGCGCTTCCTGGTGCGGCGGTCGCGATAGGCATATTGGCCGGCCTTCTCGACAGCCTGATTGGCGGTGCGGAAGGTGTTCTTGCGGCGGCCGTAATAGCCGGCGGCCTTCTTGATGATCTTGCGGTGACGGGCGTGGGCGGTAACACCCCTTTTGACGCGCGACATGAGATTTCTCCTTGAGAGATTTGAGACCTAAGCTTTATTTCAGGCCGTATGGCGCGAAAATCTTGACGATCCGCCGGGCATCCGGCTCGGCGACGAGCGTCGTGCCGCGCAGGTTGCGGATCTGCTTGTTGGTCCGTTTGATCATGCCGTGCTGCTTGCCGGTCTGGCCGCGCTTCACTTTTCCGGTGGCGGTGAAGCTGAAACGCTTCTTGACGCCACTCTTGGTCTTCAGCTTGGGCATTTTGCTCTCCGTGTTTTAAGGAACCCTGCTTTTGAAGACCTTGAATTCATTGAAGAATTCGAGATATGGCGGGTCCGGATCCTGGCATTACGGGCGGTCTCGGCATGCCCTACAGGCCGGGCCGCCCCGAAGTGGCGGAGTTATAAGCGAAAGCTGCCGCAGGTCAAGGCTCGGGCGAGGGGGACGGGGGGTCGGGTGTGGGACATAACGCCCTGCCTGGCTGGCCTTGACGGGTCAGCCGGTCGCGACCAACCTCGGCAGAGGTCGGCATATCGCCGTGGCTCATATATGTTCTCGTGACGGGTATCTGAACAACAATAATAAAGGGAGGCTGCCATGAGCCGCTTTTTCGGAAAGGTTTGCCAGAACGGTTATGTCGTCCGCGACATCGAGGCGGCCTTGAAACACTGGACCGAGGTTCTGGGGATCGGGCCCTTCTATTACATCGAACATGTCGAATGCGACTGGTTCACCTATCGGGGCGAACCTTCGCCGGTCGATGTCAGCCTCGCGCTCGGTAATACCGGCGACCTCCAGATCGAACTGATCCAGCAGCATAACGACGCGCCGTCCATGTATCGCGATTTTCTGAACGCGGGCCAGGAAGGCTTGCAGCACATGTCTTACTGGACGAAGGATTTTCAGAGCGATTATGACCGCGCCCTCGCGGCGGGCTTCAAGCCGGGCCAGGAGGGGCAGATCGGCGGGCCGGACGGCCGCTTCGCCTATTTCGATACGCAGACGCATCCCGGCACGGTGATCGAAATCTCCAGCATCGCCGGACCGCAGGAGGCGTTCTTCGAAGGGATACGCCGGGACGCGATCGGGTGGGACGGCAGAGACCCGGTGAGGCCCGCCCCCCGCTAAGGGAGGGGCCCCACCCGGCGCTCAGATCAGCCGCAGTAAACCTTTGTGACGTTTTCGTCGGCGTCGAGTTCGACATTCAGCCGGTCGGCATCGAAATCCTGGGTGACGGCATCGCCCTCATGGATCACGCGCACCGTCGTGACGCCTTCCCCGTTGGAAAACGCGTCTCTGGATTGCGCATAGGGTTTGCCGACCCAGACACTGAGCGCATCGGCCGCGGCCGCGCAACCCACCGCCGCCTCGTCGCCGGTGCCCGCGATCGTGTCCGCATCCGTGCCTTCGGCGGCGCTCTCTTCGCCCATCGACATGTCGTTGCCCGGCATCGTGCCCGCTTCGGGCATGGTGCTGTCCGCCGCCATGCCATTTTCGGCGGGCACGGCCGCGTTTTCGTCCTCGTTCTGGTCGCAGGCGGCAATCGTCAGCAGGGCCGCGATGGCCGTGGCGCCAAGCAAATGCGTAACCGATCGTTTCATGGTCTCTCTCCCGTTTTCTGCTGTGGGGAATCTCACTCTCGCCTTTCGGCCCCGAACCTCCCGACTCGGAGCCTTTAGCGTCCGATGCCTTCTCAGGCGCGGCGCGTGGCGCGACAGCAGGCCCGGCCTTTTTGTCTTTTCCGTGACTGCCGCCCTTTTTGCGGTGCATTTCTCACGCGGCGCACAGCCATTCCTCTCCATAAATGCGCCAGAACGGAAGTAGTTCCATGACACCACATCATTTTCATGGCCGGCACAGCGACCGTGCCGCCCCTCTAATCGGCCGCACCCGACGAACTGTTCACCTGCGCCTTTTTCACTGACGCCTTCACCACCGGGATATCCGCGTCGGCGAGCGGCGGCATCCAGTTCTTGCGCTTCAGCGCCGCCTCGATATAGGGCGCAAGCTCTTTACGCTTCTTCGCCTCGCGCGCGCCCGCTTCCGCCTTGAACTCGGGCATGACTTCTTTCGCGAAAAGCTCCAGCGACTCGCAGATATGGGCGTGCTTGTTACGGCCCGCCTGCTGCATGAAGATCACCTGATCGACGCCTGCATCGCGGAAGGCGCGTAGATGCGCGCGCATATCGTCAGGCGTGCCGATGCCGGTGGCGATGGCGTCCGCCCGCGCGGCCGCATCGATCACCTCCTGCGTGCGGTTGCCGCGCGCGTTGATGTAATCGCCCCACATGTCGGTGCGGCCCGGCACCGTGTCATGCGCGACCAGCGCATTCAGCGCATAGCCGAAAAACTCGAAGCCCTCATGGCCACGCCGGATCGCTTCGGCGCGGTCCTCATGCAGCGAAAAATTCGAGACCATCGCAATGTTCGCGTTCACGTCATGGCCGATGGGACGGCACGCCTCCGACTTGACGATGCCGTAGTAGATGTCCGACCAGTTCTTTGCCTCTTCAGGATCGACAAATGAAAACGCCAGCGCGCCGACACCAAGCGATGCGGCAACGCGGATCGTGTCGCGATTGGTGCAGGCCATCCACATCGGCGGATGCGGGCGCTGCACGGGCTTGGGCAGTACGTTGCGGCACGGCATGGAAAAATATTTGCCCTCGAAGCCCGGATAGGGATCGAGCACCATCATGTTCGCAATCTGCTCGCCCGCCTCGATCGCCATTGCGCGCTTTTCCCTGGCGGGAATCTGGAAGCCGCCCAGTTCGAGCCGCGTCGCGCCCTCGCCGATGCCGAATTCGACGCGGCCATTCGACATGATGTCGAGCGTCGCAAGGCCCTCGGCGGTGCGGGCGGGATGATTGTAATTCGGGATCACCTGACGGATGCCGTGGCCGAGGCGGATGGTTTTCGTCACCGAGGCGGCGGCGGCGAGAAAGACCTCCGGCGCGGAAGAATGCGAATACTCGTCAAGGAAGTGGTGTTCAACCTCCCATGCGTGGTCATATCCCAGCCGGTCGGCCAGTACGATCTGTTCCAGTGCCTCGTGGAACAGGCGTTGTTCGTCGCCTTCTTTCCAAGGCTTCGGCAGTTGCAGTTCGTAGAATACTCCAAATTTCATGACGTCCTCTCCCGGATATTTTGCTCACACCCTCATGATCGCCAGAACGGCAAGGGGCGCGTTGATGCGGTTCGGATTTTCATCCAGGGGAGAGTGTAGGCCGGAAAACCGGCATGGCGCGACCGCCGCGGCGGCGGCCCAGATCGCCGGTAGAAACAGATATCTTGACTCTGTACCGGGTACAGATGCCAGTGTCCGGTTCCATGAGCCGGCGGCCGGTGGGTTTGGGGCTCGTTTTGCGATCTTCGGGAGCGCGGGAAAATGAAACGCTGGACTCTCATGAGCGTCGTCGCTTTAGCGCTCGTCTCGGCCGGATCGGCATTTGCCGGAGAGGCTTACAGCTTGCGGGTCGACGGATTGTCCTGCCCGTTCTGCGCTTACGGTATCGAGAAGAAACTGAATTCATTGGACGGTGTGGAAGCCGTCAACGTGGAGCTGAAGGACGGCGCGGTGCTCGTCACGATGCGGGACGGCGCTTCTCTGGATGAGGCGACGGCAAGGCAGGCCGTCAAGGATGCCGGTTTCACGCTCAAGGGCTTTGATCGCGCCGAGAGCGAGTGAATCGAGCCAGGAAAGCCGCTGGATAGGGGAGCGAGACAATGACCGGCCCAACAAGACAAGGCCGAACCGGATTGATTCCAGGCGTTAATGCGATCGCCTTTCTTGGACTTCTTGGACTTTTGGGGAGCACCGGGAGTGTCCGGGCCGCTCCCGAGACATTCAACACGGCGCTGCCGGTCGCCAAAGGCGAGTTCGTCTTCCGCGAGCAGTTTCTTTACAAAAAGGCGAGCGACGACCCAAGCCCCGCTGACCGGGAGGTCGAGGTTCTGGGCGGAATTTCCGTTCTGGGCTATGGCGTCACCGGCGATCTGGCCATCTTCGGCGTCCTGCCATATCTCCATAAGGAGCTTGAGGTTACGACGCCGGGGGGCCAACGGGTCACACGCGATACCAGCGGGATCGGCGATATCCGGCTGTTCGGGCGATACACGATTTTTCAAGACGACGCCCCGGGGCAAACCTTCCGGGTCGCTCCGTTTGCCGGCATCGAAATGCCGACCGGCGACGATGACGACAGCGACAGCCTCGGAACTCTGCCGGCCACGCTTCAACTTGGATCCGGCTCATGGGATCCCTTTGCGGGTCTTGTGGCGACCTATCAGACACTCGACTACCAGATCGACGTCTCGGCCAGTTTCCAGGTCAACACCAAGGCGAATGGTTTTGAGTTTGGCGACGAAGCCCGGTTCGACGCCTCCTTGCAATACCGCCTGTGGCCAGGGGAACTCGGCAGCGGCGTTCCCGGCTTCCTCTATGGCGTTCTCGAGAGCAACCTGATCTTTCAAAGCAAAAACGAGATTGGTGGCGTCAACGATCCGAACACGGGCGGCACCACGCTCTTCATCGCGCCGGGGCTCCAATACGTCACCCGGCGCTGGGTGCTGGAGGCCATTGTCCAACTGCCGGCATTCCAGAACCTGAATGGCAGGGCATTGGAGGATGATTTCACCGTCCGCACCGGCTTTCGTTTTAACTTCTGAGGTATGCGGTGTCAGGAAACAAGTTCTTCAAAATCGCCGGCGGCATCACTATCGGCGTGGTCATTCTGGCCGCGGCCGGCTGGCTGGCCTTCGTGCCTTTCGCAAAGGAACCCGCTTACACCTTCGTGAAAGCCTGGGGCGAGAAAGGCTCGCGCCCGGGGCAGTTCAGCGATCCCACCGGAATTGCCGTCGCAGGCGGAGAGGTCTTTGTGGCGGACTCCCGGAACGGCCGCATCCAGGTGTTCGACCTCGACGGAACCTTCAAGCGGCAGTTTGGCAAACCCGGCGAAAAGCCAGGGGAACTCGGCCGGCCCATGAACCTGACCGTCCGAAAGGACGAGCTGTACGTCCCCGAATATTTCAACGACCGCGTCCAGGTCTTTGGGCTTGACGGAACACCCAGGCGTATCATTGGCGAAGCCGGCAACGGTCCAGGACAGTTCAACGCGCCGGGCGGTGTCGCTGTTGCGGCGACCGGAGACCTCTTCATCCCGGATTTCTACAACCAGCGTATCCAGCATCTGAAAGCCGACGGCACATTTATTCGCCAATGGGGGACCACCGGCGAGATCGGCATCTCCGCCGGTGAGTTCAACTACCCCACCGATGTCGCATTGGCCGATGACGGTACCCTCTATGTAGCCGATGGTTATGGCGACCGGGTGCAGGCATTCACACCCGATGGCTCCTTTTCCCGCAAATGGGGCGGACCCTTCGCAATGAACATCTTCGGTCCCTTCAACGGCTGGTTCGCCGTTGCAACAAGCGTCGCCGCCGCCCCTGACGGCAACATCTTCGTGGCGGATTTCTATAATGATCGCGTTCAGAAATTTGCGTCCGATGGGACATTTCTTGTCGATTTCGGCGAGACCGGCAATGGTCCCGGTCAATTCGGTCACGCGATGGCCGTTGCGGTTGCCGGGGATGGATCGGTTTTTGTCGCGGACTTCCTGAACAATCGAATCCAGAAATGGCGGCATCTTTCCGGCGAATGAGAACCTCGCGCATGCCACCGATTTAGGACAGCACGTATTCCCAAAGCGTCCATGACTTGCGTGGATGCGGCCCTGGCAAGTGCGTTTCCCAACTCACACCGGCGCGGCGCGAGGCACGACGGCGTTTTACTGTGCCGGGGCTGCTAGAGCGTTTCATATTTTGACGGAAGCATATCCAGCATTTTTGAA
>TARA_R110002110_G_scaffold13062_6_pt1 | contig 11034 bp, 10 predicted proteins | sample TARA_R110002110 | Tara Oceans TARA_R110002110 (sample SAMEA4397330) | marine metagenome | biome: Polar Biome; feature: [SRF] surface water layer (ENVO:00010504); material: water (ENVO:00002006), including particulate matter (ENVO:01000060) such as... | depth 5 m
GCGAACCGGAAACAGTTCATCCGTACCGGCGATCGCGACCGCAGGCACGTCCATGGGGGCAATAGCGTATTTCGGCATTGTTATTCCTTTGAAGTCTGGTGTCGGTTTATTCGGTGGGTGTGAGGTCGCCGGCTTCGACGATCGTCAATTCATTGTCGCCAACACCATTCTGGCGCCGGAATGCTGCGGCGGATTTGTATTCCTCGGAATTGAAACAGGCTTCGGCATCGGCCATCGACGGAAACTCGATCACGACGAAACGTTCGAAGTAATCCTTGCCTTCCAGCGTTTTGTGATTGCCGCCACGGGTCAATATCCGGCCATTGAATTTCTCCAGGATCGCGGGGACTTTCGTCGCGTATTTCATGTACTCGTCGTGATCGTTGATCTTGGCGCGTGCCAGCCAGTAGGCGGTCATTTTTCCATCCCTTGATTATGCCGTCGGAGGTATAGCCGATATGTTTCTGCTTGCGAGCCAAAAGTTCGTCAGGCGAACCCGCAACGAGCGTCGGCTCGGACATTTCGCGATTATCCAATATACGTTAGGATAATCGATAATCCAGCGGTGAGGAATGCAATGCCACTGACACACTTGGAACATTTTCTGATCCAGACGGCGGATCTCGACGGGACGCGCGACTGGTATGCGGACGTACTTGGGATGGTTTCGGGACCGCATCCGGATTTCAAGATGCCGGTACACTGGATGTATCTCGGGGACGAGCCGGTCCTGCATCTTGCGGAGGGCGGCGCCGATGTTTCCGAAAACCGCAAAAAATATCTCGGACAGCAATCCACCGCGACGAGCGGTTCCGGTGTCGTCGATCATGTCGCGTTCCGGGCGACGGGACTGAAAGACATGATGGAACATCTCGATTCGAAGGGCATTGAGTACACGAAGCGCCAGGTCGACGACCAGGGGTTATTCCAGCTCTTTCTGATGGACCCTAACGACGTGAAGGTCGAATTGAATTTCGCCAACGAGGAGGCGCTCGATATCAAGGCGGACATCATGGCGTCGGAACTGCCGGACTGAACTGCGGACCCGCTATCCAGGCCGGATTTAAAATCAGCTCAGAACAGAACTCAGCAAGGGAGACCTCTAAGTGATCGATCTTTACACGTGGTTCACGCCGAACGGGCGCAAAGTGTCGTTGATGCTCGAAGAATGCGGGCTCGACTATACGACCCATGCCGTCAATATCGGAAAAGACGAACAGTTCGCCCCCGACTTTCTGAAGATCAGTCCGAACAACAAGATTCCGGCAATTTTCGACAACGATAACGGCAAATCGCTGATGGAATCGGGTGCCATCATGATGTATCTCGCCGATAAATCCGGAAAATTCTGGCCGCAGGACCCCGACGACAAATGGTCGACCGTGGAATGGCTGATGTTCCAGATGGGCGGCGTCGGCCCGATGTTCGGCCAGTGCCATCACTTCACGAAGTACAATCCGGGCATCGCTCCGTATGCAGAGGACCGCTATCTCAATGAGACCAAGCGTCTCTACGGGGTGATGAACGAGAAACTCGGCAAGACCGGATATCTCGCCTGCAATGAATACACGATCGCGGACATGGCAGTCTGGCCATGGGTTGCACGCTTCGACTGGCAGACAGTGAACCTGAACGATTTCCCCAATGTGAAGCGGTGGTATCTCGAAATACTCGACCGCCCGGCGACCCGCAGGGGCTGGAACGTCCCTGAGAACGAGCAGGAAATACCGATGCCGTAGCGGGTTGCGTTATAAATTAGCAAACGATAATTTATAACGATGGATCGGAAGGCGCGGGAATTATCCTGCGCCTTCCGCCCGATAAAAGCGGGAAACGGGTTCGACGAAATGAAACCCGATCGCGCAAAGGGGAGTACGTCATGTTTCGAGCCATTGAACGCATCTGTACGGCATTGAATTATGTCGCGGCTGCCTGGCTGATGCTGCTCGCAGTCATTATCTTCATTGAAGTCATCGGCCGCGGGTTCTTCCAGGCTTTTCTGGGCGGCGACGAGATCGTCACCAATTCCGTTCCGGCGATTGTCTTCCTGCAGGTGCCGCTGGCGATTCTCACGGGCAGCATGCTGCGCACAACGATCACCTACGATCATATGAACAAACGCTGGCGCCATTTCGTCAATGCCGTCTCCTATTTGATGGGGATGATGCTGATGATCGGAATCGCGGTTGGCGGCTGGACCGACATGATCAATGGCTGGGAAATCGGCGAATACCAGGGGATCGGCGCACTCGAGGTGCCTGTGTACCCGGTCCGTACGATCATTATCGCGTCTGCGATTTTCATTACGTTGATCTATTTCATCCACCTGATGCGCGCGGCCGCCGGCAAGGACATGACGCCGGGGGCGCAGGCGACCGAGTCCGGGAGCACCGAAGAGGTATGACAACGGTGAACATTGAGACAGGCATCAGGAAAGTCGGAGCGCACCAATGGAACTGAACACACTCATGGTGCTCTCGCTCGTCGGGATGCTGGTGGCGATCTTTGCCGGCGTGCATATCGCGCTGGCCCTCGGCATCACGGCGATGGTCGGCACATATTTTATTTTCGAAGACTGGTATCTCGCCTCCGCGCAGGTCGGCGGTGCCGCGTATGAGCTGGTCCGTAACTACGTGTTTGCGACGATACCCCTATTCGTTCTGATGGGGGATTTTGTCGCGAAATGCGGTGCCGCAGGCGATCTGTACAAGGTCATCAACCGTTGCCTTGGCGGTATACCGGGGCGTCTTGCGGTGGCAACCGTGTCCGGCAACGCGGCCTTTGCCGCCGTGACCGGTACGTCGATAGCATCGGCCGCGGCGTTCAGCCGGATCGCGTACCCGGAAATGATGCGGTTCAAGTACAAACGCGAATTCGCGCTCGGCTCTATCGCCGGGTCTGCGTGCCTCGGTATGCTGATTCCGCCGAGTGTCCTGCTCATCGTCTGGGGCATTATCACCGAGCAATCTATCGGCAAGCTTTTTGTCGCCGGCGTGATTCCGGGCATCCTGCTTTCGGCCCTGTATATCGCGTACACGGTCGGCGCCGTAAAACTGAAACCGTCGCTGGCGCCTGAGATACCGCCCGAAGAACTGGATCCCATCACCCGGGGAGAGATCGTCTCCACGATTGGTGTGGTCGGCATCATTGTTCTGGTGATGGGCGGGATCTGGGGCGGCGCCTTTACCGCAACCGAGGCGGCAGGTATCGGTGCGCTTGCCGCGATGGTGCTTGCGATCGTCAAAGGGACGCGGGTCAACGGTCTTGTCGAAGCGATCATCGACGCCGGCAAAACCTCCGCCCCGATCATGATCCTGCTGGTCACGGCGGGCATGTATGCCCGGTTCCTGTCCCTCGCGGATATCGACACGCTTATCAAGGACGCGGTCGGCGAGGGCGCACTCGTCATCTTGATGATGGTTGTGATCTGGATCGTGCTCGGCATGATCCTCGATTCCATCTCGATCATTCTGCTGACGGTACCGCTGTTTTCGCTGCTTGACGTGGGGATGGACCCGCTGGCCTTCGCGATCTTCGGGATACTGCTGATCGAAGCGGGACTGCTGACGCCGCCGTTCGGACTCGTGGTGTACGTGGTGAAGGGAGCTGTTCCAGATTCCGGGGTGCAACTCGGGGAAATATTCCGGGGCTCGATTCCGTACTGGATCCTGATGCTGGTCACGGCCGCCGCGATCTATGCGTTTCCGCAGATCGCCAACTGGCTGCCTCAGTTTGTCTGACGGCTGATTGGAAAATTCTTGCGGGGACCGGCGAAAAGACGACAAGCTTTCACATGGAATTTGCCTGTGATACGCTTTTGAGGAACCAAATTGTTGAATTTAATCAATCTATAAGGGAGGTTCGTTTTGAGAAACACGACTAAAATCACGGCGGGTGTCGCCGCCATACTCGCAGGCTCGCTTGCATTCGGTGCAACGGCCAATGCTAAGACATATGTGCTTCGCATGGGTTCCGGCCATCCAAGCAAGCCTGTCGCCTATGTCCGCAATATGGAACACCATATGGCCGACATGATCACCAAACGCGTCGCGGCCGAGACCAAGCACAAGGTCCGCATTATTCATGCCTATGCGGGCAAGATCGCCAAGGTTCACGAAACCCTCGAAGCCGTCGAAAAAGGCCTGCTGGATCTCGGCGGGTATTGCGTCTGCTTTGAGAGCGCCAAGTTGCTCCCGCTGAACTGGGACTACTTTACGCCGTTTACGACAGGCGACATTCGCAAGCAGGTCGCCGTGAAACGCCGGGTCATGGCCGAGCATCCCGAAATCTACGATATGCTCGACAAGAAATATAAGCAGAAGATGCTCGCGATCACCGGCTTCGACAATTACGGGCTCGGTACGAAGTTCAAATGGGACGACGTCAGCGAACTTAAAGGCAAAAAAATCATCGCCGCCGGCCCGAACCTTCCGTGGGTCGAACGGTACGGTGCGATCCCGGTGACGACCAGCCTGCCGACGGCATATAACGCCCTGGCAACCGGCGTTGCATCCGGCTTCATCATGTTCCCGGGCGTGTATTACGGCTTCAAATTCCATGAGCCGGCGCCTCATTTCAAGATCGTGAATCTCGGCGCCCAGGCGCAGACGATCCTGACGATGAATCACAATACCCGTAAGAAGCTGCCGGCAGACGTTCTGAAGATCATCGACGAAGCGGCGGCAAGCTACGAGGAAGTCGCCACGATCGACTCCTATAAGAGTGAAGCTCTCGGTCTTGCCAAGCTGAAGAAGGCGGGTGCTTTCGTCACCACGCTGCCCGTCGAACAGCAGACCAAGTGGGCCGAAGCGCTGAAGGACTGGCCGAACGAACGTGCCCAGGACCTGCACAAGGGGTATGATATCGATGGCCCGGCGATCATGGAAAAGTACATGAAATACATGGAAGAGGCGGGGCACAAATGGCCCTATCGCTACCAGTTCAAGCAGCTTGGTTCCTGACCTCAACTGCCTGATAGAAATTAGGGCGGCCTTCGGGCCGCCCTTTTCGTTGATGGTTCGATCTGACAACCGCGTTTTTCATTGACAAGGTGCCGCCAGATTTCGAACCTGCGTACATGTACACGCATGCCACTGATGCGGGATGGATTTCCCGAACTCACCGCGCGATAGCGCCATTTCGTCTTCAACGACCCACCACGGCTGCCGAGGCGGTCGCGGCGCTGATGGCCGATGCCGATGCATCGATAATCGCCGGCGGAATCGATCAGACACGCCGCATGCGCAGTGGCGATACCGCGGCTACGTTGATCGACCTTTCCGGCGTGCCCGCGCTTCGGGGGATTGAAGATCGTGACGGGGCAGTTCGCATTGGCGCGCTCGCAACCCATTGGGATATCGAAACTTCTCCTCTTCTTTCCGACCGCATGCCTGCATTCCAGGCTGCATGGACGACAATCGGCAACGTCCGCATAAGAATGACGGGTACCGTCGGGGGGAACCTGATGGCAGCGGAGCGGGCCTATGACGGCGCGGTGCTGCTTGGCGTTATCGGCGCAAGGCTGGTCTTCCTGACCGATGCGGGAGAAATTTCGATTGCGGCATCGTCGGTGTCGCAGGACTATCCCGACCGTGCTCTGTTGACCGCGATAGAAATCCCGCACTCCGCGCCGGCGCAGATTGCTTTCGACCGCAGCCTGAAACCGGTGGTCAGTGTCGCCACGGGGCTCCAGGGAGATTTTGTTTCCGTCGCCGTCGGGTGCGCATATCCGACGCCTTTTTTCTGGTCGGGAAAAGTCGCGGAGGTGCAGGATGCGTTTCCCGCCGCCCTGCCGGATCCGATCGACAACCCAATGGGCAGTGCGGCCTACCGGCGGCGCATGACCGGCGTGTTGTCCCGGCGGCTGATCGATGGGTTACAGCGGGGAGATGCGTCATGACCGGCGAGATGGCCTTTGTGTCATGCACTGTGAACGGCGCCGCGCGGGAATTCCACGTCCGGCCCGAGGAAATGCTGATAGACGTTCTGCGGGACCGCCTGGCGCTGACCGGCACGAAACTGTCCTGCGATCTCGGTGCCTGCGGCGCGTGTACTGTTCTGCTTGATGGCAAACCGGTGTCGAGCTGTGCCACGTTCGCGTGGCAGGCGGACGGCGCGGAAGTCCGGACAATCGAAGGACTCGCGGCGGCGGACGGCACGCTCGACCCCGTTCAGCAGGCGTTTATCGAAAACAGCGCTTTTCAGTGCGGCTACTGCACGCCGGGCATGATTATGCTGGCGCGCGCATTGCTCGACCACGATCCGTCTCCCGGACGCGATGCGATCCGCGCCTGGATGGGCGCGAATATCTGTCGGTGCACCGGCTACGAGATGATTATCGAGGCGGTGGAGAAAGCCGCTGCCACGGCACCGGGGGGCGGAAAATGAACGAGATATCGCCAAATCTGCATGTCGTCGGCCATGAATCCGCCCGCAAGGATGCCGTGCCCAAGACAACCGGGACGGCGACCTATACCGTGGACGTGTCTTTCCCCGGCATGCTCCATGCAAAGGTCCTTCGCTCACCGCATGCGCATGCACGGATCACGTCTATCGACGCCTCGAAGGCGCGGGCGATGCCGGGTGTCCATGCGGTGATCACGCGCGACGATCTGGGGGGACTGAATCCGACCTACGGCTATTTCATCAAGGACCAGCCGATCGTCGCGACCGACAAGGTGCGCTATATCGGCGATACCGTCGCCGCGGTCGCCGCCGAGACCGAACTGCAGGCCGTCAGCGCCCTCGAACAAATCTCGGTGACGTACGAGTTGTTGCCGACCGTCGCCACCGTTGAGGCAGCTATGGCGGAGACGGCGCCGGAACTGTTCGAGGACGAGCCCATGGGGATTGTGCCCGCGTATGGCCAGGGGGCGAGCGGGGCGCGCCGTATCGGGCGAAACAACTGCTACCGGTTCTCGTATGAGACGGGCGATGCGGCCGTGTTCGACGACTGCGATCATATTTTCGAGGATCGCTTCATTTTTTCGCGCGATCAGCACTTCCATCTCGAACCCTTTGTAAGTGTCGCCCGGATGGACGGTGACGTTATCGAGGTTTGGTCGAGCACGCAGAATCCGTTCCCGTTGCGCAAGGAACTCGCCCGGGTCTTCCAGTACCCAGAAAACCGGATCCGGGTTCGGGTTCCGTATCTCGGCGCCGGTTACGGCGCGAAAAACAACTGTAAAACCGAGCCGATTGCGATCCTGCTGGCGCAATTGTCCGGCCGGCCTGTCCGTTTCTGCATGACGACAGAAGAAAATTTCCTGACGCAGAGCCAGCATGCGGCGATCCTGGACGTGAAGACCGGGGTGATGGCCGACGGTACCTTTATTGCCCGGTCAGGGCGCATTCTGCTCGACTCGGGGGCCTATTCCGACGCAAGCCCGCTGGTCGCGGAGAAAGCCGGCTACCGCCTGCCGGGGCCGTATAACTGGCAGCACCTGAATATAGATTGCGACTGTATCCTGACGAATACCACCCCGGCGGGCCCGTATCGCGGCTTTGGCGGTACGCAGGCCTCCTGGGCGTCGGAATCGCAGCTGGATATCATCGCCCGCGCGCTGGGGCGCGACCCCTTCGATCTTCGGATGCAGAACCTGAAAAAGCTCGGCGAAGCATATGTGCCCGGGGAAAGCGGGATCGATTCCGATCTGGGCGAGGGGTTGAAGGTTGTTGCCGAGCGCGCCGGTTATCAGGATCGACCGCGCGGCAACGGTCGCGGAATGGGCGTCTCGGTCGGGTTCAAGGATGCGGGTGGCGTCAATAAGCCCGCCCAGGCGCGTATCCGGATCACGACAACCGGTGGTGTCTACCTCGAATGCGGCACGGTCGAGATCGGCCAGGGCATTCATACCGCGATGTCGCAGGTTGTCGCGGAATTGTTGAACACCAGTGCCGACCGGGTCGTGTATCCCGAGTTGAATACCGACTACACTCCCTTCGATCAGGGAACGAATGCCAGTTCGGCCATTATCGTGATGGGCATGGCGGTGCAGCAGGCGACGCTGGAGGCGAAACGGAAAGTCCTCGACTTCGCGGCCCGGGAACTCGACTGCGGTATCGACGAAATCGCACTCGATGACTGGTCGATCCGCAAAGGAAACGAATCCCACCCGCTGGCGCCCATGATCATGCGGTATTACGGGGGGACGGGGTATGAATTCAGCGGGGCAGGGTTCTTCAAGCCGGATATGGACCATGCGGCACCGTTGGAAACGCAATGCGTCTCGTGGGAATTCGGGTGGGGTGTCGCCGAGGTCGAAGTCGATCGCGAGACGGGCCTGATCCGGCTTTTGCAGCTTGTCGTGTCCGGCGATGCGGGGCGCGCCATCAATCCGCTCGTTTGCCGCGGGCAGGACGAGGGGTCAGCGGTCATGGGGCTTACGGGCGTGCTTTTCCCCTGCATGGTCTACGATGGCGCCATTCTGATGAACGGTAATGGCCTGGACTACCGGGTGCCCCTGGCAACCGATATCCCGGACGGCTTTGCCTCGGTTCTACAGGAGCAGGGGCATGGACCCGGTCCGTTCGGCGCCAAGAGCATCGGTGAAGGATGCATGTTGCCGGTGGCCTCTGCGATCGCGAATGCGGTGGAAGATGCCATCGGCGTGCGCATCAGGGAATTGCCGTTAACGCCCGAGCGGGTCCTTGCGGCGATAGACGAGGCCGCAGGTTAATATCTGAAATCTGTTCAGCAAAAAAGGGCGGTCCGAAGACCGCCCTTTTTGTTTATCGCTTATTCGCCGCCGGCCGCGGCCTCCGCCGCGACGCGTTTGCGTTTCTCCTTGTTCGCCGCGTAGTCCTTCATGACCACGATAACCCCAAGGGCGAAGCCCGCGGCATTGATCAGCAACCCGTTCGGAATTGCTTCCGCGGGGAGCAGCAGCAGTATTCCGGAGACGAAGAACAACAGCCGCATGATCGACGACAGCGGACCGAACAGGTAACCGATCAGGCCGCAGGACGAGACCCACACCCCGATAAACGCAGTCACGGTCGCCATGGCGATGTGCAGCGTGTCGCCCTGACCCAGGAGTGACGGCGAGAGGACGAAGACGAACGGGATCACATAGGCGATCCAGCCCAGTCTGACGGCCGTCATACCGGTTTCCATCGGCTTGGCGCCCGACAACGATGCCGCGGCAAAAGCCGCTATCGCGACGGGTGGCGTTATCATCGACATCAGTCCGAAATACAGCACGAACATATGGGCGGCGATCGGATTGATACCGAGTTTAATCAAAGACGGCGCAATCATCGTCGCCAACAGCAGGTAGATCGCTGAAGTCGGCATCCCCATCCCGAGAAGGATGGAGACGACCGCCGTGAGGATAAGCAGCAGGAACAGGCTGTCTTCGCCGACGGCGGCAAGGATCAGTGTCAGTGCCTGGCCGAGGCCCGTGCGGTCGAGAATCGCGATGATGATACCCGCCATCGCGCCAATGACGATGATTTCCGCGGACTGGCGCCCGCACCCGGCGATCGAATCCCACAATTGGGCCGGATTGATCCTGTGGCCCTTGTATCCGAAGACGATGCTGACGATGCCGACGCAGATTGCGGCCCAGAACGCGGATTCCTGCGGCGGCATGTTCAGAGAGAACAGCGTGTAGATCAGGACCCCGTAGGGGATCATGAAGAACCAGCCCTCTTTCATAACCCTGACCAGCGGCGGGATACGGTCCTTTGGCAGCGGCGCGATGCCTTTTTTGGCTGCCTCGAGATCTGCCTGTACGAAGACGGCGAGGTAGTAAAGTGCGGCCGGTACCAGCGCGGCCAGAATAACCTCGGTGTATTCGAGTTCGAGCAGTTCGGCCATCAGGAACGCTGCCGCGCCCATGATCGGCGGCATGATCTGTCCGCCGGTGGAGGCGACGGCTTCGATCGCACCTGCCGTTTTGGCGTCATAGCCGGCCTGGCGCATCAGCGGGATCGTGATCACACCGGTCGATGCCACGTTGGACACCGCCGAGCCGGAAATCGACCCGAACAGCCCCGATGCGACAACGGCAATCTTGGCGGAGCCGCCGCGCGAGCGGCCCATGATCGCAGCGGCGACGTCGGTAAACCATTCGGAGGCGCCGGTGTGCAGCAGGAGTTGGCCCATCCAGATGAACAGGACCACTGTCAGCACGATGATTTTCATCGGCAGGCCGAGCAGCGCGACATTCGTCACGCCGAGCTCTGCGATCAGGGGAACGTACCTCTGTTCGCGACCTTCCAGCATGCCGGGCATGAGATGGCCGACAAACGCATAGAGGATAAAAAAGCTGAAAACGAGTGTCAGGCTCCAGCCGGTGGTGCGCCGCAGGCTTTCCCAGATCATCGGCAGGAGAATAAGACCAATGATAAACATCGTCGGTCGCATCGCGAACGGATTTGTCTCAATATCGCCGTAGATATAGGCCAGATAGAGGCAGGTAGCGAGGCCGACCACCGCCAGGATGATGTCGTACCAGGGCAGGGAACTCCGGTCGCGCCCGCCGCCGAATGGATAACGGATGAAGATGATTGCCAGCGTCAGCCCCAGGCATGTCACCATTGCCTGTTCGTCGAACCATTGGAAGCCGAGGCTGAGCCACAGTTCGACCGCCCAGGTCAGGACGATAATGGTGATCAGCGAACCGAGTCCCACCGTCAGATTTTTGACGAGGTTGGTCTCCGTGCGCGCTGCCAGAAGCAGCGCACCCTTTTCGTTTTCGCTTTTTTCTTCAGTCGCAGTTGTATTGTCGGCCACAGCCTGACCTCCGGTGAAATTCCCTGTCGGCGAGCGGTTTGTCCTCCGCTTCTGCCGGGCATTAATGATGGATTTGTTTGCGCTTGTCCAAGGCTTTATCGGCGATTCTGCGCCGCCCTGATCGAAACAAACCGCCCGCTCCCGGTGAAGGGGGCGGGCGGTTTTCTTTTTCTGAATTCAGACTTCCTGGATCAGCTTCCGGCCGGCCAGAGTCCGACTTCCTTGTAATACTTGATCGCGGCCGGGTGATAGGGGTGGCCCTGCGGTTTCGCAAGGCGTTCGTTGGCCTCGTAGGA
>TARA_R110002110_G_scaffold105212_1_pt1 | contig 11031 bp, 8 predicted proteins | sample TARA_R110002110 | Tara Oceans TARA_R110002110 (sample SAMEA4397330) | marine metagenome | biome: Polar Biome; feature: [SRF] surface water layer (ENVO:00010504); material: water (ENVO:00002006), including particulate matter (ENVO:01000060) such as... | depth 5 m
CGATGGGGATGTCGGCACCGTCGGGGAATTCCATGGCATCGGTGAGAAAGCCGAAATCCGGCTGGAATACGCCCAGCATGTCCTGCACCGGCTTGCTGGTGACGCCGATCTTCTTGCCCACCACCCGTTCGCCATCATGCTCCAGGCGCTGCTGCAGCATCTGCAGGCTGATGTGGTAGGCGTCGTCGATGCTGATATCGGGGGCGCGCTCGGTCAGCGGTGCCAGGGTACGGAACTCGCGCAGGGCGCGGTAAAGCTCGTCGCCAAGCCCGGAAAATCTTGACTCACTCATCATACTGATCTCAAACCTCGTTTAGCGGGGCTCAATAAAATTCTCCGGGTATGCCAGAGACCATGAACTGCGTTGCTTCAGCTGCTCAAATCTTGCGTACAAGCCTGGATACTCTCTGCTGACCCCGGCACCGTATGCCTCCGCGACTCCCAGCCGCGCGGCCAACGCGCAGTCAGCAGCGTTGTACTCGCTGTCATGCAACCAGTTGCGCTCAAGCCAGGCCTGGCACTCCCTCCAGGCCTTCAGACCCGATTCAATCCTGTCTGGATCCTGAAGGGCTTTACTTCTGGATCGCCTTTCGAAGACCACTTCCCGGAGACCCAAGCCTGCACGAGTGTCCAGGAACACATGTAACTGGCGTACTCTCGCCCGCAACCGCTCGTCACCGGGATGCAGTCGATTCGCGCCATAGTGCGCATCAATGTACTCGACGATTACCCTTGAATCCCAGAGAGTCAGGTCGCTATCAACCATTACCGGTACGGTACCAGCCGGACTCAATGTCGAAACATCGTTATGTGTCTCGCCCAGCCCGACCGGAATGGAGTTAAAATCCAGCCCCAGCTCCACGAATGCGATCCTGGTTTTCCAGCAAAACGGACAATCATCGCGCTGATATAAACTGATCATTGTTCCCCTGGTGCACCCCGTACAGCGGAATAGATCTAGATTCTTCGCAGTCGCATCTGACGAAGATGATCCAGTACGTATTCAATCCTGTCAGAGCCCCAAAAGATCTCCTCCCCAATCTGGAAACTCGGCACACCGATCAATCCGCAATCCTGCGCCTCCACCCAATTGACCTGCAACTGGTTGAGAGCATCGGGATCGGCGAACGCAGCCTGCAGCTCGTCGTTTTCCAGACCTATGCGGGCACCAATCTCCAACAGCACCGCTTCCTCGCCGATGTCCTGCCCTCCTCCCCACTCGGAGCGCATCACCTCGACAACCCATTCCCGCAACACGCCTTTCCGCTCGGCCAGCAATGATCCCGCCGCTGCAATCGTGGGATCAGTGGTAATGGGGGGGGGATTCATGGGTATACCCATTTTCCCAGTGATTCTTCTTACGTCCTGCCGTGTCAATGGCACTTTTACTTTTGCCCGATCCGGGGAACTGCGCCCTGACCAGCCACCCAGGGGGCGCCAGACAAGGTTCGCGTGATAATCATCAAAAATCTGGAACATTGTCTTTGACGCAATATAGCAATACGGACTTCTGAAGTTGAAAAACACTTTTACATCAACAGCTTCTGGCATGAAGTGCAGTCTCCGGAAAACGCAAACCCCGCGGAATCAGAGGAGTCCGCCGGGGCTGCCTGGGTCCCTGTCAGCGCCCCTTGGCGCGCATGTTCTGTACAGTAAACAACTTGACGGGGTTGAGCTCTGGATCGACCTGGCCCTTGAACTGCCCGGTGGTACAGTGGGCGGCCTGAACATCAATCATGGAGAACGCATCGTCAATGGAGACACCCGTGCCCTTGTTCTTCTCCAGATGATGATCGGGATGTGACTGGCCGATCGTCCACGATTTCCAGAGGTCACCCTTGCGGTCGTAGATCAGTGTACGAGGAAGAGTAAAGGTCTGGGCATCGACATAATGTACCCGCTTGCTGATCGGATGATTGTCATCCTTGGGGTCGGACTCAAGTACGTAGACCTTGCGTAACTGCCATGTTATCTGCGGGAAACAACCGCCCTTGCCGCCAAAGTCCACGAACTGGTAACCGTCTCTTTCCTCGAGATCAGTGGCGAGATCCAGATCGTTGTGATTGTAAAACGGGAGCATGACATTCTGAGTACCCTTATAGGTCCAGGTCATATCGGATATCCGTCCATTGTAGCCCTCAAAGTCCTCGATCATGAGGTCCGCGCCCAGGAATGAATCGGTAATCTGTCCGGATGACAGACGGCGAACCCGGCGTTGGAATCCGAGATACAGCCAAGTATTGTCGGGCTGAAGATCGTTCGATGCGCGGTGAATCAGGAGCTGTGTGTTCTTGACATCGAAGGGCTCAAGCACCTCGACATAGATCGCGCGAAACAGGTCCGATGGGTTATCAGCAAACTCCGGCACCGGATCCTGATTCACCCGATGCTTGTAGTTCAGAAAGTGGAAATTGAACTTGATGGTTCGCTCCACCTTTCCGGACTCAAGATCCCGGTAGCGCCAGTAGAACGGGTAGATGGCCGCGTTATCTCCCCAGTTGTAACCATACTTGTAGTTCCAGGCGAGCTTTTCGCCGGCCCGGGGGTCATTCGCGTCGGGCTCTTCCGGGAAGGGCCGTCCGGCGACAAATCCATTGAGCTGGCCCAGCTCATCACCCAAAGCAACCTGGCCCAACCCTTTGCGCGTTGCCTCTACATATTTTGGATGCAGGTCAAATGATGTTGTCTCGCCCACCTTCATTTCGAACCAGCCATCCTTGAGCTGCTGAAAGACTGCTGGATCGAGAATATCCCTGAACTGGTCGGCGTTCGAGGAATTGATGACCATGCCCTCGCTAAGCCCGGAAAAGGAAGGAGCGCCGTCCTTGTATGGATAGAAGGATTTTTCAACATCCTCTAGGGACGCGGCGCTAACGCAACCAACGCTTAACCCGGCTGTCAAAGCAAAATACTTGATTCCTGTTTTTAGCATAACTCTAGTCTCCTGGTTCTATTATGATTAGAAGCGATAGCGCAAGGTAATCTGGAATTCGTCTTCCTCGCTGGCACTACCCAGCGGTCCAGAGCGGAATCTTCCCAGCGGCTCTATCCCGCCCAACCCAACTGAACCGGACTGAGTTGGATCTGCATGAGCAGGGGTCGCAGTGAAAGGAGGGAATGGGTTGCAGGTGCGGCAATCGTCATATGCCTGGTCTTTCATGCCATCACCCACTTTGATATTGAAACCGACGATGAGACGCCAGCTATCGCTGATCAGCCAGTCAACCGAGGGCGCTATGGTTCCCGCCTTTGCCTCCGTATCCCAGGCCATAAGGAATTGTGGGCTGATAGTGTCAGACTTGTACCATCCCTTTATCAGCAGCGTGGCCAGATAGTTGTCTTCCCAGTTGGGCATACCGACCGGACCAAAGAATTGCTGCTCCTGCTCGTGATCAAGCAAATGTTCGCCGAAAACCTGAGCCGAGATAAGGAAGGCCCGCTTTTCGTTGAGAAAGGGAATAAACGTGTTTCTATCCCAGCCAACGACCCAGCGGAATACATCAGACTCCGAGTACAAACCGGGTCTCAGTGTATTGGCGAACTCCTCGCCCGTTGTATAGGCTGCCTCCACCCTGAATACCGACTTTATGGAGTCGACGTAGAAATCCAGAGAGCCACCGAACAGGTCCACCTCCGGAAAACCGATGTCAAAGGCGATAAGGTAATCCCAGTCGGCCACTTCACCCGTAAATGCATTCATCGAGGGGATATCACCCCGCAGAACGGGCAATTGCTGGATGAAGTGATAATAGTTCAGTGAAAACCCAACATTGTTGTATACACCTTCCAGCTTGATCCCGCCCTGCGTATTCGAAGGCTTCCATCCGGGGAGATCTGCCTCTCTTATACCGATGACCCCCGGTGCAAAGTCTGCGGCGATCAGACCTGGATCATCGAGACCAATCGCGCCTGCTGGAACGAAATTCGAAACGGTGCAGCCATTTTCCCAACAATTGTTCATTGCGCGGAAGAAGCTACCCGCGTCGAGTATCGAGTAGGGAGATCCACCTTGACCCAACGCGTTTGGACGGAACTCATCAAAGTTCCAGACCAGCTGCAGGTTCAGATCGTCAAAGGCACCGACCGCACCCCAACGGTACTCAGCCGAGGCAATCCATTGGGGGATGCGGATATCCTCCAATTCGTCGTAGATGTTATGCCGGGAGTAATCTACGGGGTTGATGATGTCCAGCACACGAAACAGGTCTGTCCGGCCCCAGACAACCTGCTGTTTACCAATCCGGAGAAACAGCTCTGACGTATTCCCGGTGGGAATGCTGCCTTCAATATAGAGTTCACGAATAAAATCGAGCTTGTCGTTGAACTCTGGGAACCGCAGATCATTGGTGTCATGATCAAGGTAATCCTGCAAACCGCAACCACGATTGTCCCGGTCACAGGGCCGCACTGGAACACCGATCGTTACACCACCGTTGGGCCCATGAAACTCTTCGCCCAGGACTGCCAATCCCTCGTTAGGGTTGTTCGTCACATCAAACAGGAATCCTGGTGGTATAGGGTTTCCGGCAGCTGCGCCACCATTACCCAGAATCGATGTTCCCCATGGAGAATCGCCATTTCCTCCAAACAACGCCTGAGCGGTGGTACTGCCAAAGTTCTCGAAACTGCGTGAGCCGCCAGCGTCGCTGCCGAACTCTCCCTTATTGAGGTCGTAAACCCCGTCATAGGTTCCCCGCAGGGTTCCAGAAACGCGAAAGTTACTCAGACCGAATTTGCGGCCAAAGTCCTTGCTGAACTCAAATTGCGCTGTATTGCGGAATTTGGAGATATCACGTCCATCGCGCCAGTAGGTGGCGTTCTCGACAAAACCCGCCGTATCCCACACCTCATCCTGGGATGATGCCAGTGGAGCCACCATCATCCCCGCCAGAGCAACGAGTGCGCCCACCGCGGTTTTCCTGTTTTTTATTGTCATATGCTGTCCCCCTGGGGTTGGTTTTATAAAGCTCAGGTCATCGCTTGTCGAACTTGGAGATCGTCGGTCTCTATGTCTTTCATACTGGTGGAAACAATAAACTTTGGACGAAAGCGTACTATCCACGCCGGGACAAGGCTTGCCGCCGCCCACGCATTCAGGATCAACATGACCACCAGTAGCAGCGCTGCATCGGCCTGAAAGCGCAGATCGGAGACAAACGCCCACATAACCACGCCCCCGATGAGCGCGGTCGCAGTAAACGCGATTGCTTTACCGGTAGTCGCAATTGCATGACGGATGCCAACATTGAGGTCACCATCTGCCCGGGCTGTTTCCTCCCGTACCCGGTCCATCATGTAAATCGAATAGTCGATCCCGACGCCAATACCAACTGCGATCACAGGAACGGTATTGACATCAATACCGATACCAACAATACCCATGTAGGCGTAGGTAGCCACTGTGCAGAACGTCATTACGAGTAGCATCAACCAGCCCGCATGCAATGACCAATAGAACAGCGCAACGAAAAGGAAGATCAGCGCCATCGCCGCCGGAATAATGACCATGTTGCTGGCAAATGCCGCATCGTTGATCGCTGCCGTGACCCCGATCGGTCCGCCTGCAAGACGGAATTCAAGACCTTCAACCTGGTTCTCCGGGTCATCAATCCATTCCTGCGCCATGTGTATCGCGCGGCGCAAGGTTTCACCCTTGTGATCCTTGTAGAAGAAAACGAGGTTTGCCGTCTGGTCGTCTGTGTCAATAAACTCCTTGAGAGCTCCCGGAATCGGGCTTGAGGCCATGAACGCGAACATCAGACCACCCACATAGCTGCTTTCGTCGGGTATTACCGCCCACCGCGGGTCATCGTTGTGCAGGATCTGGTTGACCTGCCTGACCAGGTCCGGCATGCCCCGTGTTCCGCCCATTTCAGGATCGTGCAGCATGTGAATCTGGAAATCCGTCAGCGCGCGCAAGACTTCAGGGCGCTTCATGCCTCCGGGCTCATCAGTACGAGCAACGACATACATTTCCTCGGAACCCGGGAAATTCTCGTTAATTTTTTTCGATGAAATGTTGTAGTCGTGATCGGGGTAGAGAATCGGAGAACCAGGCTCGGATTCGCCGATTTGCACACGCGAGCTCAGTATTCCTCCTCCCACATATACCGCAAGCGCCAAGAGTAGAACGCCAGCGGAACCTTTCCTACTGCTGACCACGCGAGCTATCGCTGCGAACGCGCCGCGTGGCTCATTTGCTCCCACCATCTCCTCATTTTTGCTTAGCGGCAGCAGCGACAAAACCAGTGGCACAGCTATTAACACCGTGATCACAACAGTCCCGGCCCAGATCGAGGCGTAGATGCCCAGCTTTACATTGATCGGCGAAGATCCAAGGGAGATCAGCAATAACCCCACAGCGTCCGATACGATCCCCAAGGTGCCCGGACGGAATAGCGTTTCGAAGGTGCGCCGTGCCGCATCGTGATTGTCCACGGCATGGGGCGCTTCCAGGTAATAGCGCTCCACGAGCTGAATGCCATGAGACATGGCTCTGGCCGTAATCAGGAATGGAATCACCAGTGTCAAGGGGTCGAGGTTATAACCAAGCAGCGACACAATGCCCAGCCCCCAGGTGGCGGAAATTACCACACCTACCAATGGCAGAATAATTCCATAGCCGCGAGTACGAAAGTAGGCGAGAAGCAACAGCAGGAGGATCGCCAGCGTCATGAAAAATATCTGTATAATCTGATCAAGATAGCTGTATACCCAGCCCATGAGTACAGGCTGTCCCGTCGCATAGATATTGACACCAGGTTCGGTCTCACTGGCCCGAAGCTCTTCTACCTCTTCCTTCAAGTCCCCAAGTTGACGAAAAATCTTTACATAATCGAGCTGGCCCTCATTGAAGGTAGCGCGGATCAGCGCTGATTTCAGATCGGGTGAAACCAATAGACCGTAAACCGTCGGATTCGCCATGACATCCAACTTGAGTTTCGCCAGTTCGCTTGCAGACATCTCTGGATACAATGGATCGTAATAGGCTTCTGAATTCATGTTTCCAAGTTCGGTAAGCCAGGTCTTGCGTACAGTCCGATGAGTGAGGCTGCGTACCAGATTGTGATTCACTCCCGGCAGTGAATCCACGCCCTGTGTCAAACGGTGGATCCGACCAAGAGTATCCGAAGTGAAGATATCGCCCTCTTCCACTGATATCGCGATAACCACATTATTGGCACCGCCAAATGTATCCTTCACATCGTTGTGCAACTGTATGTAGGGATGATCCTGCGGCAGCAGGTCAGCGAAGTTGGAATACATCTCCAGGTAGGGAATTCTCGTGGCAAAAAAGGCGGTAGCGATCACTATCGCAGCGAGAAATGATTTCGGATGGTAGAAAACAAATACTTCCACCATGCGAAAAGTTCTTCCAATCAGGTTGTTCCCGATCATGGTGTTCCCTCGATGATTTCCAGGGTTCCACCACCCCCAGCCACAAGCAGGGCGCCGTTATCAAGAGAGAGGAGACCGCGGATATAGGTGAACACTTCCGGCGCCCCGGCTACGTTCTCCCATTGGCCGTCAATGAGCTTCACAAGCTTGGCGCTGCCACCAGCTGCAAGTATGTGGTTGCTCCCGGCACTTATATTGTAAACGGGCGTCGATGTCGGGGTGGACTGCCGCTCCCAGCTTTGTGCGCCATCACGTGTCTGCCATATCACGCCATCCAGGCCACCGACCCAACCTGTTGACTCATCCATGAAGTCAGCCGCCATCGGGTAAAACTCGTTCGGCACTGGTTCAGCCGCGTCCCAGCTCGCCCCACCATCCGTAGTCACGAGAACCGTTCCGAACTCACCTACCGCAAAGCCCGTAGAAGCATCGACAAAGCGCACGGCGGTGAACTGCAAGTCTTCATACAGGCTGAACTCGCGCCAACCCTCCTCATTTGCGGCTCTTGAGTACAGGGTGCTGAAGCTTGCGGAAACCCACAGAGTGTCGTCCGGGGCACAATGTATGGACAAGGTGTTCTCCGTTGTATCGATAGCCGAAGATTCCCAGCCTGTACCTTCGTCCATTAGCTGCCAGATACGGCGTTGCGTATCGAGTGCAAACAGGCTTCCATCACTGCAGGCAGTCACATCGATCAAGGATGGACGCCCAGGCAACTCGCTCCTGTTCCAGGTATTGCCGTTGTCGTCGGACACCACCGCACTGCCCATCGAACTGACCACTACGATGAGGCCTGCACCCTGGGCTGCTGCCTGGAACATGTCGAAGCGGCGGACAGGGTTCGCCTGCTCCGCGACCACCTGCTCCATGTTGAGCGGTGCCTCACACCCCGCCCCGATCATCACCGCTAGAATCGCCGCAGGGAGTTGGATGCGTTTTGTCATCTGCCAGCCCTCGACCTACACGAACCGCATCGATAGCGTACCGAGTCCGTGGTATCGCACCAGAATCTGGTCACCAGCCGTCACCGCAACCGCCGCCGTCACGCCGCCGGTCATGACGAACGTTCCAGCAGGCAGCTCTTCACCGCGTGTTCCCAGCATATTGGCGAGCATGGCAACGCTCTCTGCCGGATTCCCCAGCACCGCCGCACCCGTCGCCATCTCCACGATCTCGCCGTTTTTCTCCATGACGACACCAAGAGTACGCAAATCCAGGCCACTCACTGACGAACTCACACCACCGGTAACAAAGCGTGAGGACGACGAGTTGTCTGCCACTACGCTTTTGAGGTCAAACTTGAAATCCCGGTACCGGGAGTCTATGACCTCTACCGCAGGGAGAATGAAGTCGGTGGCGGCAAGAACATCAGTGACATGTACTCCCGGTCCCTTGAGAGACTTGTTTGTTACAAAGGCTATTTCCGCTTCCACTTTCGGGTGTATCAGTTTCGAGGTATCGATCGCCGAACCATCGGCAACGCTGAAATAATCCGCCAGAAATCCGTAGCACGGCTGCTCAACACCCATCTGCGCCATCTTGGCCCAGGACGTGAGGCCCATTTTCAAGCCGACTATCCGCGTGCCTCTCGCCTCCTTGCGCCGACGAATTTCCCACTGGATATCGTAGGCATCCTCGAAGTCCATATCGGGATAGTCGTCGGTGATCTTGGTAACATCGTGTACTTGGAGTTCGGCGTTTTCCAGGTGCTCAGCCAATCGTTGAATCTCTTCTCTACTTAGCGTGCTCATGAACTTTGTCTCACTCGTCTAGTCAAACCTTTATGCAGATGTTTTGTAGCTCTGTGTAGAACTCCAGCGAGTGCACACCACCCTCTCGGCCCAGTCCCGAATGTTTGGTCCCGCCAAATGGTGTTCGCAGATCGCGCAAGAACCAGCTGTTCACCCAGAGAATGCCGCAGTCAATCTGTCGGGAGACGCGCAAGGCCCTTGATACATTTTCCGTCCACACGGAAGCCGCAAGGCCATACGTTGTGTCGTTTGCCAGTTCGATAACTTCTTCTTCGGTATCAAAGGGCCGAATGTGGCAACAGGGGCCAAAAATTTCCTCGGTGACAACCCGTGCATTGTCCGGCAGGCCCGTCCAGATCGTCGGCTCGACCCAGGCACCATTTGCGAGCTCAGCGGGCATACTGGGCACCCCTCCACCAAGCACGACCGTGGCACCCTCTTCTCTTGCGAGATCGTAGTAGGAAAGCACTTTTTGCTGGTGCTCACGAGACACCAGAGGACCCATGTCGCTATCGGGATCCGTCGGCACACCCAGTTTGAATTTACTCGCTTCCTGCGCGAGACGACTCACGAATTCATCGAAGATTGCACGTTCCACGTAGACCCGTTCAGTACCCAGGCACACCTGGCCGCTGTTCGAGAACACCGATCGAAGAGTCCCTTCTATAGCCTTCTCAAGGTCACAGTCAGCGAAGACCAGGGATGGGTTCTTGCCTCCACACTCCAGCGATACATCGCGAAGACCTGTTGCCGCCGCTCGGGCAATAATTTCGCCCGTACGGGTTTCACCTGTAAACGTGATGGCATCAACGCCGGAATGCTCTGTCAGAAATGCACCGGCAGAGTCGGGACCGAAACCATTGACCACATTGAACACACCGGGCGGAACGCCTGCGTCATTCATGACCTCACCCAATAGTGAGGTAGTCAAGGGTGTTTCCTCCGACGGTTTCACTACTACAGTATTGCCGCAGGCAAGCGCCGGGCCGACTTTCCAGGTCATCAACAACAGTGGCAGATTCCAGGGACTGATCACCGCGATTACACCTTTGGGCTTGCGCACGGCGACGTTGAATGCCCCTTGACCATCAGGTGTGGGAGTTTGAAATGCCTCGGTGGCAAAGTTGGCGACCGCATCCGCAAACAAGCGAAAATTGGCTGCTCCGCGAGGAATATCGATGTGGCTGGCCAATTTGTAGGGCTTACCCGTATCAGCACACTCGGCGGCCAGAAACTCGTCAAAGCGCGCCTCAATGCCATCGGCGACCCTGTGGAGGATCGCCCCCCGCTCCATGTCGGTCATCTTTCCCCATAGGCCATAAAGAGCTTTGCGAGCGGCCCGAACTGCCCGGTCCACGTCTTCCGCGCTGGCTTCATGCACCTTGCCAATCAACTCGCCTGTACAGGGATTGATATTGTCGAAGGTTTTACCGCTGGATGAGTCGCAATAGCAGCCGTTGATAAAGTTCTTTGTTTCGGTCATATGGCGCCCGTACGTTTCCTTGGAGATATGAATTGGCAGGACTCAGGTAACCACGCCCAGAAACCGCTCATTCAGCTGCCGGTCGTGATAGAAGATCGCCTTGCCAATCTGCTGCGCATCCCAGGTCACCACGGGGTGATCTGGATAGGTGTAATCACCGCCGCAGAACACCTCGTTGCGGTTCCCGGAGGGGTCGAAGAAATAGATGGTCTGGCCATGTGTAAGACCATGGCGCGTGGGGCCGATGTCCAATGCGATGTCATGCATTGAAATCAGGTCCGCCGCACGCAATACCTGCTCCCAGGTTTCCAGATAGAATGAAGCGTGGTGGAACTTGCCCTTTTCTGGATGTCGCACAAAGGCCACATCGTGCGCCTTCATGGAGCAGGTCAGGAACGC
>TARA_R110002110_G_scaffold130758_2_pt1 | contig 11026 bp, 13 predicted proteins | sample TARA_R110002110 | Tara Oceans TARA_R110002110 (sample SAMEA4397330) | marine metagenome | biome: Polar Biome; feature: [SRF] surface water layer (ENVO:00010504); material: water (ENVO:00002006), including particulate matter (ENVO:01000060) such as... | depth 5 m
GTCTGTGCTGACCGCTTCCAGTAGCTTTTTTCTATGCTCTTGCAACTTCAATCGTCCTTCTTCTTGGCTTCGTTTCATCTGTAAGTCTTCGTTAAAGAGACGATCATCTTGCTTTTTGTTCTCGACAATAACATTGCCTTGTATTCCTTTGGCGACTTCTGAAACAACGCTAGACAAGACGCCCTCTTCTATAAGGACCTCGTGAATACATTCTTTCACCAAAGGTTTGATTAGTTTTTTTAAGTCAGTTTTGTTCATAATATCCTCTTATTAATTCCTGCGATCGTTTGCCAGCGATCAAGTGTTTCCTGAAGATCTGGATCATCAGCCTCTGGTTTCCGGGATTTTTCGTGTTGCCTTTCCATAGCTTTAATCATATGATCTAGATTCTTCTTGGTCTCTTCTGGAACCTTGTTTAGCCTCTTGAGCGAGTAGCCTTCATAGGCGCGGGAGTCGGTTTTGATGAAATCCTTTAGCTTCTGCAGCAAGCTAGGAGTGAGGGCCAGGAATTGGGCATGGTAGAGCGGCAGAGATCTCTGTTTGCCATCAGGATTGTTTTGTCTTTTTTGGGATTCTGGGGAGATGGGGTGTACAACCCACTCTGGTGCCTTTACCAATGTGGAAGTCTCGCTATCTTCAAAAGCTACTCCGCCGCCGGCATCTTGCAGGTATTTCATATCTTCTATGAGCTTTTGTTGCTGTTTATAATTCCCCGACCATGGCGCTATGTCGACAATCGCTGCCTCGTAGGCATTTTTTGGTGTTGCGTCAACCCAGCGCCGGGTGCCCTGCAGCCATCCTTTACCGTCTTCAAACGCTTGTTTGTAGGAATGAGGCCTATACTCTGCTTCTTCTTTATCATCTGCTATATCCTCTTCCTCGGGTTCAGGCGCTGTCGCGGTGGGGGGGCCGGCAGGCGCGGTGGTCACCCCGGGCTCGGTGTCCTCGTCTTCGGCGTCTTCTTCACCGGGTTCGGGCGCTGTCGCGGTGGGGGTGCCGGGGCGAGCGGTGGTCACGCCGGGCTCGGTGTCCTCGTCTTCGGTGTCTTCTTCGCCGGGTGCTGTGGGAGATGTTGAGGCGGCACTGAATTTAACTGTGTTCATTTTTGCCCACTTGTTTAAAGTCTTTTCTAATTTTTGTTGAACCTTTGAGCCCAATCGAAAAGAGGCTACAAGTTTGTTTAGCTCTCTCACCGTATTCGGCGAGAAGGTTCTTGGGTCACGTTCGGGGCCACCAAGTGCCTCCAGTACTATATCATCTTCTTCTGTAGCCTTTAGAAGCAATTGTAATAATTGTGATAGTTGTTCATCAGGTATTAAGCCGGGCTTTTTAGGATCTGGTTTTAAAAAATTTATTAATGAATCAGGGTATTCCCTGCTGTTGACGCCTGCCACAATCTTATCAAAGTCTTCTGGTTTGACTTCACCTTCTGGCTCTGTGGTAGTTTCAGGCGCTACGGGTTCGGCTTCATTTAAGTGCCGGTGCCAGCCTTCATATATAACCTTGTAACTACTCACTGTCCAAAACCTCGTTTAACAGTCTGTTAATACGATCGGCCTTGGTGAATACTTGGTTGTTGTAACCTTTTGCTTCTTTCATCATAAAAGCATTGGGAGTCGAAGGCTCGGAGACAAAGTCAAAGCATATTAATTGAAAATCTTCTTGGACAACAGTTGTATCGCTTGATTCAGAGACAGAACCCATGCCGCGACTTGAGATACCAAGCTTTACGCCAGACTCCACCAGAGATTTTAAAACTTGGCCGGAAGGAGTATCAAGTACCTTGACCTTACCCATAACGGACTTCTCTTCCATCCATATAGCAGTAACCATGTGAGATGCGTTTCTTAAATTAATTACGGAATCGTCAGGATGGTCAAGTTCTCCGAGGGCCCGGTGTTCAGAAACAAGCTTTTGATAGTTCTTGACTTCGCGAACCAAAACATCATAGGGATATACTCTGCGATTGCCATTAAGGATATCAGCTTCTTGCAATTTGCCGGTCAACATCATACCGCCTTCAGCAACAAACTTTTTTTCGGCTTCCGTCAAAAGGTCTTGGCAAACGCCGCCTTCGCAAAGTTCGTAAAATTCTCTAAGTAGTTTCTGGCCCATAGTTAAGATCCTTTACAGCAGCGTCTGACTGGCTGAAGCATCCACTTGTTTGTCCAAATATCTGTGTTCATGTTTTACTCCGTTGTCTCCAAAAATCATGTTCATAACATATGATGTACCAGAGGATAACCATCCGAGAAGGAAGAAGTTAGTTACGGTAACATCATAGCTAAATAGTTCTGTAAATGGGGAAAGCAGCATTAAAAACCAGCCAACATGGAATCCCATGCACATTGGGCAGTGAAATAATTTGCCGTAGCCGCCGGCGGATTCCTTCGAAGGCCGCAATCGTTCTAAAATCGGCAAGTCCCCGTATACAAGAATTTGTGTGAGCCCGTAGGCGCAGAGTATGAATGTTAGTAGTTCCATATATTCTCCGTAAGGTTACCTTGCCTTTTTCCTTTCCTAGCTATCATTTTGTGGCCACCCTTCAAAAACTGGCGTGTGGTGCCATATAGTTGTTTAGCTACATAGCTCACGCCGCCGACTATCTTAGAAATCCAATCGATCCAAACCCCAATGCCTGTGGTATATTCTCCCATTTTTTGGAAGACTGTACCCAAACTTTTCTCAAAAAATGAAAGGACGGAAGATTTTATTTGTTTTCCAATATTCTCTTTATCTTCTGGTGTAAGGTTTTCTATTCCACTCGTTACTAAATTATTAATAGTCTTCATGGGGCTGACCAGTTTATCAAATATATACTGAAGTATCACCATCATACTAGAACCTACAAGCGCTTTTTTCCAACTTTCGGCCATGTTCATATATGTGTCTTTAGCAGATGTCCAAAGCTCCAATATCGTGGTACCGACGTCGGCTAATTTAGTGGGAGACAAAAGAGTAACTACATTTTCAACAAATTCATCCATTTCTCCAACTCTTCGCAGGTTCATTCTCTCGTTTAAGATATCAATGTATTTGCCTACTTTAGAGGGATCGCGAAATATAATCCAAATCGCGTGCATGACTCTTCCGGCATTTTCTCCAAATTGTTGTACCCATGCGGAGCCATCCTGAATGGCTTCACGGGCTTTGTCGCCGAGGGCTTCGGCGCCTTGTTTTACTTTTTTAACCGCATCGTCAAAAAAGGTTTCAAGGAGTAATTGTTCTTGTAGGATCTGCTCTGAGAGTTTTGTTGAGTACGGATGTGACTCGTTCAGAGGAATGGCAATTCCAAGAACCTTGGTGATATACTCGTGGCTCTCTAAAAGCTTGTCGCGCTCATTAAACGTGCGCCAATTTTCCATTATCAAATGCATCTCTAACCTCCCGCTCTCCTAGATTGTATACATGTAAGAATAAGAATACGGATCTCTAACATAGCCCGGGCGAATTGAGCCCTGTTGTGCTAACTGTGGAACTTCGCCAAGTTCTGTGGAGTCTGCCTTGTCGGGATCAACAAACTCTGAGTCAGTTGATGCCACCATGGCCTCGGTGCTCTCAAAGTATGGGCGTTCCTCTTCAATAAATTTACTAATATTTATTAAAGCAAATTTAGCCGCATTAATTTTGTCATTATAGGGAGATTCCATAATTCCTTCAAGGACGCCGTAATAAGAACCACCTTGAATTGATTCAGCCACGACTATACCTTTTTTGCGAAGATGGGTAAATAATCTATTTTGTGCGCCGTACACTAAGTCATTCATGGTTTCTTTTGGAAAGGCTGTAATTTTGTTCGTTCGCGAAGACATGACGATATCAATGTCCGCGTGGTCAAAAATCATCAGATCCCCACTCAGGCTTTTCCTGATATTTAATTCGAGCGTAATTGACGGGGTTGGTTTAACGGCGGCGGCGCCAATTTTAATTGTAATTGGTTCATCAGAGGGTACAAGATTAATTTTGATCGACATCTTCGTAGATTTCCTTTACAAGTTCCTGTGTTTTAAGCACAGTCATAATAATATTTTCATCAATTGTCTCTTTTGAATAGCCATTAAGACGATCGATGATCAATTGTGTCTTTTCTGTCATTGCGGGATCTGTTTTTACTGGGTCTGACTTCTTTGCTTCTGTCAACTTTAATTTTAAGCGACCAATTTCTTCATTCAAAAACATCTTAAATTCTAGTGAGCTATCTGTAAATGAGGAAATATAATAAGAGAGCAAATCTTTTTGTTCTTTTAGCAGGGAATCCTCATATTTTTCATTAAACTTATTTACAAAGGTTTTATAAACGACATTGTCAACAGCTGGATAATTTTCATCAGTTTCTAAGGTGGTGCTCATATTCTCAATTATCCTTGATTCTAAAATAACTTTTTCTTTCGGGGATGTAGTATTGAACATTTTGCTAATTGTTGCCAAAGTTTTATAGTTTGGAACAAAATTGTTAAATATGGAGGGCGATAAATTCTTGTTTACATCGCTAATCATCTTGCTCTGTTCTCCGAACAAATCATCGGGGCTGATCATTCTTTTGGATATTGTGGCTTCTTTCAGAATTTTCTCGCTTAGTACCGATTCGAGGCCTTGATTCTCATATAGTGATCTATAACACTCTAAATCTTTTTTCAAATTTGAATCACTAACAAAATGTTTTCGTATCAAATCGACCACTTTTTTACTTCTCTCGTGATCGTTTTTTAAAACACATATGGTGGCCTCGTTAACCAATGCCTCGTATACAAATGCTGTGTTTCTTTTTTTATTGTGCTTAGCTTTCATCCTTTTGCTCCACGATTCCTTCTTCTTTATTCTTTAAATCTTCTAATAAATTTGAGACTGAATCACTAACTTGTAGTAATTTTTGTTCTTCTTTCTGCTCATTCAATGAGTAAATAGGTGCTTCTTCTTCATAAATGCCTCTTGCTAACGATCTAAGGCCCGAAGCGCCAAGATTATTAGTCCGATATGTGTTTATTTCGGGGGTTGCTATACTAGCATAATTTCTTGTGCGGGCGCCGGCTGGCCGGGAATCTGTGCGTTGTGGGTAATAGACCTTACCTTTAGCGCCGGGAGTTAAGCGGGGGGCATCTCTTGTTCCGGGAGGGGCAGCTAGAAGTGTGGAGTCGTCCTCAGCGCCTTCGGGTTCTGTGTCAGCGCCTTCGGGGGCGGCCTCATCACCGAGTTCTAAATCGCCGGCTGGGGGTTCGCCGCCGAGGTCTCCACCGAGATCTCCGCCGAGGGCGCCTCCTGCCGCACCGCCGGCGGCCGCTTCAGCAACAGCCTGTAGTGAGGCATCTTGTTTGCGATCATAGAACATTTCTCGTTGACAACGAATAAAGTCTTCGTGAGACATGTTGAAGATATGTTCTGAAACCCAGCGACGGGAGAAGAATCCTTCTGTGGCTGAGCCGGCAATGTCAAATTTGGCCTTCCAATGTTCAATTTCTTGAAGTTCGGCGATCTTGGATGGGTTGTTGAGAGATAATTTAAAATTAATGAGATCATCTCCGCGGAAGCCAAGTGTATAAAGATGGATGATGCCGATCTTTTCAAGCTCGTGGATTACAGTTCTCTGTAATCTTTGAACTGTACGGGCGAAGCGGATGTCCTTCTGCGCTAATGTTGTTTTATCTTCAGTGGCGCCTTCTCCCATTGACAAATAGGACTGTGGTACTTTTAATGCTGAGAACAATTTATCTCGAAGATATTTAATGTCGTCGATCTCTGTGGTATTTGTTCCACCAGCAATATTCTGAATATCAGTAGCAGAGCCAGCACGAACCGGAATATAGTAATCTTCTTCAATGGATAGAGGGTTATAACGCAAGTCTACGCGACCGGTATCTTTGTTAACAATTGAGTGGCGCTTAAGTTGCGACACAATCTTTTGCATATATCCTTCGACGTCTTGTGGGGGGATGGCGCCGACATCAATCTTAAATACGCGACGTTCCGAAGAACGCACGATGCGATAAGCCATCATAGCATCTTCCATAAGTGTAAGCTGGCGCCAGATACGGCGGGCCGGCTCTAAAACTGACGTCCCATATGGCGCATATTTATCATTACCAAGAATACGGAAATGTGCTACCTGCCAATTTTCGAAGGTCATGCCGGCAGAGTTCCACTGGTATTGAACATAGTTTGGGTTAGTCGCGTCCAAGCCTTCAAGCCTTTCCATCTCTTGAAGAGGAAGCGGTATTGAGGATTGGACCCCCATTTTATCATCGATGTCAAGATAAAGTATAAAATCTCCATACTTACACATTGTACGACACCAACCAAACAAATTAAATTCCACATTTAGAACGTTGTGATATAGTAAATCAAGCACAGCCTTAATCTCTTCATTAGAACATTTGATATTAAGCATGGGACGTAAAGCTGAGAAAGTTGTCATCTCATCCGCATAGATATCAAGAGACGAAGCAATCTCTGGCATGTATTCCATCTGATCGAAATCAATATACCTTTCTGATCTTTGTTGATTTCCAATTGCATTAGCGGCGATCGTGTCTAAAGGGTTATAGGTTTGCTTTTTAAACTGTTGTCCGGAAGCAGACTTAAATCTAGATGAAAATTTATCCAGATGTTGCCTACGGATCTTTCGACCACTTTGAGAGCGATAGCTAACAATGGGACCAGAGAACAGCTTTGTCAATGATTTGAACAAAGACGATTCGGTGTTAACTGGGTTTCTTCCTTTTCTTGGGTTTCTTGGGGCCATTTATTTTCTCACTTTATAATCCACATGTGTTGTTTGTATATGTTTTCGGCGTCGGACATTTTGTCCATAATACCATCTTCTTTGTAACCAATTTGTCCTTTAATTTTTGTGTCGAAAGTGGTTCTTGAAGTTATTATAGCATCTACGAAAGCCTTCTTGTAGTTCAAATCTCTTTGATTGGTCTGCAGCGCTGTGTCACGAACCCAACAAGCAATCGCAAGTGCCATAACTAAATCATCATTGTATCCTTTTAATGCTTGGGGCTTGCCATTTGTCCAAATAAAAGTTCTTAATTCATTTGCCAAACGAGACGAATATGTAGTAATTAGTTTGTTTCTTATAAACTCTTCCAATTTAGCAACTACTAATGGTCGTGTTTTTGAAGATGTTGTGAAGCCGGGGACAGCTGAGTTTCGGTGTTCCGCCATATGCTGTTCAATATATTCATGAGTTGATTTCACAGAATAATAAATATTTGGATAAGCATAATCAATAAGTTTATCTAAAACTGTGTATCCGATGCTATTATTCTCGATAACCATCATCGCATTTCCGAACTCGCGACCGACTTGATTTAACATATTCGCGAATAGGTCTGGGGTTGGCTTGCCCTGATATTCTCCGATAATTTGCATTGTTTCTAGTTTGATGATGTGGAAGGTGGAGTAATCAGCGCCATCGCCTCTTGCGACGTCGGCAGTCAACAGATAACTACACGAAGGATCGTGCTCTTCCCAGATCCAAAAATTGCGGTCAAAGGCTGTTCTATATTTTGGTTCCGCAATATTTCCATTGATCCACTCAAGAGCATCCGGATCGATGACTGTCTCACCTGAAGTGTTGAAATTACATTCAAGCTCTTGTGCGATTTGCCGACGGGACATGTTCCTAGTTTCTTTTTTAAACCACTCCTCATCGCGCTCCGGGTGAACGCTCCATAGCAAGGTTGTTAAATTAAAATCGTTTTCATTTGTTTCGGCACCCACACATGCTTTGTGAAACCAGTTACCAACACCATTCGGAGTGGAGATCGCGATACAGCGACCACCAGTTGACAGTGTAGGATATAGGCCAGTCCAAAGATCCTCAAGGCCGTCAATATGTGCGGCCTCATCAAGTACCAAAAGCGACAATGCTTCTGAACGCCCAGCATCACCAGAGGTAGAGGCGGCCTTAATTGTTGAACCATTGGAAAGCTCAAATGAAGTACGGTTATCAGTAGTGATAGAAGCAATACGGATCCAATCGGGCAAGTTCTTCATAATGCTTTTAACTTTGCGGACGAGGTTACCAGCAGTCTCAAACTTAGTTGCCATAACAAGAATAGATTTGTCACGGTGAAACAACATCATCCACACGATATACCCGGCGGTCAACGTTGAGATACCGAGTTGACGTCCTTTATTAATAACATTAAAGCGATAGTCGTTGAAATCATCCAACAAGACATCTTGATAATCAAAAGTATTAAAAAGGATTAGCCCGTGCATCGGGTGAGATATACGGGCATACGTTTTAAGGAAGTAGGAGGGGTCCTTGCCGCACTTAACTACTTCTTTTAATATTTCTTTTTTTGTTAATTTGAAGCTCATACATCTATTCGTGATAAGCCTCTGGGTCCTCGGCTACATCCATCAAAGTCTGTAAATCTGAAATAATGCGATAGCTCAAATCTTTCAGCGCTTCGCCTTCAATCTCTTGGAAGGCATCCTGAAGGTCATGATAAGCATTTTCTATTCTTTGGACTAGCGTTAATTCTTCCCTCTCGCTATCACTATGGGGCGGCGGAATTTCACCTTTTAAGAAATCATACTGAGTCTCCCTCAGCACATCATTCAACATCTCTTTCATCTCTCTGAACCCTATTGGGGGCCGGTCTAGCTCGATATATTCGGGAGCAAGTTTTTCAATAACGCTTGTAAACAAATCTAACATTTCTTCTGGCGGCATCTCTTGAACAAGGCCGACAATCCTATCTTGTACATTCTCTTCTTGCGAGCCATCTGTGGTCCATGGCCCTGGGTATGTTTCGTCGGATGGGCCAGAATCTTTCTGGAATCCTTGATATTCACTTTCTGGGGCGTCATCACTTGGTATCGGCATCGTCTCAGCCGATCTATCAACATTCGGATCCGCCGGCGCATGGGCGCCCTTTTTGCTATGGCCATACTCGGCGCCGAGCCAATCAGGTTTAGGGCCCTCCTTCCGGATCCATGCCAACATTTCCTCTACCTGTTGTGGGCTCAATGCTTCTTCAAGAGCCTCTTCCTTGATGTACTCTTCTAAGATAATCTGCTGCAGTTGGGCCTTGGTGATTTTCATTTTATTTACGTCCGGACTTGAACGCTTCAACATCCTCTGGCGAATTTTGGGAATAGTCCGCTGGGTTGCCGGTGCGGGCGATGCCGGGTTGGCTGGAGTGAAGGCGGTCTTGATGCGCCGATCGATCCCGTAGGAGGGCCACGATATCCGGGTCTTTGGCGATGACAGTTGGTAGCATCTTAGCAGTCATATCGAAGGCGCCAGCAGCCATTTCCTTTTCTCTCTCGGCTTTTGAAACGCCAATAAGTAATTCCATAGCATATGCCTTTGCCGCATCATCGCCTGAAGCCTTTTGTATGTGATGGATACCGGCGGCCGCACTTTTTGCGGAATCCGGAGCGGATATATTAGCAGTGCTGGCCATTGTAAGAAAGGCCATTGCGGCGCCGGCCGCGAGGGCCTTCAAACTTTCTTCTAAAAGCTCTTCTTCTTGTTTGGGAGGCCCTCCCATAACATGTTGAAGTTCTTCCTTAATAATCTGTTTAAGTTGTGTTTTTGTGATTTTCACTTTACGATTCCTTTTTTCTAGAATCATTCTCCGGCCGTTTTCCGCCTTTGCCGTTCCAGCCGCCTTGGTCGAGGAATGTTTTAAAGCTATCTTCTAAGCGATCTTCAGATGGTTGGCTGTAAGCCATGTCTTCAGCTAGACCGCCGATCTTATAGTGCATCTTGGCTGTCACCCAGCTTCGTATTCGGGACGAATTCTCAACTCGCACATCGATCTCTCCCGCTTTTGTTAGTGTCACACCACTGCCTGTAATTTTCTTATACTCTTTCTTGAGGAACTTTACAATATCAGCGATCTGCTGCTCGACTTCTTGTTCGAACCCGTTGGCATATACCTCGCGAAGTTGGACTTCGGAATGGTATCCAAGACACAGCATGTTGCCGTAGAAGCTTACGTTAAAACCGTCCATAACTCTCTTGTCGATCAGAGGGCGGCCTTCTTCGCGTTGGAGACCAACCTTCACGGCTTCTCCGTTTTCATCTAATGCTCCATCGTGGGCATTAGCTGCTGCCTGCGATAAGCCTTGTATAATTTCGTAAACTGTTGCCATTACTTGCCTCCTTTCTTTTTCTTGTGTTCTAACTGAGGCTCACCTTTTTGAGCAGCGATGGCCGCGGCTCTTGATTGTTTCCCTGCGGAGGCGCCCGTCATTCTTTTTCTGTCTTTTTTAACATCAAGGTCACCGGGCTCCTGCTTTAATCTTTTTGCCAACAAGTCCATAACAATTTGAATAATGTTCCTCTTGCTGTTTAAGTCCAGCCCGGGCTGGGCAGCTAAATCAAGCATGAACCGATTAACTTGAGCGGCGATTCCTTGCTCTGCTGAATTTACATCTCCGGTTTCGCCGGTCGTTGCGGGTGGCACTTCACCTGTTTCATTTAAAGCCTCCAAGATTGCCTGTCTTATCTCATTTTTTGTGATTTTCATTTGGTCTCCATCCTTCTTTCCATCTTAATTCACGTTGCTGTACATATTTATAGTAACATTTTTCACAGCATTCAAACTTCATCAAGCAAACATTGTCCATAGATTTTTTGGGGAATTCTCCACAAACAGGACAAGATTGTATCGATTCTCTATTAAGTAGTTTTTTCGACACCTTTATACCATTAATATCGATTTTCTCAGTCGATTCTTCATTGCGTCTGGTTTTTTGGTAGAGCGCTTTCATCTGCTCAAGATATTCTTTTTCTTTATTCTCATCCCAATTCGCCCTAGGGTTCTGAACTGCTTCTTCCCCGTATTTTTCGGCGATTGCTTTTTCTATCGCAGCAATTTGATCATAATTTTTATTCATTTTAATGCCCTATATGCGCCATATGAGGTCGCAGTACCAATGAGGATCCCACCAGCAAAATATAACCATTTGTGCCGGGGAGATGTTTTTTTTAGTGAGTCTACAAGTATATTAATTTCTTTATCTTTCTGCATTATAAACAAATCGTACTCATCTGTTAAGG
>TARA_R110002110_G_scaffold7237_3_pt1 | contig 11025 bp, 4 predicted proteins | sample TARA_R110002110 | Tara Oceans TARA_R110002110 (sample SAMEA4397330) | marine metagenome | biome: Polar Biome; feature: [SRF] surface water layer (ENVO:00010504); material: water (ENVO:00002006), including particulate matter (ENVO:01000060) such as... | depth 5 m
ATGGTTGGGACTCAAAGATGTCATCATGCCTCCGGCAGATAAGTGTTCAAGCGATGATAGTAATATGTTAGGGCTGAAGAACATAGTCAGTCGAGCAACGGATTCATATAATAGAATTGATGATGATCCTAGAATGTTTTTGGATCCGGACTGTGACAATGAAACTCCATTTGCCAAAATACACTCTAGAGAGGCAGCATCTGGAGTGGAGGCTGTAATTTACACGTTGTCCCGGGTATATATTATTGAAAATATTCTGGCCGCAATGAGTGCATTTTCTAAAGTGAAGCCCTCGTTTGAGAACAATTTAGATGAAATATTTTTTGATTATGTAGCCGAGAGGATGAAGGATAGTTTGTCTGAACTCAGTACCTCTTTTGGGAAAAGGTTGTTCGAAATTGATGATGAAGTGGTACCGATATATTGGTACTTGTTTCTAGAGCAATGCGTTCAGTTGTTTGTTAGGGAGTCCAAAGCTGGCAACATACAGCCAACAGATGATGAATTGGAAGCTTTGTCTATTTGCCAAGAGGCACAAAACGACTATGCGTTTCCTACTGACGGACAAATTTCCGATGAAATGAACTCACTTAAGAGTCTCTTGTTGTCCGGCGGATCTTTGGCAGCGCTGGCACCGTTTGGAATAGTGACCGGCGGAGCTTTCATTGTCCTGTTTCGTAAACTTTTAAAGAAGAAGGCAAGATATAAGCTGCTGCTTGCCGGCAAGCTTAGCACAATTGCAGACACAGAAGACGCTTGCATGGTCATCTTAAAGTATTTTCTAAAACAAGAGTCTGGATTTGTTGCAGATTTTCTTTTTAAGAGCTTGGAGGAAAATTCAGAGTGGGAAAATGAAGGGCTAATTGAAAACCTTCATGAATATTTTATTAAAGAATCAGACTTGCTAGCAAGGAATTCGGACGGAAATCCTTTGGATGTGGCGGACAAAAATCTCAGTAATCCACTAAATGATGCAAATGCATCCATCCCGGAATACACTGCACAATCTCAGACAATAACTCAAAATGGTATGTTTGTTTTGGAGAGATACATTAAAATAGATCCACGGGCAGACACTGTTGTCGCTAGCGATGACACTTCAATGAGAGGAGTGGTCAACTTATCAGATTTTTATGATGCATTAAAGAATGGTACTTTTACTGTAGATGTAGAAGATAGTAGCACCGGCGTCACGACTGCTGCTGATACATCTAAAAACGTTTCAGATTATTTTGGAGATCTAGAAATAATCACCGACGAGGACACAGAAGAGGAGAGTTTATCCGGTGCTTCGAATGGCATAAGCTATGGATTAAGAATTTCTTATGTTATTTCGAAAGATTTTTATGATGCAAACCAAGCAGCCCTACAGACGTTCAGCGTTGGGTTGAGTTCTGACGAAAAGACATTAATATCCGGACTTTATTTGGATGGCGAATATAATTTCGAAGAGCATACAAAGTTCTTGTTTCCATTGGTGTCCACAGAGGTTGATCTTCCGGATATGACAATATCGGAATTGCTTTCTTTGGCCGATGGAGTGGCGGATTCTGATGAACTTTATTTCTCTCAGCCTTCCGACGCTCCGGAAAATACGACGTATTATGATTGTTTGCTGAATCAACTACTTAATAGTGATGATTATGAACTTATGTTTAAACAGTTAGTGCCAATCCAGAGACACTTCAGCTTGGTCGCATTGCATGTGCTCAAGTCTTTTATATACTCTGTTGGTTCTGATGAGGATGGATTTGAAATTGTAAATTTTTTGGGAGTATTTCGAAACACACTTCAAGATTGGGACAAAGAAATTCTGCAAAAAACCAAGAAGTATTTGAAAATACTTTTTATGTATCAGTATAATTCTTCAGACCCATCATATGAGGATGGAAATCAACAAGAGGACAGGAATAGAGTATTTGATGAACTGCTTAGTGGTCTAAATCTAGATTGGAATATTAATTTGAAATGGTGGCTTAGAAGACGAAGAGTAAAAGATGTCTGTCCGGATGACTTATAAGAGGAACTATTATGCAAGGAATATCACCTAGATTACCACTGAATATAGACCCTGATGGTGGGTATATCTCTTTACAAACCTTAAAGCAGGTCGCAGCCCAAAATCTAAAAATGATTGTCCTTACAGATCCCGGTGAGCGCGTAATGGATCCCATCTTCGGCGCCGGCGTGCGTGGACTTCTTTTTGAGAACCCCGGTCCAAGTGTGGATATAATTAAGCAACGAATAAAGGCTCAAGTGGCAAAATACCTGCCTTGGGTTACAATATCTGAAATACAGTTGTCAAGTTCAGATAATTTATTGTCACTGATTATATACTACGTAATACCCAATTTAGGAACAGGATTAGAGGTGCTTTCGATATCTGTAAATTGATGTGCCACTATTTAATATAAGAGAAAAACATTATGGCAAAAAAAAGACCAATAAAATATACTAGTAGAGATTTCAATAGCATCAAGAAGGACTTGGAGGATTACGCTAGACGTTATTATCCTGATAGCTATAAAGACTTTACAGAGGCGTCTTTTGGTTCTTTGATGCTTGATAGTGTTTCATATATTGGCGATATACTGTCGTATTACTTGGATTATAGTGTCAATGAGTCGTTTTTTGACACTGCCATTGAGTACAACAACGTATTGCGCCACGCCAGAAGGTTAGGGTATAAACATGGCGGAAATGCGTCATCAACCGGGCTTGCGGCGCTGTTTATTTTAGTCCCAGCAGCAACTACTGGACTTGGTCCGGATCAAAATTATATTCCATTATTGAAGCGGGGAGCGTCTTTTACTTCCATAAATGGCATCAACTTTATATTAACGGAGAATGTAAATTTTAACGATCCAAAGGTTCAAACAGTTGTAGCCAGGGTTAACGATACGACTGGTATTCCTACGTTTTATGCTCTCAAAACATATGGTAATGTTGTTTCTGGTGAGATGATTCGTGAAACAATAACAATCAAGCGTTTTGAGAGATTTAGAAAAATTAAGTTGAAAAACAATAATTATACAGAAATGGTTTCTATAACTGATGCAGAGGGCAATGTGTATCACGAAGTTGATCATCTGTCACAGAATGTAATCTATAAAGAATTTTCAAATCCAAATTTCTCAACAGATAATACGCCATCAATACTGAAGCCGGTTGTTGTAGCCAGAAGATTCACAATTGAAAGGGACTCTGTCAACAACGTATTCGTTCAATTTGGATATGGTTCTGATGAGGACATCAATATCAACAAAGTTGCAGATCCTTCCAATGTTGTTATAGATTCCCATGGGAAATCATATGTCACTGATATTAATTTTGACCCATATAAACTTTTAAAAACTGACAAATTCGGTGTCGCTCCCTCAAATACTCTCTTGACAATAAACTATCGTGTCAACAATCCATCAAATGTAAATGTTGGTGAAAATGCCATAGTAAATGTTCGAACATCGGAAATGGAATTTCCAGATAATACAAAGATCAACACGACGGATAGAAACTCAGTTACCACTTCACTGGAGGTTGCCAACGAGACTCCTATTGTTGGTGATGTGTCGGTTGCGACTGTTGATGAGATAAAAATCAGAGCAAAGAGTTTCTTTGCATCTCAAAATAGAGCAGTTACTGCTCAGGACTATGAAGCTGTGTGTTATGCGATGCCTGAGAAATTTGGCTCAATCAAGAGATGTAGGGTTCTACAAGACGACAATTCAATGAGGAGAAACATCGATATTCTTATCTTGTCAGAAGATAATAGCGAATATTTGGTAAAAACTTCCTCTACTATAAAAAAGAACTTAAAAACTTGGCTTTCGAAATATAAAATGATTAACGATACAATTGACATTTTAGATGCTTATGTTGTTAATTTGGGAATTGATTTTAAAGTTACAAGTGAGCAGGATGTCAATAAGTTTGAAATATTGCAAGACTGTGTTAATATAATTAAAGAAGAGTATGAAATTAAGCATTTAATAGGCCAGCCATTTGAGATTTCTAGAATTTATAAAATTTTAAATAAAGTGGATGGAGTTGTTGGAGTCAAAGACGTTCAAATTGTGCAAAAGACGACTAGTAAATATTCATCGGTAGTTTTTCCGATTGATTCTATGATTAGTCCCGATGGAAGATACATAATGGCCCCAAAAAATGTTGTTTTTGAGGTAAAATATCCAGATTCCGATATCAGAGGTTCTATAGAATAATGGCTATTAAAAGATATACTGCAAATGCTGACAATACCATAACAACCGCTTTTAACAGCGATTTGCTTACGCGAGCAACAAAATCAAACGCCGGATTGGCAGACTCTTTGGAAACATTCAGTATATTTGCGCAAGCAAACTCCTCTAGTATAGAAAGAGCTAGAATATTAATAAAATTTCCAATAAGTGATATTTCATCCGATAGAACAGCCGGGACTATTCCTGCGGCAGACAGTGTGAGCTTTTACCTTAAGATGTATAATGTAAAGCACTCTCAAACCTTGCCAAAGAACTTTACATTGGAAGTATTTCCTATATCTCAGGATTGGGACGAGGGTCGAGGAGTTGATCTAGACAGTTATACAGACTTGACCCAATCAAACTGGATCGAAAGAAGTCCCGGTAACAATTGGACTATTACCGGTGCAACATTCCATGCAACTCCAAAATATACTGCAACGTTTACAGAGGGGTCCGAGGATTTAAATGTAGACATCACAACGCTAGTCGAGCAGTGGATTGCTGGATCAAAAACCAATTATGGGGTTTTAGTTAAGATATCCGGTTCAGGCACTCCGGCTGAACCTGAGTCTGATGGTGATTCTGCGACATTTTACACGAAAAAGTTTTCATCTCGTTCAAGCGAGTTCTTCTTCAAAAGACCAGTAATTCAAGCGCAGTGGGATTCCAGAACCATCGATGAGAGGAATGATTTCTATTATAGTAGTTCATTGGCGCCAGCAGCCGATAATGTGCACACCCTGCACTTATACAATTACGTTCGAGGTAAATTGCAGAACATTCCCGGTGTTGCCGCCGCAAGAAATGAGATTTTAGTATCGCTGTACAGCGGCACGCTAGACAACACTTCACCATCCGGAAGTAAGTTGGTCCTTTATGACGGAAACTATAATATAACTGGTGGCTTTTCCGGAAAGACGGGGATTTATACTTGCTCGATCGGCATCACCGCGTCTGATCCGGCGCTGACCCGCTTGTTTGATGTGTGGCACAGCAGTTCTCAAGGATCTCCCGAATCAGATATTATTGCCTTCCATACAGGAACGATTATACCACTAGTCGAGGAAGCGGAGGTTATGGACCCCGCAAACAGATATGTTCTAAGTCTAACAAATTTAAAAGCAAAGTATTACACATTTGAGACAGCTAGATTTAGACTTTTTACTCGACAAAAAAACTGGAATCCGACCATTTGGAGCAAAGCAACAACTAACATATCTGGTACTACTTTTAGAAGTTCTTCGTATTCCGTATATCGAACCACTGATGACTTGGAGTGTATCCCGTTTGGAACTGGAAGTGATTATCATACATTTTTGTCATATGATAAATCCGGGAGCTACTTCGATCTAGATATGGGGATGCTAGCATCCGGTTACCAGTATGCTATCAAGTTCTCGTTCTATAATGACTCTGTCGGCGCTTGGCAAGAGCAGCCGTACAGGTTCAAGTTCAGAGTTGAAGACGTATGAGCATAAAGAAATTATTTGAAAAAAATAAGCCTTATAAGGTGTTGTCATCTGCGAGTCTCTCAGAAGAGGGAAAGAATGCGGAATCAGAGAGGTTTATTAGAGAAAAGATCAAAGATGTGCATCGCTTTGAGCCGCACATTGATTTTTCCACCGCATCAAATTTTGTAAAATACGGATCCGCAGAGAAATATTATACTGATGCTATACGAAGAATATACGAAGAATATCCATATGATGGCGCATTATCAGAGAAGCAAAGATTTTACAATTCATCTTCGTATTTGGACACATACTTTTTTGAAAACAAATATCCTCGTACAAATGGTTTCATAATATTTTCAGCCGATGGCTGGGGGGCACTTGCCGGAGGCTCAAGTGTTACTCACGGCTATGGGTTGCCGGCTTCGGCGGAATATATCAATGTCAAGGGAGGTCCACATACCGCATCGGTCGGGATGGTCGGGAAGCCCCTTTACAAGACTTTTGGCAATGCGAATGTTTATGAAACATCCAGCCAGAGACACTCGAATTTAAATTATGATGCAACAACTGGTAGCACAGTTGAGTTCTGGTTAAGAAAGGATGACTGGAATTTTAATGTTGCCTCTAAAGAAGTTGTTTTTGATCTTTGGAACGGTGATGAGTCAGGCAGCGTTTCATATGGTCGATTGCGCATTGAGATGACCGGCGCCGCACCACTTAGCGGAACATTCATGTTAACTGCTTTGTCTGGAACGTCAGGTGCTTATTCGGTACCGATCGGCACATCTGTGACAACAGCTTCATTGACAAACTGGCATCACTATGCGTTTTCTGTGAAAAACTCATCCAGTAACTTAGAGATTAAATTTTATCAAGACGGAACGCTATTAGAAACAATCGTTACCGGTACTTCGATGAACAAGGTTACCGGATCTTTGATTGGTAGAATCGGAGCGCTTCAGACACACGTATCAGGTGCAGATTTTTCTTTTGCCACTTCGCCTGCAGCCGGCTGGGGGAAACTATCGGCATCTTTGGATGAGTTCCGTTTTTGGAAATCGGTGCGAACGTCTGAGGATGTTGGAAAGAATTGGTGGACACAAGTCAACGGTGGAGTAAATAGCGATGATGCAAATGTTGATTTGGGCGTTTATTTTAAATTTAATGAGGGGATAACCTTAACCGCATCTGTTGATGCGACTGTTTTAGATTATTCAGGTAGGGTTTCAAATGGAAGGTGGGTCGGCTATGTCGGCTCCAACTCCCGCGACACTGGCTCCGCAATGATTTTGAGTTCAGCCAGCATCGGAGAGTTTAAAGATCCAATTATATATGAATTTCACCCGGATGTTAAGAGTCTATATTACGATTATAAAGAAAGTGGCTCATATTTCGACTATTCTAATAATGCCAGTCTATTAAATTCATTACCAGGATGGATCATAGACGATGAAGAGAAGAATGGCCATGGCCACTTATCACAATTAACTCAGATTATATCTAGCTATTTTGACACCCTCCATTCTCAGATATCAGCAGTTCCAAGCTTGCCTGATGTCAAATATGCTAGCGCATCGTACAAACCAATTCCATTTGCTAGACAATTTTTGGAATCTAAGGGGCTTACAACTTCTGAAATCTTTCCTGATTCTAGTATAACGGAAAGACTTTTGGCCAAAAATGATGATATGGATTTTGGCCGAGAACTCGATGAGATCAAGAACTTAATCTATATCAACATATACAACAACCTTGTTAACATATACAAATCAAAAGGAACAGAAGATTCTTTCCGAAACATGATAAGGTGTTATGGTGTAGATGATGAACTTATAAAATTAAGACTTTATACTAAAAATAATCGATTTACATTAAGCAACAACTATTCGAATACGTATACGAAAAAGAGAACAATTGATTTCAATCACCCGGACAGGTTTGAATCTGTAGTATATCAGTATCCGGAAGCAGGGAACGCCAATAGTACGGGATTTATTTCCGGATCCGGAGATTTTGACTATGAATCAAATCTTCCTGTGACGGTTGAAGTTAATGTTCTGTTCCCAAGTAGATATAAAGAGTCTGATCCGTTTTTCTTCTCGACGCAATTTCAATCTTCTTCTTTGTTCGGGATTCACCAAGCCAATACCGGAAGTGACACTGATTTAGATTGGCTATCCACACCAAATGATAGTGGAAGTGTTCAAGTATTCGTTGTAAAGGACGATGTTGAATCTCCAAATGCTCATTTTCAGCTTTCTAGTTCTACATTTAATGTTGACATTACCAGCAGTATTTACAAGAATTTGTATGACAATGGAAAGTGGTCTTTAGCCCTCAGATTGCGTCCGAAAGATTACCCAGTCGGAGGAATTACCAGCCAAACAGACGACGATGACTACACTTTAGAACTTTATGGTGTCAAAATGTATGGCGACACCATAGAGGAGGAGTTTTCTCTCTCTTCGTCGGTTGGATATACTAGCTCGTTAGACTTTTTAAGCGTTGCAAAGAGGATGTACGTCGGTGCCCATCGACAGAATACAACTGGCGCAACAAAACAGAGTTCCGATATAAGAGTTTCCAGTGCCAGATACTGGTTTTCATATCTTTCCGATGACGAAATAAAAGCTCACTCGCGAGATCCTAGAAACTTTGGAGTCTCAAGACCACAAGAAAATGCATATTTACTAAAGTCTAATCTTTCTGGAAATTATATTCCTAAGATGTCAACATTGGCGCTGAATTGGGATTTCGAATTGGTAACTGGCTCTGGAGATAGCAGTGATGGCTCTCCAACGACATCGGATGCAAAATTCACAGTTGTCGATATATCTTCAGGATCCAGCGCTCACAGCGATCGGTATGGCTGGATAAGCAATGTTCTCAACAAGCAGCACACCGGCCGAGGAGATAATTTCCTTCCGGACCAGACAAATGTTATAAAAACAGAGTATATATACACAAATAGGCAAGAGCCACCAGATGTTGGAACAACTTCTGACTTGATCACAATTGTGACTGGCACTGAAGAGTTCTTCACTAGAGAATCACGCCCAATAAATCACTTTTTTATGTTCGAAAAGAGCATGCAAAACGTCATTAGTGACGAGATGTTGAAGTTTTTTAATGGAATTGTAGATTTTAACAATATTATAGGCGAGCCTGTAAATCGATATCGACAAGAATACAAAGATCTCAGAATATTGAGACAGATGTTTTTTGAGAGGATGGACAATACACCGGATATTGACAAATTTATAGAGTACTACAAGTGGATTGATAATTCTTTGAGCATCTTCTTGGAACAATTAGTCCCAGCCGGCTCCAATTTTGGCGAAGGAATAAGAAACATTGTTGAAAGTCATGTATTGGAGAGAAACAAGATTGACTATAAGTTTCCAACAATGGAATTCAACGTTCCAGATCCCGAAACTCCGATATTGGGCATACGAGAGTTAAAATATAACTGGAAGTACAACCATCATCCAATTCCAATTGGCGGAGTAGAGCAGACTGGCTCCAACTGTCAATGGTGGAAAGAGAGGGCTTCTGGCTCTGCTGCCGGCAGTACTTCCGGAGATGCCGTTGTCGATCGCCAAAGAGATCAAATCGATGTTGTTTTAACCACACACTATTCTCGTTCCGCCGCAATATTTGCAACCCCAGCAAAGGTTACGTATTCTGGCTCAACATATGTGCTTCGAAATCTCGATCGTCCGTATGATTTTGTTGTTGACGAGTCTAAAGTAATCAAGGGTGGGGTGAATTACGATAAGGCAAAGAGTCTTTCTTTAATATATAATTTTACAAACCCGCATGGACCGGTGAGTTCCATTGGTCTACCACTTAATATTATCACTGTTGGCTTGGTTGGCAATTCAACAGCATCTGTGGCCAAGACGATCATTCAACGAGATTGCAAAGATGACATAATTCCGAATCAGAAGGAAAAGCTAGAGATTTCTGTCACAACAGCCAGAACGTATGATGGTAAAGGTGACTATGATGACCATCTTAAAGGTGGTATAGCACTTCCGTTTAGCATTTTTAGTTCCTCTGTATTTTCTGGGTACTCAAAAGGGCTTATGCAGAACTTCCAAACAGGAGCAAACATAGTCAATGTGCATAATGATGCATATGCACCGCACAATGAAGTTCCAATGCAGGGTCCGTTTACGGAAAAATATGTTGGTGGTCACCAATCCAGACACATTAAACTGAATGACGGAACCGATGGACAAACAACGCGCCCAGAGGCTTGGAGAATTGTGTTTGGTGGTGGACCCGGCGGTGATCCGGGTGCATTTGGTGTTGTTGGAGCAGATTATGGTGGACCCTATCCGGACAAAACGAGACTGAGGGCAACTAGATTCCGCGAAGAGTACGCCAAAAGACCGGTAAATATTAAGAATATTAAGCAAACCACTGGTTCCAGCCCAACAAAGATTGGAAACTATACAAAAACATATGAAATCGTAAGCATCTTTGGTCGAAGCAATAATAGTATAGAATTTGTTAGGAATGGTGGGGCTGCATTGCCAACTGGGGTAGACTTCTTACCAGCAACAACAAATTTACACACGATGGTGGCAGTCGGTGCCAGCATCTCCGGAAACTATTTTGGTCGAAATAACGATGATGTAACGAATGTTAGTAATAGATTTCCGCTCTCGACAAATAAGAGTATTTCAAATTACTCAAGCTCAAAGGCCATTATCGCTTGTCAGTTCTCCGCCCCGGGTGGTCCAGAAATTCAATCTCTGGGATATTTGGATCTGAAGTCCCAAGAATTCTCTGTATACAACGCACTTCCGTTTAGGAACCTAAGTGTGCGATCTTCGGCTTCGGGAGAGGCCAATACAATAAGGGTAGAATCGGCTTTAGGAAAGAGGGAGGGACTAATTACTGTACTCAGTAGACATTCTGGAAAATTTGGCATTGATTCTGAGTATGGCTCTGTTGTCCCCACATCTTATTCATCAACTCCATCATTCCATAAGATTCCTAGGAATATTCTCAGAAGAGTGGAGTATTCTTCCCCTTCATCTTCACACGTTACATACACGGCAAGTTTTGATAATTATTGGGTCCAGCATACGCTTCCCAGGAGCGACTTTCAATATGCTTGGTTAACAGCTAGTTTAGGCTCAAAAGCTCTCGATCCTGACAAATATTCTAGTGGCTCCTTTATAGGCTACATTCCGCGCTCAGGGCTAGTTATTAGTGGAACGACAGAGGTTTCTGCGGTGAATTTTCCAACAATTTCGGATATATCGGTATAAAAAATGGCAATTAAAGTAGACTTTGTTGGATTAAATACGCTAATA
>TARA_R110002110_G_scaffold7256_20_pt1 | contig 11018 bp, 2 predicted proteins | sample TARA_R110002110 | Tara Oceans TARA_R110002110 (sample SAMEA4397330) | marine metagenome | biome: Polar Biome; feature: [SRF] surface water layer (ENVO:00010504); material: water (ENVO:00002006), including particulate matter (ENVO:01000060) such as... | depth 5 m
TTCAATGGACACTCTCTTGACTGTAAACTACATAACAAAACACGGCGAGCAAGACTACGCTAGGGGCGGGCTAGGTTACGGTTCTTATCCTGCAGGAATCGATTATGACCCCGTATCAGAGAAGATCTATTGGTGTGATGCTGAAAAGCGTGCGATCTATAGTGCTAGAGTTTTAGGAGGACAGCATACATCACAAAAAGTCGAAAAGCTTGTCGATATAACATGGAACTACAGAGGCGGTTCAAATTTAAGAGATGCATTAGCGAGGTATCACGATCCTATCATACGTAAGGATAGCGCAGGACGTAGCGGTGTTCCCGTTGGTTACGGTTACTGTCCTTACGGAATCGCTGTGGATGGCGATAACAGGCATATCTATTTCTCTAAAGGCGTGATAATCATTCCGCCTCAAGGAGCGACTGAAACAGACAGTAATTATCACGACCACGATGGACTTTCCCGAGACAGATTCAGTATTGCCCGTATAAACGTTGACGGCACCGGTGAAATAAAAATAGATGGGGATATAGCTAGTGCTCCGCTGTCTTTAGCTCTAGATAGCAAGAATAGCAAGCTTTATTATCCGCACGCTAGCGGGCTTAGTAGTTATGTGAGCGATGCTTCTCAGCTAGCAAATGTAAATTACAACTACTACGAGAGTCGTGAAACGATCTTTGATAGCTCTGCTGAAGTTTTCCGCCAGTACGGAAACGACTTAACTTTATCCGGTAATCGAGGAAAAGTTAAGGACACCTTTGATGAGACTTCTTTAATCTACTTTAAGACAGACTCTAGTTCCCAAAAATATATACCGAATAGTAAGACCCCAGTAGCTACATCGGCTTCGGCAGAGCAGGCTATTAATAACGGTACGGCTTACGTGTCTCCCGCAGAGCACCCTTATATTAGGTATTGGGACGATGCGTCTGGAGAAGCCTCCCAGCTTAAACTGTTCCAGGAGTGGGCTGTAGCTAGACCCCATACTTGGGACCTCGGATCTTCTCCAGATAAAATTGGGGGAACAAATAACACGCTCTCACTTGCGTTTATTACAAAGATACCCCTTGGGGCTAAAATTGTTTCCGCAAAACTAAAATGCCAATTCTACGAGGAAGACCCTTACGAGAGCCCTCGAAGTGGGAAAAGTGATTTCCTCTTTAAAGATAGGGAATCAATAGTAAACTTTTTAAAGGATAATGTCCCTAGCCTAGGGGCCGAGAGCGAGAAGATGGACCGCTCCGCGCTGTATAACGGGGGCTACATAACCATGGATGGTCCGGCAGGCCTCAACGAAGAAGCCGATGCCCTCTGTAAACTTAAAGGTTACAATTGCTCTGAGGTGATAAAGCGAGCACGTGAGGGGAAAACACCGAATGAAGGAGGCTGGAAAAGCCCTAAAAATAACGGCGCGATTACATTTGAAAAAGGGGAGTGGAAGCTTAACTATCCGATACCGAAACCACCCAGTTACAATTACTGGAATGAAGCGCCCCCTCTTCACCGACGTGACGGCGGGACACTGAATTGGCTGACTGTTTCCGTAAATTGCTTCTGTAAAGAGGACGCGGATGAGCTGCCAAATAGTGGCAACGCTATTCATCACCGAATCTACGGCGACTTGTCGATAGGGGGGAAATCTAATTCCACAACTCTCTATCCGTACTGTGAAACATGGCACCCAACTCCCGGCAATATTAATCAGCGAAAAACCACAATAAATAATGTGGCGTGGTACGATGATAATTTACGTAGGATCTTAGCAAAAGAGCCAGAATCTTTAGGGGTTTATCCTCCATCTAACGAATACCGCATATATCACTCAATGGTCGATTCTCCAGATCTTACTGGCATCGTGCAGGAGATAGTTGACTCTGGAGGAGACGATAACAGCTCGCAGTATGCTTTGTCCCAAGGGCTGGTTCGTTTAATGGTGGCGGCTGTTCCTCGCCTAGATAAAAAAACCAACTGTAAAATGGTGGCCTCACAGGCTGCAACACCTTTCTGGAACGCTAGGATTCCGGTACTAGAAGTAACCTATAGAATAAAGATGTACTCTAAAGGGTCAGGCGTTCCTGCATCAGGTCTAGTGCGTGTGACCGTTGGGGCAAGCGGAGCTACGGAAAAGGTAACATGGGACACAAGCAACAGACGTATTGAATACATTGGCTTAGACGACCAGTGGTTCTTAGGTGGCGGAGAAGTACTGCCTTGTGATCCCGACGCTGCTGCAAGTAGCTCTTCTTCTAATTTAATTGTAGTCGACGAGTCGGCAGAAGTAGACGCACACTCGTATTACAATACACACATATCTACTCTCAAAAGTCACATCGATGATAGCGACCTAGGAGCATATAGCCAAGGCGCATCTTGTTCAGGTAAGACATGTGCAAGGTGGAAGGCTCTGGCGGAGGCTATTGCCAAGTTAGAGGTCGGCCCACAAACAGTTTCGTTTACTTATAGTTTTATTTTAGACGGGACAGCCTCAACAGATACTACGTTTGACCACCAGACACTACGAGATTACTACGACGGCGGAACGTACCACACTCTGGCATTCCCTAACGTAGCCGGTGGACCCTCAAACGCACAGTTTAAGGCGGAGATTGTCCTGTCCTTTGCGGAGTGGAAGACCGTATTAGAAGCAATATTCCATACTTCCGGTGGGTTTAAAAATAACCTTACAGTTAACTTCACAAACCTTGGAGACGAGACCGGAACAACCTACCCTAGTGACGCCTACTGGGTGGGAGACCCTGACGGCGTAGGTAAAGGCGGATACAGTCTGCCGGGTACGGAGAACCTCGGAGACATACGTATAGGTATGGTCCCGTTAGCCTGGAAGGGCGTATACGCATCTGGAGGCGTGCTAGCCCAAGCGGGTTCACTGAGATGGCCAGAAAGCTACCCAGGGCACGGCCACACCGCCGCTCGAGTGTTAGGCGAGGTAGGTGACTATGGTGCCGATATTAAATTCGATCAATTCGATCTGTGGAGAACTGACGGAACGACTAGAGCCGGGTCAGTAAGTATTAAGTACGTAGCTACTCACGAGATAGGTCACACATTAGGTTTGTATCCTGATGCTTACGATGGCGACGGCGATGCGGCCGGGGCAAACAGCGCTCACGACGTGAAGAACGGCTTTAAAAATATCATGCACTGGCAAGTGGCGGGGGACCTAGATTTTGCGGACTTATGGCCTTCTGGATTAGCTAGTTCCGAAATCATGACGTTACCTAATGGCCTTACAGAGGTGTTTAAAGCGTTGTACGGTTTGCCGTCCCCAGTCACGAAGATCAAGGGTTGTACGGATCCCGATGCTTTAAACTACGATTCAGATGCTACACAAGACGATGGTACATGTACGTACCTATCCGTATTCAAAGGGTGTACCGACCTGCTAGCTAATAATTACGATGAAGATGCTAGTTGCGATGATGGTAGTTGTGAATACGACGAAGACGTGGTAAATGGCGGCTGTATGGACCCGTTAGCTCTAAATTATGACGCTACAGCTACAGTGACGGATGGCTCATGCCAGTATAATGATGACGTACCGGGATGTATGGACCCCAATGCTTCAAACTTTAACCCGGACGCCACTGAATCAGCTAAACCAGGTATCTTTTGGGTAGAGTATGCAGAACCTGTAAGCACAGGCAATATAGGTAAACTTGATCTAACAGCTGGAACCAACTCCTATATACTATCCGGAGCAACTAATGGGATCAATCAGCCTGTAGACCTTGTGCATTACAAAGATCCCACATCTACGCAGGATTATATATTCTTCACTGAGGAGAACGCGGGAGCTGGACGTATATATAAGGCTAAAGAAGACGGTACAGGTGCTCCCAAAGTCATTATCTCTAAAACAGAGTTAGGACTTGCAACCTTCTACCCCCAAGGGATTACAGTTGACGAGGGTAGCGGGCATATATTCTTCATCGCGGGTAACACAGCTACGGGCAGTATCTGGCGAGCAACAATAGATGGCAACGATATAACCGAGATTGTCACTAATGTAAACAATGGTCGAGGTATCACGATTGATAGCCAGCACAACTGGATCTACTGGGTCGAGGGTGGAGCTGCTGGAGTTATCAAGAAGGCGGCTTATGCTGGAACAAATTTAACAACGGTTAAAACCATTGGAGAGCAGCTATACGGTATCGCGTTGTACTTCAAGAATGGCGTTAATAATTCTCCCACAAATATATTCTTTACTACAGACACCCAGCTTCGACGCGGGACCATTTCCGGATCCCGATTGACTGATTTACAATTTCTCGGTATTAAACCTTCTCAGCGGCATATAGTTTCTGATTCGTTTGGGAAACGAGTTTACTGGATAGGTGGGGCGCAGCAGTACTCGAGTGCCTTTGGTAGTGGCGCAGATAAAGACGGTTATAAGATTCTTTCTTTAGCCGCTGAAACCAAGGACACAAACGGCCAATGGAACTTAAATGATTTAGCTACTGCAGCTATTACCGTTGAGCTATCCTTACCTAATGACCGTCAGCTGTCGGGTATAGGTATGGACATGTCTAAGACGTGTACATACGCCACGGTTGTTGATTGCGTTGATATAGGATTTTCAGAAAGTTCACAATCAACGCTTTCGAAGCCTATTGTCAAAAACGCCTGGACTAATGTAAACAACCGGTACGACGTAAACAACGACGGATGTGTAGATTCTACGGACGCTCAACTGCTTGTAGATGCTATAGCCTCGGGGATTTACTTAAACGGTTTACCGAATTCTCGCCCAACAGGTGCCCCGTATTACGACGTGAACGGTAACGGAAGTGTAACCTCCCTCGATGTATCTCTAGTCCTCGACTATGTAGACACATATGGCGATGCTAAGAATCAAGTATGTTATAACGCAATTGATGAAGATTGTGGCGATTACATGGAGCTAGAGGGTGGGGTAGTTCTTGGGTGTGTAGATCCTGCGGCAAACAACTACAACGCTAAAGCCACTAAAGATAACGGCTCGTGCGAATACGCGCCGCCACAGGACATCTTAGGATGTACAAATGCTGCGGCTATCAACTACAACCCTAAAGCAACTAAAGAAGACAACACCTGCGTTTTCAAGCCGGACGGGGATACATGCCCGGCAGACGCAATTAATAGAATAGTAAATGGGGATTTTGAAACAGACTTATCCGGATGGGCTGTCGCGGGAGATTACGGTTTAGGTTTACCAGAATGGGATAAAGACACACAGCAAGTATCCCTCGTCTATCGTAGCGTATTAAGTCAAACGATAGCCAAATTGTCGCCAGAGTCTAATCTCACTATTTATTTTGACTACATGCAAGATTATGCCGACGACCAAGTGGCATACGTTACCTGTAGTCTACGTGGCTCGGGGTTAAATAAATTAGCCGACATCACTGTTCCGTATACTCCGGGGCAGGTGAACACTTTCTTTGTAAACACAATCGTCCCGGCAGATGGCGAGGTTATCGTTGAATTCTTTACACCTACTTTCCCGCACGATTGCGCAAACCCGCCAAGACCCCACCTCGACAATATAAGGGCTTGCGCTGTCCCTATAATACCGGGCTGTACGGACCCCGAAGCTAACAACTATAACTCAGCAGCAAATAAAGACGATGGAAGCTGCGAATATGACCCTCCAGTGATACCCTGTGACGTCGACCTATCTCGTGTAGACGCATTTGCTATCTCTAACAGCGTCGTAGGGTTCCCTAAACAAGTGTTCTCGGCTGTCGCTGGGGATATGACGTTATTCACGTTAGCGCAATTCGTGAACTCTGTTACCAAAGTTAAAGAGATGGTGTGGAAGTTCCCTGTGGCGGGCGGAAGTGACGCTTGGCAGGCGGTGAAAGGTTTAGGGCTACAGTGTAAAACAACTGGGCCGAGCCTCTCAGTTAAGACGGCCATTATCTATGAGTTCGGCGCGCCTGCTCTAAATGAAGATATCCCTTATATTGTCATCCCATATAAAGCTAGCACAATACGCCTCACCTATGACCTAGTATCCATTAAAAATGGCGGGGCAGGCGGTGCGTTGGGTGTAGAAGTAATTGCGGTCTATGCCGACACTACGCAGAAGGTTTTAGCTTCAACTACCGTAAGCCTAGCGGGTGCTTACGATCTAAATGTACAGATACCCGACAACGATGACATAATCAACAGACTACAGATCAAGTTCTCCCCTAAATCTACAGCGACAAGTGTTGCGAAACAGCTAGACTTGGTGTTAGACAATATAGATGTGCACTGTTGCGACTGCAAAATCCCTGACCCAGGTAAAGAGGGATGTACAGACCCTAAAGCCTGTAACTATGACCCCGACGCCAAAGTGGATAACGGCTCATGCGTCTATCCCGAAATACCTGATTGCGGCGAGATAACTTACTCGCCTTGGGGGCGTTACCAGTTAGGTGTGGATCAATCGCAGGGCGGGGAGAAATACCCATTTGTAGACCCTAGTACGCAACTGGGACAGCTTATAGCCGACCTATACCTGTCCTATCTCGATGACGCTGGGAGCTATGTCCCTCCACTAAAAGTAGACTGGCTTGCTGGGTTTGGTTGTGTGCCTGTAGATATCGTAGACGCCTGCGATGTATCGCCAGAAGAATATAACGTTCAGATTAGCGATGCTACCGGGGCCATAGTATACACCACGACCACGGCTGAGAAGTTCACGCAGGTTGAGTGGAGTGACTACTATCGTGTCCTAGAGTGGACTAGCAAAGACGGCGAGATGCTACGTATAGTCCTCTTTACTGCTTGGAGCGATAGCGATAGCACCTCACTGTTAGATTGGAAGACTTACTTTGAGCCCGTTAACGGGGAGCTAGATCCAAGGGCTTATTCGAGAATACCTAGACATGTAACCAAAGTCTCAATTGTTAACCCGTTTGTAGATGGAAAAGTGTCCACACAAGAGGTGACGATATTTGAGCAAAGCCTCGAAGGAACAAACAACGCTAACCTACTATTCCAGTCGGGCTATAACCTGGTAAGCGAGATAGATAACCCTACTCTATCAGACGGCGGTAAGTATGTGACCGCGCTTAACTTTGATGTAAAAGCTGGAGCAGGGCTAGGTAAATTTGACAATTGCGATGAACTAGAACGAGAAGTGTTCCGTATTAACGGTATCGCTCCGACTGCCCTTGGGCAATTCCTAACAGACGCTGGAGATTGTTACAGGGTAGAGCGAGTCCCCCAAGCTGCACAGACGGTACCTCCAACCGACTTAGCTTACGGAAGTGCCGTTATTTCGGGAAGCGTACAGGACAGCGAGCTTACATCCCCTAACGGTATCGTACACAGTCGTGTATCTGCGAATGTGCTTTACACACATAACAGAGTTTCAGATGTCGGCCGTATATTTGCTAGGTCTCCCGCGGGCGTAGGGCTGGCGACGTTCAACTTAATATACGGTAGCGGTCATGCGAATGCTGGAAACATAGTAGTACACACGGACTTTAGAGATATAGCCGCAGGGGATGGGGATCTGTTTGTTGCCGACACGGGCGACAACGATCTTGTTAGGGGCAGCAACTCTGTACCTAAGCCTCTTATCTACAGGTTTACCGAGCCCACAGATTTCACAGCAACGTCTGTAACGGTCAAGAAGATATACGAGATTACTTTCTCAGACCACAAACAACACAACGTAGCAGCGGTGATGTTCGACCCTGTAAGCGGTGACCTATATTTGTTCACTAAAGAAACTACGTCTAATGCCAATACCTCCCCGCATCATTCGTTTGTATATAAGATAGCCTCTAAGGCACTGCTCACAGCCGCCACGGCAGGTATCGTAGCTGTCACAGCTGAAAAAGACGCTACCATTGGTCCTAGTAGTTTGGGCGGCACATGGATCAACGCTGGAGGAATTTCTGCCGTAGATATATCTTCGGACGGACGCCTCATTATTGCGAGAGATACAGCAGAATTTAATATAAGCAATACAGCATGGACACATCACGCTAAGTTCTGGGTACGGAGCATCGGCGAGACCGTTGCCGAAGCCTTGGATAAAGCCCCAAAAGACGCTAGCCTCCCGGCCGTTGTTGATGAGCCTCACGGGACAGGCATCGCTTTCAACCCTAATGTCAGTGCTTATGGTTATTACACCGTGGGCGAGGGGCTCACTCCAGCTATATACGCCTTCGCTGGCAATGCAGTCGAACCGGTCTCCGCGGTAGTCACGCCCGCCACGTTAAGAGTATCTAATGACTGCGGGCCTTGCTGCGAGTGCCAAGACTTTATTAACGTCTACGAAGCGATACGTAAGTTAATGACTAAGTATAATGAGTTAGGGAAGCGTGCCGAAGCTGTACGAGACTTGTATTTAGCCAATAAAAAACGTTGGGAAGATTCTAAGTCTTGTCGGGCTGGTCAAAATTTAAGAATCATATCCCACGCGGTCCCTATATGTCGTGCAGCTTTAGCTGTCGGAATATGTAATAATACAGATGAAAAGATCACCGACGTTACGTTAACCATTGACTTCACTGGGTCTGACCGCGATGGTCATATCCTGGCCAACACAACTATACGTTCAGGTAATGAGGGCCCAACACCCGCTGACCGGACTACAGTTTATGAGCTGCAAGGTTCTTGGCCTAATTACACAGCCCACTTCGACTGTATTAGTCCGGGACGTATGGGCCAAGTTACATTTATGATGAAGTTTCCAGACTGTATCGATGGCGACATCATCCGCGTTAAATTATCTTCAGATCAGGGTACCACCTTCCAAGACCAAGAGCATTCATTCGACCTAAAAGAATCTATCGGAGTTATTGCCGAATCCATGGACTGCCCGGAAGACGACGAGCCTCCATTCGAAATCTGATATGGTATAGATGTACACAATGACGATCCAATTACCTTTTTTTGATAAACGTTTATCAACATGACAGTACGTAACCCAGACTGGTACAACTTAAACGAGCAGAGGTCTTACCCGCTTGATGATACCGCTACGTCAATAGATGACGACGGCGTACGTTTCCCTCAACACTACATAACCGACTTAAGTATTCGGTTTCCGGGTAGTATCGGGGATGTTTACCTTGGGGAGCGGGCTCATATAAGCAGCTTAACTGTAAGCCCTAGGGTTATATCCGTTATTCTTCACTCCTCGGCAGGCGAACGACTCGCTTCCGTAAGTATACCTCGTCCAGCCTTGCAGGGCCGCCATTACCCTTTAGAGCCCGCCCAGCCGGGTATAGGCGGGTGGATTGTATTTGGCTCCGGCCTAGATGAAGCAGAAACGCACACAGCACAGTTTTCCGCGTCTTACCAATGCTTACTTGCAGCCAAGTCAGCCAGAGCCTACAGCGCCCTACCTGTTAGTAGCCTAGCCAAACTCAACACCCAGAAGAGTTTGAGTGGCGTAGTTAGACTCGAGGGGGGAGAAGATATTGAAATTATCAAGTCCCCTCGGGTTATACTTGGAGAATCTAGACCAAACACAGTTGTATTTCGTCTAGCGAGGGACGATGCGTTTTCTGGGGACGAGTCTATTCATGAGAAGTATTTAGGCTCTTGCGGGACTCGACCAGAGTCTAGGAACTGTGAGAATGGCGAGCCCATTGAGTTCATTAATACTGTGCCTCCTGACTGCTGTGGAAATATCTTCCTAGAGTTCCGCGGCTGTGCGGATATCGTCGCTGCTCAACAAGACACAGCGAACCCCCTAACCCCTGCCACAGGTGGAAGCGAATGTGGGGTCATGATTGAGTGCGGCACAGGGTTGTCTGAAGCTTGCGTTAGTCCGGACAGGCTACCAGATAAAGACGGTAAACTCCCCAATGAGTATGACGATAACTGTGAGGATGTTGACGTAACTGTGGACGAGACGGAGGCAGTCAATCTACTGTTAGGTACTGCGACTAATCCAGACCCAAGTGCCACCTCAGACGATACAACGAATCTACCGTATGAAGAAAACTTTGATAATTAATATACGATGGAAACTGAGACAATACAATAAATGCGTTTAACTTACAGAAAGTATTATGGCGGGTCTAACTAACCGAGGGAAATACCTCATACTAAATATGGCGTTTTGTGCCCAAAACGAGCCTACAAACTACTATCTCCACCTGCTGACAAGTGGAGCTACTGTTAATGCGGACACAAATGTTTGGAGTGATGTTAGTGCTAACGAGGCTTCAGGAGGCGGCTACGGTGAGGCTACCTTATCTCGAGGCACGGTAAAGTTTGATGTCATATCTGAGGACGATGTTAACAATCGTGGAGAAGTGCAGCTTGCAGACGTTAGCTGGACGGCCTCTGGCGGATCTATTGCTGCGATGTATGCCGTGCTTACAGACGATAACGGTGGCACCGGCGGGCACGCTACTAACAATATTATTTGTTATTGGGACTTTGGATCAACACAGACGGCTATAGACGGGTCCGCCTTTACGTTAACTGACTTCTCTATTCGTATAAACGAAAGTTAATAATGACGACCGTAACTGAGCTAACAGTTTTAAACAGTGACGACGGGTTTACTCGTGCGGAGTATATGTACGCGGACTACTCGTCGGTATATCAGGATGGGTTCTCTAATGGTTTGACCGTGACCAAAGTCGGATACGATAGTGATGTGAATGAAATGGGGGTAGAGCGGTGGTTTCGGCCCTTCTTCCACTTTACGTCTGTAGCCATACCTGTCGGGTCTACAATAACTGCAGCAACGTTCTCCGTAAGACACGTTAGCAGCGGTTCGTCTTCGTATTCTGGTAAGACGCTAGATGTATCCGCAGAAGATGCAGATAGCCCTGCTAGGCCTGCTAACGCTAGCGCGGGGATTGATGCTACGTTGACCACAGCCAATGCTACATGGACGCTCGGGAGTATGACCAATGGTACTTGGTACGATTCTCCGGACGTAACTACAGTCATACAAGAGCTTGTAGACAGGGGCGGTTGGGCCAGCGGTAATGACATAAACATATTTTTACATAATGCGTCTACTGGCGGGAACTGGAATGCTCGCTGGT
>TARA_R110002110_G_scaffold66072_1_pt1 | contig 11014 bp, 26 predicted proteins | sample TARA_R110002110 | Tara Oceans TARA_R110002110 (sample SAMEA4397330) | marine metagenome | biome: Polar Biome; feature: [SRF] surface water layer (ENVO:00010504); material: water (ENVO:00002006), including particulate matter (ENVO:01000060) such as... | depth 5 m
GTCAAGCTATTTATTTATTTTAGTTAAGGCTGTTTTATAATAGAGAGCATTCTGTCCAGAAGGAAAGGTGACGATAAACCATCCATCACTATAATCTTTGGTTATAACACCAATACCTAATGTAAAGTTTCCTCTTACAAGGTCTCCAACCTTCATTGGTTATTTCTTTCTCTTAGGCTTAATTGTATGGGTGGGCTTGCTCTTTGGCTTTGGCTTCAGGGGAGGCTTCTTCTTTATCGGTGGCTTGGGACCTTGAACAACCGGAGGAGGAACTTGTTTCTTGCGCTGCTCCCAATGGCCAATGATCATCTTGCCGTTCTTCATGTGGGCTGGAACCCAAATCCATACTAGATTGGGATTGTGTGGATGTACTTGTCGTGGTGGGGTCGTCTTATCCAACAAGTAAGGCAACGGCTGCTGCATATAGGTTGGAGGTGGGTAGACAACTGTTGTATTAACTGGTGGAGCATGATAACACCCGCTCATCAATAGAGTTATAAGTATTCTTTTCATTTTTTTCTCCTATTCTTTAATATCGAAAGATTCACCACAGCCACATGCCCGTTTGGCTTGAGGATTGATAATTTCAAAGCCAGCTTCCATCAGTGATTCTTTCCAATCAATTGTTGAACCTTTAAGCTTAAGCATGTGGTCTGGATTTACAAAAACCCGTATCCCGTTGAAAGTGAAGACCATATCCACTGTTTCAGGCTCGTCTTCAAGTTCTAAAACATATTTGTAACCAGAACAACCGCCCCCCGTTAAACCGAAACGCAATCCATAGCCGTCGGCTTCATATTCAGATTGCAAACGAAGTACATTCTCAGATGCAACATCTGTCATAAAGATTTGGAGATTTTTCATTTGTCTCTCCTATTCTTTATCAATCTCAAATGTCGGGGTGGAAAAGGGTACTCGTGATCACCGAATAAACACCAAATCTCTGCTGATCTCTTTGCTCCGGCTCTAATATCAGAAACAACTCCGATTTTATTTTGCAATCCAGAAGCTGCACCACAATAAGTTACAAGGTCGCCAATTTTAAAGATTGTGTTCATTGTTTGTTTCCTCATTAATTAGTGTTCTAACCCACTCATTACCATATGATTCGGCGAATTCAACCTCGTATTTATGGTGAAAGGCAAGCGCCTTATCGTTCTTTACAATGACATTCTGGAGCTTATAGCCGGGGATTGTAAATTGTGCTCCGACACTTACCTCGGGGTCCTGTGACATTACCACAGAGCAGATAGCATAAGGCATTGACTTACGAGCACGAACCATTCGGCCTGTTTCTTTGTCCTTTCTTTTGCCCCAGTATTTCCGGAAGGCAACTTTATCAATCATTGCTGTGATTGGTTGTTTATTATTCTTAATGAAGATTAGGAGCTTTGGTTGTAAGTAAGCCATCGTGAGTATCCTGTGAAGGGGGTGAATGTATCAGTGTGTCTGATGTATATAATATAACCGATTGAGATTGTTTGTCAAGTAATTTTATTAATCTTTTTTAAGTTGCTCTTCCAATACCAGCATCCTTTTTGGTCTGGCTGAGAAGCCCAGCTTACTTTACATTGCTCTGCAAATTTATGAGATTGTACTATAACACCAATCATTCGCTTCGCTCTATATTCATTGTGCCCGTGTCCAGTATATCTAACCAAGTCTCCGATGGCAAACTCTTCTATTTTATTCATTGGTGGCTCCTTCGTATAACTCACATGTAGAAAAGTCAGTGATTTCCATTATTCCATCGGTTGACATTACTAATAAAATAACAGATCGTGACTCTGATGAAATCTGCATTTGCCTTACTATCCCGAATCGTTTTATCATCCCTTTTCCATCTTCCCAAGAAGGATAGGAAACAAGGGAGCCGACCTTTATTTCATTTCGCACTTAACACCTGCGCCTCTTGGTACCATTGTTGGACTTGATCAAAGGCTGAATTCCATTCATATGAATTGAGCTTTGCGTTCTTAAAGAGTTCCATAAACCATGGGGTCTCTTCATTTATCCATTCTTCAGTGAATTCTTGTCTGTTTGATGGCTTGGCCACCGTCACATCGTAGGCTGCGAGACCATGAGATGATTTAGGACCCAGAGCAATATGCCTCTTCCGTTCATTCTTACCAAATGCTTTATCAAAAAAGCGACCATGAGATATAACAGGCAAATCCACATCAATGCGACTATTTTGAGCAGCAGTTATCCCTACTGGATGATGTTTTATTATGGCCTTGTGTGAATAATCATAGTTAGACACCATATTAAACACTGTGCAGTCTTTGAATGCTAGCTCAGGAATGATTGATAAGAAAGAATCAGGATAGCCATCATACCATCCATGCTTTTTTCCCACAATTCCATCAGCATTTATGGTAAACTTCAACAAAGCACCAGCGCCTAGAGAAAGGCTGTTCATCCGAGCAGCGAATTGTTGACGATAAAGCTTATTAGCATCAAGTATGAGAGTCTTGTCTTTTATCATGGTATCACAAGTTCGTCGAGTGTGACCGGTTGTACGACAATATCCACATTTAGAAGCTCGGGTGTGGGCTTTGCCTCGTCTTTTTGCTCCAGCAACCTTATAATTATTTTGTTTTCTCTTGGCTCGGATGGCTTTGTAAAGAAGAGGGCTGTCTTTTAGTGGGGGCAGTCCGCTGGTTCCCATTCTGTTGGAGGCATCGAGTGCCTTAACGCTTAAATATGTGAAATTTATTAAGCTGTAGCTGTCAGCAAGAAGCTTCTTGATATCAAGAGAGCCTGTCTCATCAAGCCATTCATCACCTAGGCTGTTGGTTGAAATTACAAGGGCTACCATGTCTAAATATTTATTAAGATTAGGACATTTCGTGTCCCCATGGTCATAAATACCACACATGCTACAGTATGGACCTTTCTTATTTAATTTTCTCATCAAAACTCCAGTTTAAGGATTGTTTGTGTATATAATATAACACAAGATGAAAGTTTGTCAAGCAATTTGTTTATTTTTTCTCAGTCTTTACTAATCAGGTACTCTTACCATCACTGTTGGGTAATAAATTGCTAAAGCACCAAGGTCAAACTCGTGTATGGTTCCATCGCAATTGGCAACGATCACATAATAGGAATGAGATACAAGGCCGCTTTCATCATCATCGACCCAGCCATATTCTTCAATAGATGTTATAAATCCCATAACCGGCGACTCACTAAGCCATCGCACTTCACTACCAATGGCAGCATTATCATAATCAAGAGGCTCAAATGGCATCATCTTTTATCCTTTGTGATTTTGATTTACGACAAGCATTTTTTGATTGCTTTTTAGATTTATCGGTATGGGCACCCGCTTTACGCTGGTGTGCATTAACCGCATGCCAATTTCTTGTTTTTATTCTCACAAAATGTCTCCTAAGATATCCAATACTTTTGTGTCAACAACAACAGTTTTGCTATCAATTTGTGTTATTGGTAAACTAATTTCTTGGTCATTGATTGCACTAATTAGGTCTGACAACATCCTTGTGGTCAGTGTTTGTGATAAATCATAGTTTACAAAGTCATCTAAGGTGCCGACCCAGCGGGGCGCTCGCGATGATGTGCTTATAAATTCTACAACATCGGTTGCTGCTAATAAGATTTGTTGGTAATTTGTTCGATACATGTATCCTCCTTTATTGGTACAGTATTAATAATATAACCGGTTCAGAACATTTGTCAAGCTTTTTTATCCTTTTATATCTCCGTAAGTAATGTGGAGTCGTTCTCTCCAATCAGTATACTCAGCAACAAAAGCACATAGAGATTCGGCAACAGAACTAGCCTCCACTTCATCCAACTCAACAAAGTATTCGTAATCAAAATATTCATCTTTCCATTGTTGGCCATGGAACCAATCCAAGAAATAATTCTCTAGTTCATCCGTACTGTTGTGCATGTGATTATACGATCTAATATTGTTATAGAGATCTAAACCAAGCCAATACATCTTATTAAGAGCACTTCGGAAGGATATAAAGTTATAGACTTCAATATAGTCCTCAGAATAATGGACAACATTATGGATTGTTAATGGCATCGGCTCGGTTTCTCTGTAGATGTATGTATTTTCTTAAATAGCTATAACTATAGACATCTTCTTCAAGGTCTGTCCACTTTATGGTCAAAACATGATCGTCTATAATGGATGACCACTTTGCTCTAATAATTACGCCGATAAGCGGCCAACAGACATAATCATCAATAATGACGACAGAGCCAACTAAATCTTTCATGAGTCCTCGGGTGGATTCATCAGGTCTTCTAGCAAAGCAGGTGGCCATGTAAACCAGCAGCATCGCCATCCCATAAAGTTGGTAGGGTGAGCACCTACATAGGGTTTAGAGCCATCTTCATTGAGGGCTGTAATGACTTGTAACATCTTCCCTCCATCATCCATACCTATGCGAACGGTAAAAGGATTTTTAGTGTAAGTGGGGGCTATTTTAAATAATTCAGCCATTACTTCTTCTGCTGTGTATTTATCATTTCGCCAGTTTTGTATATAAGCCATTAAGAACTCCTTTTAATGTGTGTAATATATCACGATTTATTTATTTTTTTATACTCTCCCATCTTCAGGCTCCACTCTCTATTGGCCGTTAGCGAATAAACAAGAATCCAATCGTTTTGGTTGATATAAATTATATTGGTAAAGGCTGCGAAGTTGTCGGGAACCCAGACAACCACATTAACTAAGCCAAAATAGCGTTGTAAGGGGATTCCTTCAGGTTCAACCAAATCACCCACCCTTACTTGGCTCCGAAGAGCTTCCGCGCTGTGGATACGCCTCATCTAGTGGTCCTGATAAGGGTCATCTTTCCGAGCATCCGTCGCATATCTTTGAATAATTTCAAATAGCGAGTCCATCATCTGCTGTGTGTACGCATCGTGTTCAGTATCGGCGGGATATTGCCCGAGTGATTCAATAAATTGCTTCATGGTTTGATACATTGCGAGATTATCCAATAATCTTTGATGCTTTTCTTCGTATTCTCCAAAAATTCCAATGTTTTTCATTATTTTCTCCATTATGATAATTAGATTTGTTTCTACATATAATGTATCACGATTTGAGTATTTGTCAAATGAATTTTGTATTTTTATCTATTATATCGATAAGTTCTTTAAAAACTCTCGAACTCCAGTTTCAGCATCAGAGTTATTTACAGGAATAATAAAATGAGCAGGTACAGATACTCTTTCGGCAGTTTTAATAAGATAAACCTCGTAAAACGCCTCTTCAAAATTGTTTAAATATAGAATATTGTTGGTTACAATACCAAGATATTTAGTATCTGAAATTGTTTTAACAAAAACGAGTTGGCCAATTTGAAACATTGTATAATTCTTTATATGCTGTGATCATTGAGAAATCAATTGATCCTCTGGTTAGAACATCAATTATGCTTTCCTCTAATGAATAAATAGTGCCCATCATCCTTATTATTTCCTCTTCTTCCTCCTCTGAGGTGTGAAATTTGCCCATGTATGTCTCTTTATAGTGTGACCACAGCACTTCAATCGTATAATCTAGCCACAAATACACATCCATGTCATAAAGTTCTTCATCGCTAAATGTGTGATTCACTTTATTATGTCCATTCAAAAAAGCTAGTGTGTGAATCGTTAGAGGCATTAGGCAATAGCACTTTAATTGCACCAGAAGCAATCATTTGCTCGAAAGATTCCTTATTTATGAATGATACCGAACCATCAGCATAATAAACTTCATAGGTTTCATGCCATGTGATACTTGAAGTGGAACCACCGGTAGATCCAACCTTATAGATCTTAACTACCATCCCCACTTTTCCATTATCAATGAATAAGGTACCGTGCTTCACCTCCATCATAGCTGCGAACTGCCTCATAAATTTCAATATCGGATATGTTAGTCATCGGTCGAATCAAACACATGCCATTAAGTAACTGTGGTGGCATTGCGGGATCATACCAACCAACTTTAATTCCGTGTACTATTCCCACAAAGGCGCCCTGCTCAGTAAAGACAGCAGCACCAGAAGAACCTAACCAACAAAAGGTTTGGACATAAAGACTGATGTTTTTGTGGCCCGAGATCATTCCTTCGGTATAAACCATTCCATAATCGGATGGCCATGCAAGCATATCTACCCGCTCTCCAATGCTTAAAGATTTTCTATAGAACTTAGCTGGAGGCAATAATAGGGGTTTCTTTGGCTTTAGGATAGCCCAATCTACCATAGGGTCTATTATAACTAAATCAAGCTCAAAAACTTCACCATTCTCTTCAACAACCGATACATTGTCACAAGTATCAACTACATGAGCCGCTGTTGTTACAAAAGGAACCCCTCTAACTTTAAAATGGTTCCCTGAGCCTGAGCCCACTAATAAATTATTTTTAAAACATAAAATGTTATATGATGAGTCTACTTTTTTTCCAAAATCGTTCTTGCCGATAATTGGTCCAATGCCCATCAATGAGACACACACTGCCATCATAAATAAAGCTTTTAATCGTTTCATAACATACCCCCCGGTATAGTAAATAGTCAACAAAAAAGCGGCCAGTAGGGGCCGCTCGAAGATTTGTTGAGTTTTTATTCACTTTCGGGAGTAGTCATCCTCTATCCTCACAATATCATTTAATTCTGTTGTGGAGACTTCCATGAGTTTTACATCTGTTCCTTGGGATGCACAAAATCGGTGTATTGTAAATGGTTCGATGTGATAGTATTCACCGGGAAGGAGCAGCAACACCCTGTTATGCTTTCTTGATTGTTCATCTAATATCAATTCTAAAGTTCCCTCTAAAACATAAATGGTTTCTTGCTTTTTTTTATGATATTGTAGTGAGAGTCTTTGCCCTTCTTTAATATACAATATCTTGCCAGCGTAATTATCTGTGAGAGCCCATACTTCTTCATGCCCCCATGGTTTATCAATTATCATTTTTTACCTCTTTGTTATAAAAATTAAGTGCATCTAGCATATCTTGAGCGAATAGACTTTCATTAATGGCCAAGCCTAATAAGGTTATTATTTCTAATCCTCGAATCCATGCTCGGGCTTCATTCAAAATAATATTTTTATTCTCGTCTCTTTCTATAAATAGTGCGGCATGCCCAACTTCGTGTATTAGGGCATGGTATTGAGATTCTACTGATAAATCTTCACCTATTTCAATGTCCCCAATAAAAAAATGATCTATTGGATCTGTTCCGAATGAACACTCTTCACTTTCAAAAGCAAAATCAACACTTACATAGAGTTCTGCATAGGCATAGGCAGTTAATTTTCTAATTGCTATTTCTATGTAATCCTTGGTTAATGTATTCTTTGAAGTCTGTATACCCTCCAATGACATCTATTTCCTCGCTCTCCATATTCAGTTTTAAGACAATTGGTACTGTCTGCATGTCATAATTAGTTTTATACCACTCTAAAAGATCAGGAGAGTTTTCTACCCAACATGCAACATAAGGCAAGCACTCTTGGGTAGCTAGCTGATTAGCTCGTTGACACCAGATACAAGACCCGAAGCCTATAATTTTATAATAATACATTTATACTCCATAAATTTTTAGTTTGTCCTCGAACAATAGCCCAAGGCTTGGTATCGTCCTGTCTGTAATCACAAAAGAGTTCTTTATAAATTGGGTGGTGGGGTCAGGAAATTCATAAAGCCTTGTTCCTTCAACACCAGTTGATTGTCCAAGCTTAATTTTAAGCCGTCTTTTGTTAAAAATATTAAGTGTTTTGAGATGTTCTTTGATTGAATCAAAATCTACATTCTCCTCAAATGGGCCATCAAAGGAATCTATTTTATTTGAATAATAATTTAACAAAAAGAATAAAATTGAGTGATTCCATACACCCTGTACGGTTTGGTTTTTCAAACAAAAATTAAGAAAATTATCGTCAAAAGGTATAAATTGCTTAATATAATATAAAAATTTATCCTTTTGTTGAACATAATTATTAAACATGTGAAAATACTTTTCATTTGTGAAGAATGCATTAATATTGCGATCTTTTGATAATGAAAAAGAATAGGGCAATGACTTTGCATTTGGGATAATAATATTTTTATTTTGCAAGAATAAATCTAGAAATTTAAGTTCTGCTTTATGTACCCTTATATCATTGCAAAAAGAATAATTGTAATGCAAACTAACCTCTTAGCAACTGTTTTTTGCCGTCTAATCGTTCTCTGATTGAGCGAGGGGTTCCAAGCACCAATAAGGTCTCTGCCTGTGAGCCATTGTAAACTTTTACTTCTGAAATTGAAAGGTCTTGATGTACACCTGCTTCCATTAGCGACTCTTTGAGGTGGTGGTACTGCAAATTATCTTCTACAATAGAGATTATATGGGAAGGGTTTATCATAATTCGAGCAATTTTCACTGAACGATGAGCTTCTTGTGTATTCACAACATCAACCTTAAATAATTCAACAAGCATTTGCCATCTCCTTTGCAAAGTGAACATCTTTGGCCTTCACCAGAAAGTACTGTTCTTTAATGAAAACTTTCAATACATCGCCTCCGTTTTCAGTTGAGACGACACAACCGATGTGAGGTCGGCTTGTGACCGCTTTAGGGAAAAGCATGCTCTTATGCATAGATTCTTCATTAAAAAGCATCACATTTTGAGGGACTTCGATTAAGTCTCCCTTGATATAACATTTCATTCTTCAGGTTCCTCTGATGCAGAGTAAGGTTTTTTATAATTATAAGCACCCGTCTCAGGATCGATTGCAGGATTACTCGGAATATTGCTTGGTGCAGGTGATTGTGGTTGTGATGGAATATCTTGTGGCTGTGGTGGAGTATTGATCGCCTTTTCATAGCCAGAAAGGATTCCCTCACATTCATTCAATCTTGCATCAAAGGCTGCGAGCCATTGACGGGCTTCATCAATCTTAGTAATAATCAATTTTATGTTTGGTTCGTCTTCTCTTAAGCGGTCAATAATATTATTGACTTCGTTGTTGGTCGAATCCAATCGGTGCCAATCATTTTCTATTAATCTAGCAATGTTTTCAGGTATCTCTTCAATCTCAACCGAATAACTTAATCTAACTCTCATAATTCCTCCGAGTTTTTAATAATATTAATATAACATGTTTAGGGCGGTTTGTCAACCCCCAATGAGCATTTTATATACTGTTGCTGTAACTAGTGCTAATAAAGTTGTCATGACACCCCAGCTAACCTTTGAATAGGTTTCTTTCCATTGCTCTAGGTCCCGAAGTCTAGCATACAACCCCGAATCAGGATTATAAACTGCTTCTTTGATTTGTTTAATATCTGCATTCATTTCATCTTGTTTATCAGAAATACGAGCTATATCGCCCCTAAGTTCTTGAATAAGTTGCAACAATTGTCCTTCAGTATCCATAATTTAATTAGTCCTTTAAGTCTATAATCGCGTAGTTCATTGTAAGTAGTGTGGATGCTGCCGAGACAGCATTTTGAAGAGCACAACGAGTAACTTTACAAGGATCAATAATGCCTTGAGTAATCATATCTACATACTGTCTCGTCAGAAAGTTGTATCCCTCTGTTGGGCCTCTAGACAACACCTCAGATACAATAATATCTGCTGATTCACCTGAATTAAGACACAATTGTCGTAGTGGTTCTTGTATAGCATCAAGTATAATCTTTGCTCCTAGGGCTTGTTCTTCATTATCTGTCTCAACATGAAGATTGTGGGCTGCTCGAATTAGACCAGTGCCTCCACCAGGTAAGATTCCTTCTTCAAGGGCAGATCGGACTGCTTCAAGAGCATCATCAATACGATGTTTCTTCTCAGTCATTTCGATTTCAGTTGCTGCGCCAACGCGAATAATAGCAACACCAGAAGCAAGTCTTGTAATCCTTTCTTGTAGTCGTTCGCACATTGACATATCTTCTGTTTCTTGAATCTCATTTTTAATCGATTCAATTCTAGTTTCAATAGCTTCTTCATCACCCTTACCTCCTACAATTGTGGAGCCCAGCTTTGTAACAGTTACACTCTTTGATCTTCCAAATTGCTTTAATTCAATATTTTTCAGTTGTAAGCCATCTTCACGGGTGATGAATGTGCCACCAACCGAAGCAGCCAAATCTCTTAAAATAGAGCGTCTTTCTTCACCATAGCGTGGGGATTTGATAGCACACACCTTCATGGTACCACGGACAGAATTGGCTATAAGTGCTGCAAGTGCTTGACCCTCCACTTCATTAGCTACAACAAGAAGAGGTCGCTGGTCTTTCGCTGCAATCTCAAGTGCTGGGTAGATTTGTTCAACGGTATCAATCTGTTCATCCGTAATTAGAATGAGTGGGTCATTGTATTCTGCTGTGTTCTGTCGTTCGTTCGTAATGAACTTACTAGACAAATAGCCTTGGTCCATCCTGAAGCCTTCGATAAGATCCAGAGATGTATTAATCGATCTTGCTTCCTCAACAAGAACAGAACCGTCTTTACCTGCTGAGTCAACAGCGGTTGCAATGAGTGTTCCAATGCCCTTGTCGTTGTTAGCTGAGATGGTTGCGATGTGTTCAATATCTTGTTGGGACTGAACTGGTCTTGCAATCTCTTTGAGATTCTCCACAATCATTTCTGTGGCTTTGTCCATTCCTCGCTTGATCTCTGTTGGAGAAGCACCAGCGACAATGTATTTCTGTGCTCTGTTTAGAATGCCTCTAGTTAAAACAGTGGCAGTTGTTGTTCCATCACCAGCATTAGATGCTGATTGCTTGGCTGCTTGCTTTACAATTTGTGCTCCCATGTTCTCAAACGGGTCCTCGAAGGTTATATGTTGAGCAACGGTCACACCATCTTTGGTGACCATCGGAATGTTTTCTCCCTGATACATAATGCCGACGGTCCTTCCCCGTGGTCCTAATGTAGAGCCTACATTATCTGCGAGCTTATTCACTCCTGATAAAATTTTAGTTGTTAAGTCTTGTCCATTTTTGTAATGTCTCACTTTCCCTCCGTTATTCGATAG
>TARA_R110002110_G_scaffold289314_2_pt1 | contig 11010 bp, 14 predicted proteins | sample TARA_R110002110 | Tara Oceans TARA_R110002110 (sample SAMEA4397330) | marine metagenome | biome: Polar Biome; feature: [SRF] surface water layer (ENVO:00010504); material: water (ENVO:00002006), including particulate matter (ENVO:01000060) such as... | depth 5 m
ACTGAAATACTCGAACCCGATGTACATGGATGATCTTGCGGTGGATTTTCCGTATATGCCGATCATTCTCGCACACCCTTCTTTCCCCTGGCAGGAGGAGGCGCTCTCGGTCGCGCAGCACAAGCCCAATGTTTACATCGATCTCAGTGGCTGGTCGCCAAAATACTTCCCCAAGATTCTTGTGCAGTACGCCAATACGATCCTGAAGAAAAAGATGCTCTACGGTTCGGACTGGCCAATGATTGCACCAGAAAAATGGCTGGATGCTTTCGACAAAGCCGAGTTCCGTGATGACGTGCGGCCTCTAATCCTCAAGGACAATGCAATGCGTTTGCTGGGAGTTTCGTGACGTGATCAATTTCAAGTCCCCAATCGACGACATTTTGTTCTCATTGCGCCATGTGGCACGTGCTGACCAACTGCCCCACTGGGACGATGTGCTTGCAAGTGAGATCATCAGCCATTTTGGCTCATTTGCAGAGGACCGCATCGCGCCACTCAATGCGCCTGGCGATGCGCAGGGTTGTCGGCTCGAAAATGGACGAGTGCGGATGCCTGATGGTTTCCCGGAAGTCTATGCCGAGATTTCCGCAGGCGGATGGCAAGGGCTTGCAATTCCTGAAAGCTATGGGGGGCAAGGATTAAGCCCTGTAGTTCAGGCTGGTGTCAGTGAGATTTTCACTGGCGCAAATCATTCGATGCAAATGGTGTGCGCGTTGGTTCTTGGCGCTGTTGATGTGCTCTTACACTTTGGAACTGATGCCCAGAAAAACGACTTCTTGCCCCCGCTTGCCGAAGGCTGTTGGGTTTCCACAATGTGCCTGACAGAGCCGGGTGCCGGTTCGGACCTCTCCTCAATTCGCACACGGGCGGAATTGGTTGGAGGCTATTAGCATATCAATGGAGAAAAAATCTTCATTTCCGGTGGAGACCAGGACATGAGCGATGAAATTCTGCACCTTGTCCTGGCTCGTACCGGAGAGTCCAAAGATGGCATTCAAGGACTGTCGCTTTTTGCATGCCGCTCCAATCTTGATGATGGTAGGCGCAACGCGATCTCAGTGGCAAGGATCGAAGAGAAAATGGGGTTGCACGCCTCGCCTACCTGTCAACTCGTCTTCGATGGAGCTGTAGCGACGTTAATTGGTGGTCTTGGTGAATGGCTCCTCGCCAGTGCAGAAGACGCTCTGGAGCGGGCGCACAACTTTATGGAATGGACTTGCGATCTGGCCTATCGCGCTGCTTGGGCGAGACTGAAATCGGTAGCAGGGCTTTCAAACAACCCGGAACGTCTCCGCCGGCTGGCTGGGGCGGTTTTTGGGTGAAGCTGAATTAGGGAACAAAAGAATTAGTTTCCTGATCGGGCTGCGCTGAAATGAGAGTATTATTGCAGAGCCAGGGAAAGGGAAGCCCGGAAACCCTGCTTGAAAGAATAGAGAGAGAGAGACTCTTCTGGGTCCGGCGTGACAAGGACCCCGACCAAGGCTAGGTCGTCGACACCGCGCGTGGAAGCGCCGCTGATCCATGCCTTCTGGATCACAGAAAGCAGCGCCTGCTCCCAAATCTTCCGGGCCTGGAGGAAGTGCACCAAATATTGCCCTGCCGGAGCTTCGGCACCCTAAGGTTCATCTTGCCAAATCGGGTATCAAGGGACGCTCACGGTAACCATTGCACCAGGTCTTGCGCTGGCCTCCCCTCTCGTGCCGACCAGCTCCGATCAGGCCTTCGGCATCGGCCACCATTTGCAGCTGAAGAATGGCCTCTGCGATGGTGCGAAGGAAGTCACCCTGATCGTGCTTTTGCAGAAGCTCGGACAGGTCCATGTTGGTCTTGGTCAAAGGGCCTCCATATAGTTTGTGGTTGAAATCGTCAAACCGCACCTCGACTTTATTCCTCGATGACCACCCGAGATCGCACCGAACGCGCCGGCCAATTTACACGGCCTCCGCAGACACTAACGCTTACCCCCAGTCGATCTGATAGCGAAAATTCCCTTTTTGGATCCGGTTCAAAACCTCCTCATTCACTGAATTTGCGCCCGCAAACTTCGGTGGCTCCAGTCCATTTGTGAACGACCTCGAACACGCCGTGCATCGCAAAGGATCGGCAAAGCGGACATAATTCGTCCGTTTTTCAAATATTCAGATCATTGTTCGGTCTTTTTGCAAAAATGCCGCTGATAGTCCGAGCATTGTTCGGTTGAAACGACAGTTGTCCGGTGCGATCATGCCATCGAGAGCCAAGATGGCCACAAGCGCCCAATGATCGCGCGCCCCACTCTTTTTGTCCGGAAGGCATTTCCATGACTGAAACGAATGACGTTCAATACCTTGATTTGTCGGACCCCACATTCTCCCTGCGATCTAAGGAAGTTGCAGACGCGCGTGACCGCAATTGGTACGCGCGCACACCCTATGGCATCGCAGCTCTACGTTACGACGCAGTCCGGGACTTGGTAATGAATCCGTCTTTGCGTCAAGGGTCGTACAAGTGGCCAGATCACAACGATGCCCATGGGGTTTGGGCTCAATGGTGGAAGCGCATCATGCTTAACAAGGAGGGCGAAGACCACTCCCGCCTGCGTCGGCTGGGTCAACGGAAGGATCGAATGTAGCGGTGGCAAGTCGCAATCGCGAGAAGGTACAGAATACTGTAACTGCCCTTCAAAACGCCGGAGCCGCGAAGGCAATCGGTATGGATTTCGACGTACGCGATGCAAAGGCGGTAAAATATGGTTTGGAAAGCGCCCACGCCGAATTTGGCCCAATTGACGTGCTGGTTTCGGGTGCTGCCGGCAACTTTCCCGCATTGGCTGCAGAAATGTCGATCAATGCATTTCGTAGCGTGATTGAAATAGACCTCATGGGAACAATACACGTAATGAAAGCGGCCTATCCTTTACTTGCTCGGCCAGGTGCCAGCGTCATCAATATTTCGGCACCTCAAGCATTCCAGCCTAGCGAAGGCCAGGCGCATGTCTGTGCTGCTAAAGCTGGAGTGGATCAAATTACTCGAACTTTGGCACTGGAGTGGGGGCCGGAAGGAATCCGAGTGAATTCCGTGGTACCAGGCTGCATTGAAGGCACAGAAGGCATGCGGAGACTGTCACCCGACGATTCAGCACTAGATGGCTACCTGAATTCAATTCCGATAGGTAGGTTCGGGCGGGCAGTAGATGTTTCCAATGTGTGTTTGTTTCTGAGTTCGATGCTAGGATCCTATGTTACCGGCAGTGTGATATCAGTGGACGGAGGTTTTTTTCTGCGCGGCTCGGGGCAACTTGGCCTTACGTTACGTGACATGCTGAGTGCACCTACAGTTTTAAAAGAAAGATAGAAACTTCGATGCAAGGCAGCTGAATGATAACAGGGCGGGATTTAAATGGCAAAAGAATGCTTAAATTATTTCCGTAGCGCCTCGAATTTACCAAGTAGTGGAGGAAAAAATGAAGAACAGGTTGTGTGGCGCTGACGTTTCCAGAAACTTCAGTGAAAGTTGCGTAGACGACTACTCCTCAATAGTTGATTTGTTTCAGAATGCTACGGAGGCTTATGGCGCTTTACCTGCATTGGAATGCTTTGGTGCGCAGATGAGTTTTGGCGAACTTGAGCAAAAGTCACGCACCGTGGCTGCATATCTTCAGAATGAACTTGGAGTAAAGAAGGGCGATCGGGTTGCTTTGATGGCCCCCAACGTATTTGCGTTTCCTATTGTGATGTTTGGCATTTTGCGAGCTGGCGGTTGTCAAGTGAATGTGAACCCCCTTTATACTCCGAATGAGCTAAAGCATCAGCTGCAGGATTCTGGCGCCGAGACGATCCTGATTTATTCCGGCTCGTCCTCGGCATTGGTGGAGATACAAGACGACACATCAATAAAGAATGTGATCACGATTGACTTGGCTGATGGGACCGATCTTCCAATACCCAAACAAGTTGCTGACACCCGACTCGTCGGCAGTATCGCGCTGGCTGAAATTCTGTCAGGCAACTTTGCAAAGGATTTTTCCCTAGTTGAATTATCAGGCGATGACCTCATTTTTTTGCAGTACACAGGCGGCACGACGGGTCCGTCCAAAGGCGCAACTCTACATCACCGGAATCTGGTCGCGAATATCAGACAGTTCAAAGCTTCTCTCCCAAACGCTACCGCGGCCACTGAAGAAGTAGTCGTTCTTGCGCTTCCTCTTTATCATATATTTGGTCTGATGCTGATGTTGGCCTATACGTCTTTGGGATGCCGTATGATCCTCATTCCCGATCCCCGCGATATCGGGTCGCTTCATTCGGCGATCAAGAGCGCGGGGATCACCGTTTTTCCTGCCGTTAACACTCTGTTTTCCGGGATTGCGCTACACCCCGACAGTAGGCAGGTCGATTTCTCACGACTCAAAGTTTCGATCGGAGGAGGTGCCGCAATCGTGGAATCCGTGTCGGACAAGTGGCATGCCTTGACGGGGCAGCACATCACCGAAGGATATGGACTGTCAGAAGCATCACCGCTGGTGACGGTCACACCAACGGGCAGAACGTACTTCAGCGGAACATGTGGCGTGCCAGTCCCAGCCACAGACGTTAAACTTCTGAATGACTTCGGAGAACTTGTGGCACATGGCGAAAGCGGCGAGATTTGCATTGCCGGTCCGCAGGTCATGTCGGGATATTGGAGAAGGCCGGATGCCAACAAGGAATCCTTCACCGATGACGGATTTTTCCGCACCGGGGATATCGGCGTTTTTGAGGACAACGGGGACTTGCGCATCGTAGACCGAAAAAAGGACATGATCCTCGTTTCCGGATTCAACGTGTTTCCGAACGAGATCGAAGCAGTTGTCTCGGAAGTCGACGGGGTCGCGGAATGTTCATGCGTCGGCAGGTCCGACGAAAAGACCGGCGAGGCAGTAAGATTGTTCGTCGTGAAGGTGCCAAATGCGGATGTAACGGAGGTTCAAATCGTAGCGCATTGCCGCAAGGAACTGACCGCTTACAAAATTCCGCGGGACATCATCTTTGTCGATGAGCTACCAAAGTCTGCCGTTGGCAAGATTCTGAGACGTAAACTCCGCGACGGTTGAAACGTGTTGACCGGCTCCCCTTAAGCACCCGCGGTTGCGGGACTGTCGGCTGCAGGGCATCGAGACGGCCGCTGAGCGGCAGCAGCATGTGTCGGCGGAAAGCGGCGATCAACGCCGCCATTGCCTCGCTGAGAACGCTGGAGCGCTGTTGCTTCGGTCCGGTCTTGCGATCCTCTACCATCTCGCGCCAGCGCCACTTTGCGAGGGTCTTCCGATTGATCTCGAATTCTCGGCTTAACGCCTTGGCGAAGCTTGCGATCGCTGTATTGCTGCTCGGACGGCGTGTGTGGTCGTGACGATCACGTCCCAAAGTTCTTCCTTCCATTCCAGCGAATGGATCGCACCATCAAACTTTGGGATCAAGAAACTATGCAACTCGCCGAGAAATCAATCCAATCCTTTGCGAAGAGCGGAGAACCGTGAGCGGTACTTGCCCGGCGGCAAACTATTGGCTTTGGCAAATGCGCGAGAAAAGGCGGACTGGTCTGAATGGCTTTGTTGCACAAATGGTGTGAGGGGATTCATGTCGTGAATCCAGTGTGATAGCTGGAGGTGATGAGCAGCTGGGCACCAACAAGGTACAAGACCACGAACTGGTCGGCTTACAATAGCGCGCTGAAGCAGCGCGGATCACTGACGATCTGGTTTGATCCCGAGATGACCTGGACACCCCCGCCAAGCGGCAGGCGCGGCCGACAGCAGAGTTTTAGCGACGCGGCGATCCAGACCTGCCTGACCCTGAAAGTTCTATTTGGTCTTCCGCTGCGGCAAACGACCGGGTTCGTGGAAAGTCTCCTGCGTCTGGTCGGACTGACCTGGACGGTGCCGGATTTCAGCCCACTGAGCCGCCGCCAGAAGACGTTGAACGTGCGCCTGCCGTATCGCGGCTCTACGGGACCGTTGAACCTTCTCATCGACAGCACTGGCATCAAGTCGGAGGGCGAAGGCGAGTGGAACGCGCGCAAGCATGGCGGCCCGAAGCGGCGCATCTGGCGTAAGATCCACCTCGGGATTGATGCGGAAACACTGGAGGTCCGGGCTGTCGAAATCACCGGCAGTAACATCGGCGATGCGCCCATGTTGCCCGAATTGCTCGAACAAATTCCACCCAATCAGGAGATTGGGTCGGTCACCGCGGATGGCGCCTACGACACCCGCAAGTGCCACGAGGCGATTGCTGCCCGACACGCCGATGCCGTGATCCCGCCCCGCAAGAGTGCCACACCCTGGAAGCCCACGAGTGCCGGTGCCATCGCCCGGAACGAGGCAGTGCGGGCCTCACGATACCTGGGCCGTGCGTTGTGGCGAAAACTGACCGGATACCACCGCCGAAGCTGCGTCGAGAGCAAGATGCACTGCATGAAACTGCTTGGCCAATCCGTGATGGCCCGGGACTTCGACCGGCAGGTCGCGGAAATCCAAATCCGCATCGCCGTGCTCAACCGCTACACTGCTCTCGGCATTCCCGTCACAGAGCCCGTAGGATAAGTCCGTCCGGGGAAAGGGGAAATCTGCCCGTCATTGGATTTGTGCAACAAAGCCCTTTCCAGCAGACTTACAAATTTATGCAACGGGAATGGCGAAAGCTTCTCATCTGGAAGCCGGGAGCAGAAATCATCGCCCAGCAGGTGGTCCGCGATATCACGATCAATCACAGAACTGACAAATGGCTCCAAGTACCCTGACCTGCAACGGGATTTTTCCTCCACCGTCGATTAGAGTCCGGCCCAACCTGAGGACGGACAATGAAGCGAACGAGATTCACGGATGAACAGATCATCGGCATCCTGACGGAGCACGAAGCAGGCGCAAAGTGCGCGGACCTGTGCCGCAAGCACGGCATGTCGGAAGGCACCTTCTATAACTGGAAGGCCAAGTTTGGCGGCATGACGGTGTCGGAGGCTAAGCGGCTGAAGTCGCTCGAGGATGAGAACGCAAAGCTGAAGAAGCTGCTGGCCGAGCAAATGCTCGATCTTGCTGCGATGAAGGAACTGGTTTCAAAAAAGTGGTGACGCCTGCCGTAAAGCGCGAGGCGGTCGCGCATCTGAAGGCCCTGTTCGGGCTCTCAGAACGGCGGGCGTGCCGGATCGCCGGGGCGGATCGCAAGATGGTCCGCTACCAGTCTCAGCGTGCGCCTGATACGGAGCTGCGTGGTCGGTTGCGGGAGCTGGCTAATGAACGTCGGCGGTTCGGTTACCGGCGCCTGTTCGTGCTGCTGCGCCGCGAGGGCGAGCCTTCTGGGATCAACCGGATCTATCGGCTCTACCGCGAGGAGGGGCTGACGGTGCGCAAACGAAAGGCCCGGCGCAAGGCGGTCGGAACACGAGCCCCGATCCTGGTCGAGGCGCGACCCAATAGCCGCTGGTCACTGGATTTCGTCCACGACCAGTTCGCAAACGGCCAGCGCTTCCGGGTGCTCAACGTAGTCGACGACGTCACACGCGAGTGTCTGGCGGCGATCCCTGACACGTCGATCTCGGGGCGCCGTGTGGCGCGCGAGCTGACGGCCCTGATCGAACGACGCGGAAAGCCCGGCATGATTGTCAGCGATAATGGAACCGAACTGACCAGCAACGCGATCCTGCGGTGGTGTTCCGAGCACCGGGTCGAATGGCACTACATCGCGCCGGGAAAACCCATGCAGAACGGTTTCGTGGAGAGTTTCAACGGGCGGATGCGCGACGAGTTACTCAATGAGACCATGTTCCGCAACTTGGCACACGCGCGCGTCGTAATCGCCGCATGGGCCGCCGACTACAACACCGAACGCCCGCATTCGGCATTGGACTACCTGACCCCGGTCGATTACGTGCGAACCCTGACCACCGCAATCGCCCGCCCCGCTGCGCGAGATGAAAGCTCCGCGCGTCGGGCGATTGCTCAACCTGCGCCAACTGGCGTAAACACCAACCGGGCTCCGGTCGCGGCTGGATGAAAGTTCAGTGGCAGGTCACCAGGCGTAGGGCCAGTAACGGCTCTGGCTATAGAAGCCTTCGCTCCTGCCATGACAGACTTTAGATGCGGGCGTGATTTCTCTGCATGGGTTGGCCTGGTGCCGCGCCAGCATTCCACCGGTGGAAAATCACGGTTGGGGCGGACATCGAAGATGGGGCAGCGCGATATCCGAAAGCTATTGATTATTGGAGCAATGGCGGTGGTTCGAGCGGCTGTTCGACATGGCGCGACTGCGGACACTTGGCTCGCAAAGATGCTGGAGCGCAAACCACGAATGTTGGTCGCAATTGCCCTGGCCAACAAGATGGCCCGAACGATTTGGGCAATGCTGACGAAAGAGGAAGATTACCGGAACCCGACGGTGGCGGCATGAACAACGTGAACACGGAGCTCTGCGCTGACGCTGTCGACATGTGAGGAGATCAGAGAACTGTAAGGGCAATGGATCGACCAGATCCGGACCGGGAAAACCATCCTCATGCACAGAGCACAAAGCTCGCGTTAGTGAATTGTACCTGGTCTGCGCATCGCCATACCGGCCCGCGGCCATGTAAACGGTGCCGCATGAGGAGGCCTGATACATGACCGCATCCGATCACATGCTTGAGCCGTTCAAAATCTTCTTGCATACAAGGGGGCATCCATACATGCATGACCGGCCTTGGGTCCATCGGGACGATGGTTTCCTGGGCCGGTGGGCGGTAGCCCAGAGCACTGTAGGGTCGCTTCGTGTTGTAGTGCCTCCTCCATTTCTCAATCAGGATTTCTGCTTCTCTGTGGCTGCAGAAGACCTCGCCGTTGAGGAACTCGTCACGAAGCCTGGCGTTGAAGCTCTCGCAATAGCCATTTTCCCAAGGTGATCCGGGTTCGATGTAAGCGGTTTTGGCTCCGACCGCGTTGATCCACTCTTGAACCCCTTGTGCGACAAACTCCGGACCATTGTCGGAACGGATGTAACTGGGCACGCCGCGCAGGATGAACAGATCGCTCAAGGCATCGATGACATCTCCCGAGTTCAGCCGACGATTCACCTTGATGGCGAGGCACTCCCGGCTGTGCTCCTCCAAGATGTTCAGCGTTCGGAAGACCTTTCCGTCCTCCGTCCGGCAATGAACGAAGTCGTAACTCCAGACATGATTGCGATACTCAGGTCGAAGCCGGAAACAAGAGCCGTCATTCAGCCAGAGCCGCCCCTTCTTCGGTTGCTTCTTGGGAACCTTCAGCCCCTCACGTCGCCACAGCCGCTCCACCCGCTTGTCGTTCACCTCCCAGCCCGCCTCTCTCAGCAGGGCGGCGATGCGACGGTAGCCGTAGCGGCCGTATTGGCGAGCCAGCTCGATCATGTCCGCGACCAATTGGTCCTCATCGGCTCGACCTTGAGGAGCCTTCCTCTGCGTCGAGCGATGCTGCCCGAGGACGCGACAGGCACGTCTCTCAGACAGGCGGAACCTTGTTCGGACATGATCGATGCAAGTCCGGCGACGCGCGGGGCTCAGTAGTTTCCCCGGGCAGCCTCAGCGAGGATGAGCTTGTCTAAGGTCTGGTCAGAGACAGCTTTCCTCAGCCGCTCATTCTCCTTCTGAAGGCGTTTGAGTTCCTTCAGTTGGTCAGTTCCCATCCCGCCGTATTGCTTGCGCCAGCGGTAGTAGGTCTGCTCCGTAATGCGAACCTGTCGGATCGCATCCACACGTGCCGTGCCTTGGCCGACAAGCACCTCAACCTGCCGCAGCTTCGTGACAATCTCTTCTGGCTTGTGTCGCTTCCTAGCCATCCTGGCCCTCCGTTTTCCTAAACATTACGGTGGACCACGTCAGTGGGGGAGGACCAACTCCCTTGGCCACAGTGTCGTATTCAAGTTCCTAATCGCGGTCGAGAGCCATGAAGGAGACGTGCTCCAAGAACTCGGACACTGGCTGAGCCTGTCGTAACGTTGTTAGACCCTCGAAATGAATGAGGCATAGGTTGTGGGCATCTCAGCAGAGCCAGAGAAAGGGAAGCCCGGGTGCCGGGCTTGCAAGGATAGAGAGAGTCTCATCCGGGTCCGGCGTGACAAGGATCCGGATCATGGCCAAGACCGCAACCCGCCCGAAACCCACCACCTCAAAGAAGACCGTAGCTACCGGATCGGCAACGCCTGACGGAATCGCCGATATCCGGATGATACCGCTCGACCAGCTAGAGCCGAGCCCGCTCAACGTCCGCAAGGTTGCGGCAAGCGCCAGCGACGGCGCCGAACTGCTCGCGAGCATTCGTGAGACAGGCATCAAACAGAACCTCGTGGTTCATGCGCTCTCCGAGACACGATTTGCGGTCGATGCCGGCGGTCGCCGCCTCAAGGCGCTGAAGCAACTCGCTGAGGACGGCGTCATTCCCGCCGATCATCCTGTGCCCTGCCTCGTCGAAGATGAGCGCGATGCTGTCCTCACCTCCGCCACGGAGAACCTCCAGCGGGCGGCGATGCATCCAGCCGACCAGTTCGAAGCTTTCGACAAGATGATCGCCGAAGGCCGCAGCGAAGACGAGATCGCGCTGAAATTCGGCGTATCCGTCGACCTGGTGCGCCGTCGCCTTAAACTCGCCCGCGTCGCGCCCGAGATCATCGAGCAGTTTCGCGCGGGCGATCTGACCCTTGAATGCGTGATGGCCTTCACCCTGACGGATGACCATGATCGGCAACTGGCGGTCTGGAACGCGGTAAAGGGTGGCTATCACATCCATCCGCAAAGCATCAAACGCCAACTGACCGAGACGGCGCATTCGGCGAACTCGGCCCTCGGGCGCTTTGTCGGCATCGAGGCCTATGAGGCGGCAGGCGGCGTTCTGCTGCGCGATCTCTTCGACGATCGTGCCAGCGCTCATATGGAGAATCCTGACCTCCTGGAACGTCTCGCCATCGAAAAACTGCAAGCTGCGGCCAAACCCTTCGAGGCGGCTTGGAAATGGGTCGAGGTGCATCTCTCGGTGGATTACGGCGCGTTTCG
>TARA_R110002110_G_scaffold18932_3_pt1 | contig 11003 bp, 7 predicted proteins | sample TARA_R110002110 | Tara Oceans TARA_R110002110 (sample SAMEA4397330) | marine metagenome | biome: Polar Biome; feature: [SRF] surface water layer (ENVO:00010504); material: water (ENVO:00002006), including particulate matter (ENVO:01000060) such as... | depth 5 m
CGCACTCGACAACGGCGATCTTGCTGGAATTACTGCGTTTAACGACGAATCGTCAAACGGCCAGACCCGCATCTCGGTGGAGCTCGCCGCCGGCGTCAACGCCGACATGATCACCCCCGGCCTGCTGCGATTCACAAACCTGCAAGTCACCAACAAAGTCCAGATGCACTTCCTGGACGAGAACGACACCGTCCGGCTCTACAACTTGCGGAGCGCCCTGCAGGCGTGGATCACCCATCGAATTCGTGTTGTCGTGTCCCGCTCCAAATATCGGTTGTCGAAGATCGCAGAGCGTCTCCACCGACTGCGCGGGTTCCTCGCCGTCCTCGTCGACATTGATGAGACCATCAGGATCGTTCGCACGTCGAAGACTCGACCCATTGCCCGCGAGCGCTTGATCGAACGGTTCGCGATCGATGAGACCCAGGCCAATGCCGTTCTCGACCTGAACCTCGGCCAGCTGACCGAAGACGCCGTCATCGAGTTTCAAACCGAAGCAACGGCCCTCGAAGCCGAGCAGGCGAAACTCGAACGGCTGCTGTCATCGGAGACTCGCCAGCGCACGCAGGTGGCACGCGAGTTGGCCGAGACGATGGACTCCTTCACGGACCTTCCTGAGCGGGTCACGACGATCACCACCGAGAGTTCTCCAAAGGTGTCAAAGGCCCAGATGGTCCTCGACGTCCCGACGACCCTGTACCTCGATCATTCCGGATGGATGCAAGCAATCGGGCAGGGCTCAAAGGCCAAACCAAAACTGGTCCCGCTACACACGTTCAACACGACGACCGCGACGACGCTCGTTGCGCTGACCGACAGCGGCCATCTGTTCCGCACCCTCGTCGCAAGCATTGGCGAGAAGCCGACCGCAGCGCCCAGTGTTTTGCCTGGCCTGGCGGGCGAACCAATCCGTTGGTGGCTCGAGCCTGATCTGCCTGCTGACCTGCTGCTCGTCATGTCGGACGGCCAGGTGAAACGCATCGCAACCGAAGACTGCGAGGGTGGCGATCGCAAGGGTGGCATCTCGATCGTCAAACTGGCAGGAGACGCCAGCGTCGTGGCCGTCGAAGCGTTTGACGACAACGCTCACATCCTTGTCGCCACGTCTGACGGGCAAGGCATTCGCTTCTCTCCTGACGGTCTTCGCCCGATGGGTCGGACAGCGGCCGGCGTGCGCGGCATCAAAACTGACGCAAAGGTCATCTTCGGTGGCGTTCCGGCCATCGGTGATGTGCTCCTCCTCACCACCACGAAGGGGATGGGCAAACGCTGCGACCCTGGCGAACTGCCCGAACAGAACCGCGGCGGCAAAGGCGTGCGCGTCATGCCCGCAGGCAAGTGGGGGCCGCTCCACGCCGGCGCACTGACCAGCAGTAGCGACGTCCTCGTGTTTGACGCGGGAGACAACACCGAGCCGAGTTCGGTGTCAGTGGGTGCGTTCCCGCAGACAGCCCGCGACGCCAAGCCAGGGAAAATCCGCGGTCACGGTTTCATTATCGACCGCATCATCGGCTAGCCGGCAACAGGCTTGAACCGATGTCGGGAGACATCTGATCGGACGCATCGGCGACCTGGATTTCGCTCGATCCGAACTGTCAGACTGCGTCATCCCATTTTGCGACGGGCTCAGTGACAGGGCGTCGCGGGTTTGAGTCTTGCGTGGTTGAGCGTGTGCGCAACGTGCGGGGAACGCCGCTGCAACGGCTGCGAGCAATGTGATCGACGCTGCGAAAATGACCGCAACGAAGTTTGTGACAAACAGCACCGTCAATGCTGAAAGCCGACGAAGGTACGCAATGAGCACACCGCCGTCTAGGACGAGTTCATCGAGGGCTGCATACTCATCCAGATTCGCAGAGCCCCGCGTCGCGCCCGGGACCTATCACAACAACCCAATCATCCCGAACTCTCGGTCTCGACGGCGAGCACCCGAATTGGTCCAATTGGTCCAATTGGGTCGTTTGCGCTCCGACACCTTGGTGTGAACTTGACCTGAACCTTATGTGGGCTTCATCCGGGACTCTCTTAATGGGTGTGACAACTCATCTGCGGCCCGGTCAAAAGACCGACAAAGTCGCTCGTCTCGAAAAGGAAGTCCCGATATGTCGAACATCATCAAAACTACTGCGACGCACAGCGTCTCGGGCCCCAAACAATTCATCCGCTTCTGCGCTCTTGCCGTCATGACGACGAGCGCTGTGGCACTCGCCGGCGTCGCTCCCGTTTCTGCTGCGACAACCGGCGCCACGACCGCAACCGTGACCGTCACCGGTGGGGCGCTCGCCATCAGCGTGCCGGCTGCCGCTGGCAGCCTCGGATCCGAAGCGAACGTCGTTGGTGGAACCACCATCAGCGGCCAGCTCGGTGAGGTACAGGTCACCGATGCTCGCAGCGCCATTGCCGGCTCGAGTTGGATTGCGAGTGCTATCTCCACAGCATTCACGCCGAGTTCTGGTGCAGCCATCGGGGCTGCCAACGTCGGCTACGCGGCTGGATCGATCACTAAAGTAGGCACCGCCACCTACACGGCCAACGACCCCGCCAGCCTCGTTGGCGTCACCCCAGTCGTGACCGCAACCGGCATCACCGGCGACAACTCGGCCACGTGGAACCCCACGATCACCGTCGCTATCCCCGGCGGAACGGCCGCCGGGGAGTACACAGCAACAATTACTCACTCGTTGCTGTAAATCGAATGATCACTCCGCAGCAGGCCGACGAACAGTCACGCCGAAGCCGAAGCCGAAGCCGGCTCGGCTCTTGGCTGCTCGTCGGTCTGGCCTCAGTGGTCGCGGCATCAGCGTCCACCGTGCCGGCCGCCGCCGCAACGGATCCTGTGCCGAATACAGAAGCGGGCACCATCGGCCTTCGCCTCCTCGACCAACCCGCCGACACAGCAGATGACCCACGAGCGCGGATCTACATCATCGATCACCTCGCACCCGGCACAAAAATTCAACGCCGCATCGAAGTGTCGACCATCGGCGCACCGGCTCAGCTCTACCTCTATCCCGCAGCCGCGACCATCACCAACGGCTCGTTCCTCGGCGAACCTGACGAAACCCCCAACGATCTGTCGACATGGACATCGGTGACACCCAACGACATCGCCTTGACGTCAAATCAAGTCGCCACTGCGACCGTGACAATCTCAGTGCCAAACGACGCAGCCCCCGGAGAGCACTACGGCGTCGTCTGGGTCCAAGCCCGCACCCCAACCATCGACGACAGGGTCGTACAGATCAACCGAGTCGGCATTCGCTTATACCTGTCAATTGGATCTGGCGGCCCGCCTGCAGCCGACTTCGAAATCACATCCCTCGCAGCCGGAAAGTCCCTTGACGGCATACCAACCGTTGTCGCCAACGTCACCAACATTGGCGGCCGAGCCCTCGACATCTCCGGAGAGCTCTACCTTCGCAGCACCTCGGGCGATCTACAAGCAGGTCCGTACAGCGCTGACCTCGGCGCAACGCTCGCCATCGGCGTCACCGAGCCCGTGACGATCGCAATCACCACCGAACTCCCCGTCGTCCCATGGAACGCAGAGATCACCCTGCGCAGCGGACTCGTCGAACGCTTAGCGATCGCCGAACTTACCTTCCCCGCAACAGGCGTCTCGCCTCCCGTACCTGCCACGCCAATTGACGCCGGTAGCAGCAGTCTGCCTGCGTTCGCCCTGGCGTTGGCAGCCATCGCTCTATTCACGCTGCTCGCTACATTCGTCATCGCAATAGCGGCCGGTCGACGTCGGCCAGCACAGCGCACGGTGTCATCGATTCCCACGGAGCCATGACGGGGCACTGCCACCTCAAGGTCACAGAAGGGCCAAATGGGGAGACCCGACCGTCGTGGTCACCACGCTCAAACCAATGTTGCCGGCGGCGGCGCTTCGAGCGTTTCTGCTGGGCGCTCCGACCCTGTAACGCAAACAATAGCTCTCGTGAAACGGGTACGAATCGCCCCGCCTCACCTGTGCTGGGCCCTGGTTGAGCCGAGGGACGCTGTCGGGTGAGTGCACGTAGTAGCTCAGATCGAACCAGTCCGAACGACATTCCCGCACGTTGCTGGTCATCTCGAACAACTCGAACCCGTTCGGAAGAAACGACCCAACCGTCACTGTCCACAAGGCGCGACCAAGGCGCGACCAAGGCGCGACCAAGGCGCGACCAAGCCGCGACTACAACACCCTGCGTGTGAGCAAAGTCGTCGAGGACGAGGCCGGCGACCACAAAAGAATCCCCAACTTGCTCGGCCGCTGTCAGATGGCCGATGGAGTCGGCAATTGGTCAGCTGGGGGTGCCGTCGGTCAGCTCTGCAGTCTGTCACTTGACGAAGGTGACGACCTCACAATCGCGTGACGACGCGCCCATACGGACAGCGTCGGCGAAGATCGCGAGTCCGAACAACGACCGCGCTTCTGCGACGTTGCCCGAAAGGCGTTCGGCTTCCGCAGGTGCGATCTGCAAGTCCTCGGCTGCTCCAATGGCAGCGAGCGATCCGTGCAGTACCCCTGCCGGCTCAAGCACTTCGAGCTCGACCAGGGTCCCGAGAACGCCACGGATACAGCCACCGGTTGCCTGCCTCAGCCCCGACGCGCGGTGAACGCTGGAGCAGCTGGGGGGCCTCAACGGGTTCGGTGTTTTCGAGGGCGAGACCGAACGGCGCCCGTATCCGAGTGCTCGGGGTGGGGTTGTTCCCCTGGGGTGCGGGATTACTCGTCAACGTCTCCTGAGCTCTCGGACCGTCCGCCCCAACGCCTCGGCGAGTGCATCAAACCAGTGACGCTCTCCCTAACGCAGCCACACCAGTTGGGTAATGTCGTCGGTCTGCAAGTCGGAGTCCGTGGTGGCCGACACCGACATGTAGTTGAGCTCGACAACACCGCGCAAGGTCGTGAGGAACGCGACGTCCGATGCGTCGGCTCCGGTTGCGATTCGTACCATCGAGTCACGCGGAGCCAGGCATGTCGGGTCAACGACGTACCAGGCTCCGTCGAGACATGCCTCGGTCACGACGTGGAAGTCCATCGGCATGAGTCCTGGGGCATACACCGACACCACACGGGCAGCGACGTTGTTGGCACGAAGCAGCGCTGCTGTCAGATGGGCGAAGTCTCGACACACACCTTCCCGCGCGAGCATCGTTTCAACCGCACCATCAATGGGACGCGATGAACCAGTCACATAGGCGATGTTGACCCCGACCCAACTCGACACTGCAGCGAGAAGATCTGCGCCAACGAGTCCACCGAACTCGGCCCGGGCCAACGGGCCAAGGCGATCCGACTCGCAGTAGCGACTCGGCCGGATGTACCGAAACACATCGTGCGCTGTCGCCGTTGGCCTCGGGGCATCGCCGAGCACCGTCGCCTGGTAGTCGACGAGCAGCAGGCCTCGGCCGATGTTCTCGAGAAAACAGAGATGCCCGTCCGGCATGGCGTTGATCGGGACACCGTTGAGGCTCACCAACAACTGTTCGTCGTAGAAAAAGTGCCCATCGGCAGCGTTGATGGCAAGCACGAGGTCTGACTCTTCGGCAACGAACACCTCGAGGTGGGCCGTGACCGAGCGGCGCGCAGAAGGTGCTGGTTGAAAATCGCTGCTCATGCCTTGAGGGGCAAACTACAGCTTCGATGCGCTCGGCCCCTACACCTGAGTCACAAGCCCACAGCGATCTCGCGAACTACTGCGCGGCCACATCGACCGACACGGTGAGTCGGCTCTCTTCGGCGTCGGTGAAGATGACGCCCTTCAGCGGCGGCACGTCGGAATAGTCACGACCGCGAGCAGCAGTGACATACCTCGGACCGGCAAGTTGGTTGTTGGTCGGGTCAACACCAATCCAACGACCGGCACCGAGATAGACGCCAACCCAGGCGTGCGTGCGGTCGACACCGGTCAGACGCGGTTGACCCGGCGGCGGCTGAGTTTCGAGATAGCCGCTGACGTAACACGCCGACAGGCCGATCGACCGCAGCGAACCGATCATGACGTGCGCAAAGTCTTGGCAGACGCCCTTGCGCATTCTGAGCACGTCAGCAAGATGCGTGTCCACTTCTGTTGCAGTGGCGTCGAACTCGAAGTCAGCGTGCACCCGAGCACAGAACGCATTAACGCCGTCGGCCAGCGAGAGATCGCCGTCGAACGACGGGCGTGCGTAGTCGGCAAGTTCCTGCGATCGTTTCACGAGCGGCGAGTCAAGCGAGAACTCGACCATGTCCAGATCGTCAGCACCAGCTTGAGCCGCCGTATACGACGCCCACGGGCGGCGACCGTCAACGCCGAAATCGATTGGACGATGCGAGGTGTCGATCAGGCTTGAGCTGGTGACAACGAGCCGCATATGCGGTTCGCGGATCGCAACCGTTGCCGTGAGGTTGCCGAAATAGTCCCGATGGTCGCGTTGATATTCGGGAGCCGGCTCCGTCGTGATCGAACGGCGAATGCACACCTGACCGTCAACGTCGTCAGGCATCTGACGGACCTCGGCGAAGCTGGTGTCAACCGGAGCGTCGTAGTCGTATTGCGTCGTGTGCGACACCTCGTAAATCACAGTGCACCGCCCGGCATTGAACCCGGTGCTCCGAGCGGCCGACGATGATCGATCGGGCCGCCCATGGAGTGCTGTGAATGCAGCCGCGTGAACGATTCTGCAGATATCGCATTCGAGATGCCGGTGAGCTGGGCACGAACGCTGCCGACGAACGATTCGAGTCCTGGTCGGCGACCGAGTTCATCGGTGTCGGCCAGGTTCGTGAAGGTCGTCGATCCGAGGAGGCGAGTCAGCTCAGCGAACCGGGTCGCTGCAGACATCGGCCCGGCAGGACGATCCGTGCCGATCAGCGCCAGACTCTCGGCAATCCGGTCGACCTGGAACCGCAGGGATCTCGGGTTGCCAGCATCGGCGAGCAGCAGCTCGATCGTGGTCGAAGCAAAGGCCCTCGACCGGTACCGCCGGCGCGATGTGATAATGCTCTCGCCCGCGATTAAGACAGATTCGACGACGAGGCTCTCAACCGGGGCGCTGCGTTGTGTGCTGAGCGTCGTTGCGACCAATGTGGCAACTTGGGCCGCTCGCTCGATGCGCCGCCCGGCTTCCATGAACTGCCAACCGAGGTCGCGAACCATCGATTCGTGGGCAAGGCCGGACAGTGAAAGTAGTCCCTGTAGCAGCTCGCTGAGCACGCTCGTCATCGCGTCGTCACGATCTCCGCTCAATCGATCTCCGGAGCGCCGCTCTAAGAGATCGAAACGTTCCAAGCGCTCCAGGCCGCGTTGCAGCGAACCGACAATGAGCCACGTGTCGACAGGCAGCTGATCACGAACCACGTCGAGCGCATCGAACATGTGACGCACTGCGTGAGCAACCGAACCTGGCCGTCGCTCATCGACAACAAGCGCAAACAGCTCATCGGTTGGGTCATCGAACAAGGCCGCGGCGTCGTCGCCGACAAAGCCCGGATACGTACCGGTGATGCGCGTCAACGCCTCAAGCACCACCGTGACTGACGCGGGTCCTGGCCCGGTTGCGGTGTTGAGGAACTCGTCACAGCGAGCCGTAATCGTGCGAATCAAGCGGACCGTGGCCTCAGCGCGCTCTGCGTACCGCCCGAGCCAGAAGAGGTGTTCTGCAGCTCGCGCCGGGAGGATTCTCGTCGGCGGGTAAGCCTGCATGTCGCGATTGGACGGCAGGGACTCGAACTGGCTCTGCGACTCAGAGCCGAGGATCCAGATGTCTTTCGAGCTCGCGCCCGCTCGGTTCGTGATCGGAGCGTTGAATTCGCCCGACGCTGTCCGGCTCAGCCCACCGGGCATCGCGACGTAAGAATCACCGGCGGCGACGGCGAACAACCTCAGCACGGTCGGGCGAGGCTCAATGCCGTTGGCACCGAAGACTGGAGCTGACCCCAGAGCAAGCCGCTCTTGGCCCACCCACTGGTTGGGTTCGGTAACGATGCGACGCCGGAGATCGTCCAACGCTGCAGCGCTCATCTGTTCGGTGTCGATCGAGTGCTCCAAGGAGACGCGAGAAAGCGGACGGACCATGAGTGTTCCGAGGTTGGCCAGCACGTGCGAACGGCCAGCTGGGTCGCCGCACCACCATGACTGCACAGAGTCCAAGAGCAGGTCGCTCCCGAGCAGGTGTTTCGACAAGTCCGACATCAGACCCGCGAGCCCAGCGTTCTCTAAAATTCCCGAGCCGAGCGTGTTCACCACGCTGACGCCACCGGCCCGGCACGCATCGACGAGTCCGGGGATGCCGAGCGTCGAGCCAGAGCGAAGCGCAAGCGGATCACAGAAGCCGGCGTCGACTCGGCGCAGTATGACGTGCACGGGGGCCCATCCATCGACGGTGCGCAGGCCGATCCGACCATCTCGTAGCTCGAAGTCGGAGCCCTGCACGAGTGGATAGCCGAGCTGAGCAGCCATCGATGCGTGTTCGAAGGCGGTCTCCGACAACGACCCTGGCGACAGGATCACGATCGACGGATCTTCAACGCCGACTGGTGCCGCTGCCAAGAGTGCCGACCGCAGGGCCTGGACGAACGGCGCCAGTCGCTGGACGCCGGCGTGCCGAAACACCTGCGGAAACACGCGCGACAAGACGCGCCGATTTTCCAGCGCATACGCAGCTCCGGACGGCGCCTGGGTCCGATGCCCGAGCGCTAGCCAACCCCCGTCGGTGGAGCGCGCTATGTCGTTGCCAAACACGACTAATTGCTTGTCGCCGGGCAGCCTGATGCCGTCGCACGAACGGAAGAACTGGGGGTCCGACAGAATCATTTCGGGCGGCACGATTCCGGAGCGCAGTAGTCGGCGTTCGCCGTACAGGTCGGCGAGGACGAGATTGAGCAACTCGGCGCGCTGCAGCATCCCTCGTTCAATGCCACTCCATTCGGCACTCGGCAGCACGAACGGGATCGGATCAAGCATCCACGGCCGGACGGGCCGCGCATGGTCTCCAGCGACGTTGTAAGTCACGCCGTCTTGTTCGAGCAGGCGTTGAATCTCGCCCTGGCGTCGGCTGAGCTCGCTGGCGCCGAGCGCCTGATATTCAGCGACCAAAGCGGACCAGTGGTCGCGGACGCGACCGCCGGTGTGTACCAGTTCGTCATGGCCGTTGGCGAGCGGCTGATAGCCGGCGATTGGATCGGATGCCCGGAATGCGGTCACTGGATCACGAACGGTCAGTCGATCGCTTCGTGACCGGATGGCGACGAAGGTCCAGTGTTCGGGCGTACTCACGTTGAACGGTTGCGACGAGCCGGTCGAGTTCGGGGACATCGGCGGTACCTGGCGTGTGACCATGCTTGAAGAACCTGCTGCACCGGCGTGCCTCGGCCTCGGCGGCGTTGACCGGGAACGTGTCGTACGAGCGTCCACCCCGATGCGACACTTCGTAGGTGCAGCCGCCAACGGACTTCGAACTCCAGCGATCGACGAGATCGAACACGAGCGGACCATGTGCGTCGATGGTCGGGTGCAAAGCGGACCACGGCGCCCAGGCCTTGAAACGGATTCCGGCGACACCGGTGCCCGGCGTGCTGGTGGTCTGCAACGGCACGGGTATGCCGTTGCAGGTCAGGATGTGGCGGGCTTCGTTGAACCCGTCGACCAGCACCTGCAGCCGTTCGACGGACGAGTCGACGTAACGCGCAGTACCCGAGCCGGAGACTTCCTCGCCGAGCACATGCCACGGCTCGATCGCACTGCGTAGTTCCAGTCGCACGTCGTCCAATTGGGCCTCGCCGATGAGAGGGAAGCGGAACTCGAGGAACGGTTCGAGCCATGCGATGTCAAAGTCGATGTCGTGGCGTCGAAGGTCGGTGACGACGTCATGAATGTCAGCACGGACGTACCAGGGCAGAAGGTAGCGATCATAGAGATCGGTCCCCCAACGCACGAGGCGACCCGAATAGGGCTCATCCCAGAATCGAGCCACGAGAGCGCGGACGAGTAACGACTGCACCAGCGCCATTTGCGCATGCGGAGGCATCTCGAAGGCGCGCAGCTCAACGATACCCAATCGACCGCGATCGCTGTCGGGGCTGAAGAGTTTGTCGACGCAAAACTCGGAACGGTGAGTGTTGCCGGTGAGGTCAACCAGCAGGTGCCGGAGCAGGCGATCGACTAACCATGGCGGCACGTCGGCCCCCTGGTTTTCGAGCTCGGCGAAGGCGATCTCGAGTTCATAGACCGTGTCGACACGACCCTCATCAACGCGAGGAGCCTGGCTGGTGGGCCCAATGAACTGGCCCGAAAACAGATACGACATCGCAGGATGGTGCTGCCAGAACGTGACCATGCTTTGCAGCAGGTCGGGGCGGCGCAGCATCGGGCTGTCAGCCGGCGTGGCTCCGCCAAGGGTAACGTGATTGCCGCCACCCGTGCCGGTGTGGCTGCCGTCGAGGGTGAACTTCTCGGTACCGAGCCTCGTGAGCCTGGCTTCTTCGTACAGCGTCTCGATGAGGTGCCGCATTTCGCCCCATGATGAGGTGGGCTGCACGTTCACCTCAATGACGCCGGGGTCCGGGGTGACAATCAACGTGGTGAGTCGCGGGTCGCGTGGCAGCGGGTATCCCTCGATCACGACGGCGCATTCGAGTTCGCAGGCAACCGCCTCGATGACGCTCAGCAACTCGACTGTGTGGTCGGCGTTTTCGAGCGGTGGAAGAAAAACGCGCACATGGCCGTCGCGTGCCTCGACCGCAACAGCAGTCGGTGCGGCCTCGTGGCGTTCGACGGACGTCGCAGGCGATGCTGGCAAGGAACCGGACGCTGGGAGGTGATCACGGGCTTCGAACGGCGAACGTTCGAATTCGGCCGGAAGCGGTGACCATGTCAGTGAGTCGAGGGGGAGCCGGAGACCCAGCGGCGAGTCGCCAGCGATCAGGTACATCCGCTCGCGTCGCAGGTTCCACGAGGTCGTACGCCACCCGCTGCCGTCTTGCGCGGGATGCAGCGGGATGACGAATCCGGTCGGGTCGGCCACCGGCCCGC
>TARA_R110002110_G_scaffold213948_2_pt1 | contig 11000 bp, 11 predicted proteins | sample TARA_R110002110 | Tara Oceans TARA_R110002110 (sample SAMEA4397330) | marine metagenome | biome: Polar Biome; feature: [SRF] surface water layer (ENVO:00010504); material: water (ENVO:00002006), including particulate matter (ENVO:01000060) such as... | depth 5 m
CCCTCAAGCGCTACACTTGCTTTATTTAAGGCACTCAGAGGCTGGATAAAGATCATCATGTAATCTTCATCCAAAACAGACTCCCATTCATTGTCCGTCAAAAAAGCCTCGGTTTCCTCTGACGGCGGAAAATCTGGATGAAACAGCATAAGATAGATGTCAGTGGAGAGGTTCTCTCTGTTCCATATCTGAACCCATCTATCCCAAAGATCGACTCTGCTCAGGTTAAAATTAACCCAAATGGTCATGTCAAAAGACTTCGAGTCAAAATCATTTATAGCCGATCTCAGATCAGCAGGACCTTCACCAACCCAGACATCAACTCGTTCGTTTTTCCAAGCGTTCTCAGCGTAAGGGCAAGCCTTCAACCCAGACAGGTGAGAGTTCGGAAGATCAAGAACTTCACGCGACCAGCTTTTCAAGTCGTCAGTGACGGGCTGATGCTTTATGTTCATTTCTTCTTTTTCTTCGTTGCTTTCTTGCGCTTGCTTAATTTTTTAAGATCGGCACCAGTAATCTTATTTCTTGGAGGAGCGACCTTAGCAAGTTTTTTTTGCTTTGGGGTGTACTTAGAGAACGGCATCTTCCTGTTACCTTTCATTTGGCTTCGCATCTGAGAACGAGAAACAGGCATGATTATCTATGCTTTTTAGTTTTTTTAGCAATCTTCTTGGGCTGCGGCACGTACTGCTTGCCCTTCTTCGTGCCCCGACGCTTCGCTGCTGAAGTTTTTCTGTACTCTTCGGGACTCAAAGATTTTATAGCCGACGCTGGTAAATATCTTTCCCCGGTGGCCTTCGAACCTTGAGTAGAGGGCTTCCCAGACTTTGTCTTCCACTTTTGCTTGGTCCACTTACTAAGGCTTTTTTGAGTTTTCCTTTTCGCCATTAATCCCGGTACCCGCCACCAGCTTTTTTATAACGCTGCGCCAGCATCTGAGCCTTACGGGCCGACCACTGCCCCGGCTTGCCGCCTTTGCCACCGGCCTTAATAGAACTAAAAAGACGCTTCCGCATAGCTGGCTTCGTGTAGTTACCGGCCTCGTTAACGCGGCTTTTCGCTTTCTTTTTTACGGGGGGCTTCTTGGTTGCCATCTTTAATCAGCATTTCCAGCGCTTACGGGCTTGTCGTAAACGACTATTAGGGTTTTTAGCTGCCTTGGGAAATTTCTTCATCTGACCAGCAGAACGAGCGCAGAATGACTTACGCCGTTTAGCAGCCTTACTTCCCGGCTTAACTTTTCCCGTGACGGCGGTTTTTAGCTTGCTTCCGGGGTTCTGGCGACGATACTTCGCCACCCCCTTCTTCGTCATACCTGCCCCGGACTTTGTGGGGCGCTTTTGACCACCTTTAATGGTCATCCCCTTCATACCAGTAGTACGCCTCTTACGGGGGCTGGAAGCCATCCTAGCCCTCGTAAAAAGCAGTCATGGAAGACATTTTGGTTTGGGTGTAGGTGACGTAACAACCAGAAGTGAAGACAATTCCATCATCTGGAACATCAGGATACTGATTGGTGTTCGCTGCGCCAACAGTCGCCATCTGCATTTTGATTGTGCCAGTGCCTGAAGTATTTCTAAACGTAATAGTATCAGCGCTGGCCGTGTTAACAATATACAGACCACGAAGACGCATTCGTCCCTGATAGATCGGTGCGGCGATAGAGGTCCCAGAACCAGCGCTCACGTTACCAGCAGGATTGCCTACAGCAGCAATTTGAGTGAGGGTAGCGAAGAACTTTGAACCAGTAGCTGTATCGCTATCGACCCCGGTAATTGATTCTGTCTGAGCCGCGCCGGTTTCACTAGTACCAGTTACAGTAAAGCTAATCCCGCTATCATCTGCGGCACTAAGAATTGTTATATTCCTTGGCTGATCAAAAGTAACAGCACCATCAGCAGCGAGAGCACCACCGATAACTAGATTGGCGTTGTTACCTACAGCCGCAGCTACGGAAATCCCGTTAGGATCAGCCACCGCTGGATTTATAAAGGTTGCTTGAACATCAGTAGAAGCCATGACAAAAATCCTTAAAAAATGGGAGAGGGGTTATTCCCCTCTCCACACTGATTGTTACCGTTCGACTGCACAAATAATGTAGTCAATGGTCATGGTTTTTGCTGCGGCTGCACCGTTCTGAATGCCAAAAGCAATGGTGAGTTCCTCATCGTCAGGAACATTCGTAAGGGTGGTTTCCTCTCCAACCCTAGCGTCGTCCATATAAATGCTGAACGAACCAGAACCAGAATTTCCGCTAGGCTCGTAAACAAAAGCAACAGTGATAAACGTATCATTGACAAGAGTGCCGATTGCAGTTTTCGAACTGGCGGCGTTGTTCTTTTCAACATAAAAATCGATGTTAGCATCGCCATCGTCTTTCTGAAAAAAGATTCCGTCAGTAGTATCAAGTGGCGTTGTGTCAGTGATCGTAAGACCCATGACTAGGTCAGACTGAGTGGCATCGTTTACCTTGAACTTCGCTTTGAAGAACATGCGCTTCGTGGAAACAAATTTGAATGACTCGCCTTTCAAATTGAAAAAGTCGAGATCGTTGTCACCCGCCGCGTTCGTGACAAGAAGAGCACCACCAGCTTGTGAAGTAAGAGCTTCAGTTGCACTTCCGGTACCAGCTTCAGTGGTTGTAATGGTCCACTCAGATGCATGATACGTGAAAAAATCATTTACATACGAATAAAACTTGAACGGATCAAGATACGGGTAATCATAAAGGGGGTCGCCAACCGTTTGGTTAGAAACGCCATTAGTAAAGTGAGTTGTTGTCATAACAGTTCCTCCTTAGAACCAACGCCGTAGCGCCATTATGTACAAAAAAAAGGGGGGAGAGAAATACCCTCCCCCCCCTAAAAATTAGGAAGCTCCGGGAGAACCGAAGATACCCAAAGGATCAGAAACACCGAACGAATAACGCTCACGCGCTTTGTAGCGCACGTTACCCGTCTGGAAGTCTCCGTCCATACCAGTCGTCATCGGAGAACGCTCAAAGTGCTTCATTCCGTTCGGCACATCAGTGCAGAGGAACCAAGCGTTGGTGTCCGTGAGATAGTGGTTGACAGAATAACCCTCAGGGATCGTTCCGTTGTTGCGGATCGCATTAACGTCATTGTCCGCAGTTCCTACCCGCTGGTCTGTTTCCAGAATACGAGTAGCAACGAACATGAGGTCAGGCGGAACAACCAGCTTACGCGGACGAGCCGCAATAAGCAGACCACGCTGGTCTGTCCATTTTGCAATCTGAATAACTGCCGCCTCAAGTGAGGTTTCGTTAAGATCAGACGCCGTTGCTGGACGGTTAGAGTTAGTACCGCCACTCACAAGGGGGTGAGCGGTGCTAAACAACGTAACTGCATCACCTGACTTGTAGGTGTTGAAGCCGTCATTCAGCGGTGCGGCAGCCTTTACCTGCTTGGTATAAGCCATTGCCCGTGCGAGAGCTTTTGTATAACGAGCAGAAAGTGAGTCATAGAGGTTATCCTCAATGGCTTCTTCCGTGATCGAAAAGCCCATCGCAATGGTTTCGTGGTTATACCGAGCCGTAAACGACTCCTGTGCAACATCATACGAGATTGAAGCACCCTCGTTTTTAACGGGGGCAGCGTCGAAGCCGGAAAGTGCGACCTCTTCCTCGAAGCTACGATCCGAAGATTCGGTGTCATAGACTTCAGTGTGCTCGTCCTCGTACTTCTCATACTCCAGACCAAAAAGGGCGTTAAGACCCGGCAGGAGTTCTTTAAGCATTTGCGCTCTTGAGATAGCCATAGCTTAGATTCCTGTCGTGTCTTGGTACTGATGAGAAGCACAGCTATCGCCGGTCGCATCACCACCCGAGTTGAACTTACAAATGACATCCGTGAAGGCGTCACCAACCGTAGAGTTCGGACCATCTACAAAATCAATGATACGAATTGGAAGCGTCTTGGTAACAGCATTACTGCCGCCATCAATAGCATTCCTACTCGTTCCAATGGCCGTAGACCCACCAGTCTGAACAACAGCAACATTGTTGCCTAGCGCCGTCTGAGCTACCGCTTCATCGGCCTGAGCCTGAAATACGACATCCGGGTCATCACAGACATAAGCCATGACGTCATCAGCCGCAGTGGAAGCGGGGTAGAACTGGTTAAAGGTCAACTGACCCGAGCCGGGGTCGGTATAACGACACCCAACAAAGATTCCACAAGGCGTCATCGCGGTCGTTCCGGTGTCTTTTTCAACAGTGCCGGTGTTAACGAGTTTGACAACATCCCCATAAAAGATAGCAGTTCCGTAGTTGTTGGCGATCTTGATGTGACGAATTGCATCAGACCAAGTGCCACCTCCAAGTAGGCCAACTGGACGGAAACCGAAAGGTGCAGCAATGGTAGCCATACCGTATTCTCCTTCCTAAGAAGACAAAGGTTAAAACAAGGAGATCAATCCGGTTTTTTGCCTCTACCAAAAGAAGTTCGACTAGAAGATTCATTCAGCTTTGGCATTCGCGGATCGCTCTCGCGCATATAGTTATTGTCAACAGACTCAACCTGCCTCGCTGCCGCTTGTGCGTAATAATCATTACGCGCTTCTACATTCTCAACGGAAGTCTTGCAAAGTAGCAAACCACCCACTTCGACGTTTCCAGACCCGCCCCACCTACTATCGTGGTCGGATTGTAGCATCAACTCGGGATGATCTTCTGCCCTTACCGGCTCCCATCCCTCCCGAAAACGCTTCGACGTATTTACGTTGTCTGAGTTTCCAAGAGTTGCTGTCCTAATCCACCGGAAGACATAGCCTTCCTGCGGTTCGGGATCAGGTAGAACTTGCGGCGGTTCCCACGGTTTATCACGCACCTGATTTTCACGGGTATCTGCCTGTCTTGTCTTGCGCTCTGTTGCTCTAACGTCAGCCATTACTCATCTCTTTCATAAGTTGTGCCGCGTACTGTTGAGGCGATAACCCTAGTTTCCTAGCGAGGGAAACTTGGGTGCCAGTCAACTCCACTTTGCGCGGCGATGCACCTGCCCCCCTTTTGGAAGGTGCTACTACCGGGGTTCTTCGGGAAGTCGGAGTTTCACTAGCAGGAGTGTTTCCTTCGCCGAAAAATACCGAAAACTGCCCTTTGAGGGCAGAATCAATTTGCTCATAATAACCGGGATTGTTTCGCGGGTCTACCCCCTGTTTCACGAGCTTCTGGTGTAAGCCTGTAGCATATCCGGTCATCTCTTCATGCCCCGGCTGCTGGAACCAAGCATTCCTTTTTAACCAGTCAACCGCCATTGGGTCAGGCGGCGGGATTTCTTGCTGTCGCTGTACAGGCTGAACCTGTTGCTCTTGAGTCGTTTCAAAAGGCTGCGCTTGAGAAGAAAGACTAACCTTTTCTGCATACAAACGACTAAGGTCTTCCTGAGCACCCAAGACCGAATCAGTGTCGCCAGTTTCGTAAGCGTCTTTGTACTTACGTTTAGCGACCTCAATCTCAGTGTCTGTTTTGGCCCCGACTTGATCATAGAGAAGCCGTCGCATTTCAGAAGATTGATTACGAAGCGTCTCGTTCTCACCTTGAATTTGCTTGGCGTAGCTTACAGCTTCCGTATTTTCCCTCTGAAAGCGCTCCTTCTCTCGTCGCTCTTCATTGTACTCATACCGCAGCTTGCCTATGCGTTTTTGAATCCGCTGGCTAAACTGAGTCTCGTCCTCATCATCTTCAACCTCCTCACTATCGGAGTCATCCGAACGGGTTGGACGATTTCGATCTTGCTCAGGAGTGTCATCGATTATTTTTATATCGATTGCATCAGGATCGATGTCTAAATCGACCTCAAACTTCTCTTCATCTTCGCTTTCCGAAAATTCCATATCTTGATCGGTCATACCTTCTTAATCCCCCTTGGGTCTTCAACAACGGCTTCAATGGAGTCATCATTTATAATTCTAAATTCCTGCCCATGAACCTCAAGACGGGTTCCCGAGTAAGAACGCATAACTATAAAGTCTCCTTCTTTACACCAAGGGCCTTTAGGGAAGCGTTCAGAATCCCCGTAAGCATCAGGCCCCAGTTTCAGCACCATACCAACAACACTCGCAGTCTCTTCTCGCTTGCGAGTTTCTTCGGGAAGCAAAATACCACCTTCGGTAGCTTGCTCCTTTTCTGGAATGGCGATTAAGATTCTATAGCCAACAGGCTCTGGCAAGGCCTTAGCTTTTCTAGCCTCGCTTAGTTTGACGACTTTCTCGTCAGTCATTTTCTTCTCCTTTACGCAACGCCGTAAACAGATCAAGAAGCTCTCTCTCTGCTAAGGCAATTCCCTCAATTACACCAACCACTCTGTGGTATTCCTCAAAGCTACCTGCACCACCAGTAGCTAAGAAGTCGGCCTTCTCATTCATTAAAGACCTTAGGTTTTTTTGAAAAACCTCGTAAACATTTTCAGTAACCGCCAATTCACACCTCAGGTTAGTTTTAACCTGAGTTATTTCTATTGGTATTATTCGGTCCCATCAAGTTTTTTCCGACATCAGCGAGAATTTTTGCTGTATCAAGAATCTGTTTCTTGTCTGCCTGTTCCTTCCCCTGCTGAGATGCAAGAGATTCCTGAGCTATTTGAACACCCAAACGAGCGCCCTCCATCCTCTCTTGAGACTTCATCCTGAGAAGCTCTGTCTCTTGACGCATCTGAGCCTCTTTCATTTTCGTAACCATCCGGGCTGTATCTGTCTGGGACTTGCGCTCAAGGTCGGCCTTCTCAAGCTCAAGCTCTTCCTTCTGCAACAAGAACACAGGATCAGTGAGTTTCTCCTGATTCTCTCTCATCTGCTCTTCCATAACATCCTTACGGAACAGCCTGTCAGAGGCCTCTGCCACGAGACGTGACAGTTTGACTTCAACTTCCTCAGGAAGAACTTCGCTCTCACGCGGCAACTCCACGCCAAGCTCCTTTTCAATCTCAAGACGGTACTTAAATCCAAGATGTTCTTGGATGTGCGCCGCCATAGAAGATTGTATTGTACTAGCAAGAGGACTTTGGCTGACAAGCTGCTGTATCTTGGGGTCCTGAATTGCGTTCATATGAATTTGAATATGAGCCTCGTGGTCCTGATAAGAGAACGCCTTTAGCGGCTTCCCGTTCAGGACATCCATATTCTCTGAAACAGGATCACGCGGCGATGCATCCTTGGACAGAGGAATAATAGAGTCAGCATCTTGGATTCCCAGCACATCAAGCATTTGACGGTGAAGCTCTGGAAGGTCGTACATTTGAGGCGCTTGCTGTGAAAGCTGTAGCGCAGCTTGGTACTGCATAATCCTTTGGCTCATCGTGGACGAGTTCGGATCGCTTACTGGGATAATATCAACCCGACTGTCAAAGTCCTCTACTTTAATAGCCTCTTCATCTTCCTCGTACTCGTAATTGGTTTCAGCGCCAAAGTCGCGAACCAAGCCGGATATAAGGACAAACTCACGCTTCATCGAGGCATGTAACCGAGCTTGAATTGCGGTCATGACTTTCATTGACCGTTCAATTAAAGCAAGCGTTGTCCCCACAGGAGCGTCCTGCTTCATGTCTGCCAGCTTGAGGTCAGTCAAGGACGCAAAACGGCGACCCTCATCAACAAGCTCCCCGAGCATTTGATGCAAAACATTACTAGGCTCCTTGTAGGGGAGAAATGTAATGTTATCCTTAATCGCCCCACCCGGAATGTCTACATCCCGGAACTCTCCCGGCATGATCGGTGAGTCGTCACCCTTAATCCTGAGGCCTCGTGATTTAAGACCGCCCGGAAGATTGGATAATGTACCTGCGTCAATAAGTTGACGCATAAGGGATGTGGCGCTTTTAGCAATGCCACCAATCAAATGTATCAATCCAAACCCGTAAAAGCCTAATCCCGGCATATACTGGTAATGTACGAAGTGCATCCGCTTGGTTTTCTTGAGATCATCTTCGTACCAGTTCCTGCGTACAGAAAGCACTTCATTAGTTGAGCGCAGAACAGTGACCACATAGGGCAGGGCTACTTCGGTAAACTCTCCGTCTTCAGCGGTATCTTCGTACCCAACGAGGTCGAGATCGACGTGCATCTCAAGAATCTGATGGCGGCTATCCGAACTTCCTGAAGAACTTTCGCCCTCCAACTCATCATACTTCTCTTGGATGTCCGTGTCATAAGAAGGCGCATTGCCAATCTCTGTATCTCTATAAAGACCTGCGACCTGCAATTTTCTAACTTCATTAGAAGTCTTACGCATTACATGGGTGTAACGCTCCGCAGACAATAAGTCTGACGTTCCGTAGCTGACAACGAAATCTTCCGCAGGTACAAAAGACGAGCAGATTCGGTCCATAGAGGGATCGTAATAAATCTTTTTAAACGCGGACCCTGCCAAAGGCAGACTAAAAAGAAGCTGCTCCATTTCAGGACGGTACTCAGTCATCCTCTCTGTAAGCAGATAATTCATATAGTCCCGGACGCGATGAGACTGCTTCTCTTTCTTGTCCGTCATTTTCCCAAGGATTTTGGTTTTGACCGGACCAGAGGAAGGGAAGACTTCCATTATAGCCTGAGACTGGAATCGAATAACTGCCTCGGTAAGGATGGGGTGATAAACACCACAGGCTCCGGGCCAAGGGGTCGTTCTGTCTTCGATGTTTAAACCTAGAAGGTCCAAGCCTTCAACATAGGTTTTTTCCCAGTCTGAGCGAGACTCACGATCCCCCAGAAAGTCCCCAACAAGTTCGGAAGAAAGTTTCCGCAGATCATCTTTATCCATATATTCTGCAAGGTTGGAATCATGATCAGGCGCAGAGTTAACGTCATCTTCTTCCGGGGCGAAATCAATGATAACGCCTCCATCTTCGGTAGAAATAGCAACAGCCTCAGGGTTGACTATAGCAACCTCTACTTCTTGGGCGTTGGTGTCCGGGTCCATCAGTTGAATCTCGGACTCTTCTAATCTTTTTTCTACAGCCATAAATATTTCCTCTTATACAATCCTACACGAAGGGCATCGGATATACACCAGAATATGTTTAATAGTATTCCGCCTTCATGCGCGGTATGAACTCGTCGTCTTCATCGGAGTCTACTCGGACAAAGCCGCCCTGCCTAAACCTCAGTAAAGCCTGAGTGCTGCTATCAACCAAATCGTCATGGCGGCCCACGGGGAATGCAGCAAACTCTTCGATCACCTCTTCCGCCCAAGCGGTCTCAGGCGTCCAGACAATACCGGAGGCAAAAAGATCACTCACTGCGTTTACTCGTGCAATCTTGTCATTGCCGCGAGATGGTGTAAATTCTCCGATGGGCATACCCATTTGACGCAATTCAAATATTAATGGGGTTCCCGCTGCCTTTGCCTCCACGATACAGGCATCCGGCTCCCACTCATTATACATTTTTTGTGCTACGCTTTTGAGTTCTGGAAATTCCATTCTTTCTTTGAATGCGTCGAGAAGAATAATGTTAGCGGCATCGTCCTCATCATAGAACACCCCCCATGTCGTACACGCTGAATAGTCGGCACGTTCAGTTTTGAGAAAAGCAGTATCCCAAGATTGTATTACAAACTCGCAGTCAGGGGGGTTTTTCTTTTCCCAAGTGCGCCACCAATCTCTTTTGATTATCGCATTCTCTTCCGCTGTCGGGTCTTGCTGATACTGTGCGCTCCACTTACCAGATGGCAGTTCCGCCTTCAGTTTCTCTAATTCTTCAAGCGACCAGAACTCAGGCCAAAGGGGGTTACCAGATGGCATAATGGCGGGAAGCTGGATAACCTCCCACCCATCACTGCCGTCTCTCTGCTGGGACGCTTTCAATATTTGACCAGCCAAATCTCTTTGATGCCAGCGCGTCATCACAATTACGATTGCGCCACCCGGCTGTAATCGTTGACGAGGACCTGAGGTATACCACTCATAGACCGGATCAAACACAGATGCGTCAGGTGAGCGCGCTTCTTGTTCACTGTGCGGATCATCAATGATCAATAGATCAGCGCCCTTACCTGTTACGGCACCGCCGACACCGATAGCGAAGTATTCCCCACCCTTGTTGGTGTTCCAACGACCGGCTGCTTTCGAGTCCTGTCGTAGAGACACGTCTTTGAATACGGTTTTAAAATCTTCATCGCCAACAAGGTTTCGAACTTTTCTGCCGAAGCCAACAGCAAGCTCTGCTGTATGGGCGGTTTGAATTACCTTTTTCTCTGGGTATCTGCCAAGAAACCAAGCGGGTAAGAGATAACTCGCAAACTCACTTTTTGTGTGTCGGGGGGGCATGTTGATGATCAGGCGTTTTAGTTCGCCGTTGCACACCCTCTCGAAAGCGTCTGCCATGATTGCATGATGACTGCCGCTGATAAAAGCGGGCCACATCTGACGAACAAATTTTAAAAACTCTGCCTTGGAGCCGTCGCGTCTGGTTGCCTCGTCCAAGTCTTGAAGTAGCTTCAATATCTCGGCTTGATCTTCATGAGGAAGAGAGGAAACTTGGCTTAGGTAATTTTTAAGTTGCGTGTCCATCCACCACTCGCTTCAAAAGGAAAGGACGCCGAAGCGCCCTTTCCCGGTGCGTAAAGGGGAACTTGCACGGGTATCGGGCACCCCGGCACCGGCCCACCATAAAGATGGAACAGACATATAATATATAAAACACAATAATTTTCAACGACAAAGACGTTAATCTAATTCAGAGTAATGGAACGTGGAGAAATTATCATTAGACCACTCATAGCAAAGTTCAACATCTTTGGGGTCGTTTCGGTCGTGCCTTCCCCAAGTTTCGATATTCGCTTCGCCAGTATCGATTAGCTGATTCAGGCTTGGCCCGGAACGGTCGGTCAAGAAATAATTTTTGTACGATGGCGACGATAACGGCTTGTTGACATACATCCAGCCAATCTTGTCGCGCCACCCAACAAGGAGAAAGACCGGGATGTTTTTTTCCTCTGATAGCTTTATCAGGGCATCGCACTTCATTTTCGACAACTTGTACGTCGGGTAATC
>TARA_R110002110_G_scaffold276611_5_pt1 | contig 11000 bp, 9 predicted proteins | sample TARA_R110002110 | Tara Oceans TARA_R110002110 (sample SAMEA4397330) | marine metagenome | biome: Polar Biome; feature: [SRF] surface water layer (ENVO:00010504); material: water (ENVO:00002006), including particulate matter (ENVO:01000060) such as... | depth 5 m
CGGGGCTGTGCCCAGCATTGACCAACGACAGAAGGTGGCGTTCGGTGTCATAGGTGCCGACCAGCAGGGTGACGAACATGTTGGCGTTCGACAGCGGGTCGTGCATGAAGTGTTCGATCCCTTCGAACACAGCAATCGGGCCGTCAGCGCCGTGCTGTTTAAACGAGGCCTGCGCCGAGTTGATGACGTTGCTCATCATTATTGCGGCAGGGAGCCCTTTGCCTGACACGTCGCCGACAGCGAAGTGGAAGGTCGTGTCGATCAGCTTGAAGGTGAAGAGATCTCCACCGGCGAGACGTGCCGGCTCGGTGCGGGCGAACCAGTCGACGCCGGGCACGGTCGGACGTCCTGGCCCTTGTGTAACGGGAAGCGCCCGTTGTGCGAGCTGCGATGCCAGCGTGTGTTCGTGTGCGACAACTGCCTGGGCGACTGCCTCGGCGTGCAGGCGGGCGGTGTGCTGGGCACTCATCGCGAGGTGCGCAACGGCAGACAGGAGCTTGGTGTCGCCCGTCGTGAACGGAGTGGCGAGGCGTCGCGCGGTTAGTGTCGCGGTGCCACCGTCGGGGTCGGCGACCTCGACCGCAGTGACGGTTCGGCCGGCGGCGTTCACCTCGGCGGTATCGAGCAGTGGGGCAGCATCAACTCCTTCGGCGGCTGACTCGGCGCCTGGCCCGGACCCTGGATCCCATCGCAATGCGTCGGCCCGCAAAAGGATCTGGGCCTTGGCCAGGATGTGATCGACCGATTCTCCTTCGTCAAGCGTGTGAGTGCGCAGCGACGCGATGTCGTACATGGCGAGCAACTGGTCGGTTGCGTCGACCAGGGCCTCGGTGAGTGATCCCAGTGGAGACGCTGGTTCGACCGGCACAAGTATCCCGCTCCTCAGACGATCGTGAACGCGACGTTCAGTCGCGTCAGTTCGAGGATGACGGTGACCGGGTTCGATGGTGAAATCAAGCGGAGATCGCCGCCCTTTTCGCGGCAGTGCTTCATCAGTCTCACGAGTTCGGCCAGGGCGGTCGAGTCGAGGAACTCGACGTCGGAGAGGTTGATGTCGATTGCTGGGTTGCCGGTTTCGATCGCCGGATCGACGGCACTGCGGAAGACGTCTGCTTCATGTGCGTCGAAGCGCCCCGACAATGCGAATGTCGTGGCGCCGTCGGCGATCGCTGGCGTGGTGGTGATCAACATGGTTGGGTACTTCCTTGGATCGATAAGCAGGACAGGCGCGTCATGAAATCATGAGTCTGGTTCGGGGGAGGACGATGCCGCGCCGCCGTCGGGGCGAGCGTGATTTTCGGCGTCGTAACGCCCGCGGGCATCGTTCCACCGGATGACGACCAGATCGCGGAGGAACTCAAGAGCGACCTTGCCGGCTTCGACCTTCGACCCTGGTGCATCGATCCAGCGGACCGGCACTTCAGCAGTCTTCATGTCAAACTTCTGGGCGAGGTAGAGAATCTCAAGGTCGAAGGAGAACTCGTCGATCAGCTGGCGGCGGAAGAGCCGGTCGGCAGCGTCGGCGGTAAACATCTTGAACCCGCACTGGGTGTCGGACACCGGGATCCGGAAGATGCGTCGCACGATGAAGTTGAGCCCGCTGCTGAAGACTCTGCGCATGAACGACTTGCTGTCGACCTCGGCGCCTTCGACGGCACGCGAGCCGACAACGACGTCAAAGCCTTCGTCAATGAGCTTCTTGAGTGACTCGAACTGCTCGATCGGGGTCGATTGGTCGGCATCTGCGAACAGCACAATGTCGCCGCGTGCACGGAGTATCCCGCGGCGAACAGCGCTGCCCTTACCGCTGTTCTTGTTCGCAATCAGAAGGTGCAGGTTGACGAGACCCAGTTCGCTGACGAGCTTGACGGTGGAGTCGGTCGATCCGTCGTCAGCGATGATCAACTCCCACGGTTCGCCCAAGGTGCACATCTGCGTTGCGATTGCACCAATCGTTGGAAGGATCCGCCATTCCTCGTTGTATGCGGGAACGACGACCGAGTACTTCGGTGGTTCGGCCAGCGGTGTGGTCTCCCATTTTCGGTAGGCGGCCAGGTCGGGGTCGCTCATGATGTTGCATTCTCGTAGGTGGGCGGCGTCCGAAAGGGCGCCTTTGTCGCGGGCGCGGCAAGGCGTCCGCCTTTGCGACTGATGATATGGCTCGTTACGACGGCGATCAGGAGGATGGCCATAGCGATGACTTGCGCCCGAATGAGCGAGTCGATGTCGCCGCGTCCGATGAACAGCAGGATCGTCTGGATGACGGCTCCACCGATCAGTACAAACGATTCTCGGCGTTGATCGAGCGAGAGGTGATGGCTGACGATCAGGTTGGCGATCGCGAACATTGATGTGGCTGCGGCGTACCAGGCCAGGGGGCCCGATACTTCGCCATACTCGGGCCCGAATACCTTGCCGAGCACGGTGCCGCCGAGCCACCATGCACCGACGACGAAGCCGACGCCCATCACGGCGACGATGCCGCAGCCGGCGTAGAGGAGGTTGTCGGAGTCTTCGCCTCGTTCGCCGCGTTGAGCAGCGGCTGGGAACAGCGTGGTGGCGACTGACCAAGAGAGGAAGAACACGGCGCGTCCGACAAGCGCGATTGCTGCGTAGACGCCGGCGGTCTCGGGGTCGAGAAAGCCCTTTGCGATGAGCACGTCACCGTTGTTGATGATGATTTGGCCAAGGAGTAAGACGGCAACCGGGCTGGCGTAGGTGATGATCGAGCGGACCGATCCAGCGCCGAGCGGTGAGCCGTCAGCGGGGTGTTCGAGGAGTCGGACGTGGAGCCAGACGGCGAAAAACGAGACGGTGAGCGCAATGGTTGCCCCGATGACGCCCAGGCCCAGCGCAACGAGCCCGATGCCAAGGCTGACCCGGACAACCATTTCGACGACGAAGGTCGCGGCGAGCGGAGCGAACTTGAGGCGTCCTTGCAGCACGCCGCGTCCGACGGCCTGGACAAGGTAAAACGGCATGCCGGCACCGAGAATGACGAACGGCCAGGCAGATGCCGAGTTGAACACGTCACGGAGAAAAGGGGAGGCGCCGGCGAGGACGACGGCCACGACGGCGCCTGCGATTGCTGCGCGCCGCTCGAGCCAGCGAGCCGTTGCTGCAACGGCGGCTTCGTCACCAGTAACGGTGTGCACACCGGTGAAGCGTGCGGCGATCAGTTGCAGGCTGATGGCAATGGCGGTCACCAGCAGCATGATCGTGACCATCAAGTTCGCGTCGGCGAACTCGGGCTGCGTCAACCAGCGGCCGAGGAAAATGTTCAGCAGGTAGTTGCCGCCATTGGCGACGATCATTGCACCACCGAGAACGGCACCACCCGTGGCGAGTTGCTTGCTGTCGGTGGACATCGGACTCAGCGCCTGTCGGTGGCAACGCGGTTCAGGTGAATGAGGTGCCAGTCGATGACCTCAGCCATCGGAATCCCGGTGGCAGCGAGGTAGTTGCGGCGGCCGTGCTCGGCGTTGAGTTCGTCGTCGTCGAGTAGCTGTGCAATAGCGTCGGCGAGCCCGGTGGCGCTCCCCGGTTCGAAGTACACGCCAACGAAGCCCTCTTGCTCGATGACCTCGACGAAGTCACCGATTGCTGGAAGGACTGCACTGCGGCCGTACGAGCCGGCTTGGTGGAGCACGCCCGAACTTCCGGTGGTCGACGTGTAGGGGAACGCGGTGACGGCTGAGCCGCTGAAGAGTGGTTCGACGTCTTTTTCGGCGACGTACCCCGTGAACACGACGTTGTCCATGTCGGTGCAGGAGTCGGCGACGCCTTGGAGGTAGCCGGCAGCGTTCGGGCTGTCGGTTCCGGCGATGACCAGTTCGAGATCGTCGTATCCACGCGTGCCGAGGTCGCGGACAGCTTCGACCAGGATGTCGACGGTCTTGTACGTGCCCCACTTGCCGAATGCGAGGATTCGGCGCGGGCCACCTACGGGAACCCCAAAGCTGGGCTCGGCGATCTCGTCGAAGCTGCCGTGCGGAGCGAGCAACGCGTTGTCTGCGCCGTAGCTCTCGATCAGAAACTCGACGTAGCGCGGGATTGTCAGGGCTACGTAGTCGGTCCGGAGGATGACATGGGTCAGTGCCCGGCCAGCCTTGTTCATGAACCAAGCCATTGCTTTGGAGTCAGTAAACCCGGCGTCTTTCATGTCGACCTTGTCGACCAGGTTGTGCAGCACGACGGCCGTTGGAACGCCCATCTTCTTGACGAGTGCCGGCGCGAGGAGCCCAAGGCCGCCAGCGATCTTGGAGTCGCCGAATGTGGCGAACTGTAGGTTGACGATCAGTGCGTCGATTTTCGCCTTGCGAACGGCGCGCATGATCTTGATCGGGTTGGTGAGCGAATTGAAGCTCCAGCACACCACGTTTTCGACCTTGCCGGAGTTGGCTTCGAGCTCGATCGGCTCACCGGCGTCGGTTGCATCGGCGAAAACCACGACACTCTCAACATCGTCATTCGCCGCCAAGAGGTTGACGAGGTGGAAGCCGAACTCGTTCAAGCTGTTGCGGCCTGGAGGGAACGCGGTCAGTACGCCCAAGCGTCGTATGTTTTGTGTCTGCGGCATGACTGCCCTCAATCTATGCGAGCGGGCGGGGGCCGCTGCTCGTTCTGGTCTGGCCAGGGTGAACTCGGGACGATTTGGGGCGGAAAGCGCTGCTGGGTGTCCCGAGTTCGCCGCACGACAGCTAACGTCGAATGTGGAGATGTCTGGGTACCTGGTGGGCTCCGCCGCCTTCAAAGCGGTTGGGACGGGCGATCCCCGTCCGGCGGGTTCGATTCCCGTCCATCTCCGCCAAATAAGCCCACGAATGTCCGCTGGTGTGCTTCGAAAGCTCCATACCTTGGGGCCATTCGAAATTCGATCCACGGGCGTTCGTGGCCGTTCACCGGAGCGTTGCTCGCACATCAGACCGGTCGTGGTGACCGACGGGCGTTCCTTCCATTCTTCGGCTTTCACTCTTCAGCGACACCGCAACGGCGGGAGGGCGTTCTCGAGCGGGCTTGCGAGCGGGCTTGCGAGTGGCGAGTGGCGAGTGGTGAGTGGCGAGTCAAGCCAACTGACAACACAATGTTGATATAGCTCGAACCTGTCTACAAAGTCGAACCACCGACAACGAGCCAGAAATGACGAGCCAACCCTGAACAGACAGCCCAACCGAAACGGCGAATACATTTCATCTGATATCCGGTCATGTTCAGGCAGAGACGGCAATCACCTTCGTCGAAGTCGTCGAAGTCGTCGAGGTCGTCGAGGTCGTCGAGAGCGTTGGTTTCGCGGGTCGGCGGTTTTGATGTCACTGGAGTGCTGACGGTGGTGACATCACGAGTGGTCAGATTGCTCGACGTTGCCGCGTGGTGATCGTCCAGGGCGGGGCCAGCCGGAGTGCAGCGATTCGCGAGGACAGGTCTCACATGCGCGAGGGAGTCGGATTGCAATTGAGTAGGCGGAGGGAAACACTCGCCGAGTGTTTCGACGTCGAAATGGACGAGGCGTTCGAGCGCTTTTGTAGCTACTCCCTCAATGACAACGTCGCGCTCACGAGCCCGGCCGAGTCACTTGTCGCAAACGTCGATGACTTCTCAACCCTGTAGTTTCGACCACCAGCGGCGCTCCGCTCCGGAGATCCAGGTGGCGGGCGGTTTGCCGGAGCGGGTCACTCCGTTTCTCGATGAGACCAACGCGAATCGCACACCTGCCGTCGTCGATGACCTGACAAGGGCAGGCTGGCAGTGCATCGCGGCCTGCCCGCTGCCGCCACTACCTTGAAACAACCTGCTACACTTGTGACAGTAGTTCGTTCATCGTGCAGACTTTGCGGAAAGCTCACACCAAGGAATTTTATATGACTTTCGACACGGCACGCGCTGATGATCTTAACAAACGGCTGGCCGTCGTTTTGCGGGATTTCGCTCGCACGCTGACAACCGCCTTTCCGATGCAAGGCATTGTTGATCATCTGGTCGCTCAGATTGTGGATGTTCTTCCGGTGAGCGGCGCCGGTGTGACCCTGATTTCACACGACTTAGGTCCGAACTATGTGTCGGCGTCGAACGATGCTGCACTGGGCTTCGAACAGCTCCAATCGGAGTACGGAGATGGGCCGTGCATCTTGGCGTACGAGTCCGGCGAATCAGTCGCGGTTCCCGACTTGAATGTCGACGACCGCTTTCCAGTCTTTGGGCCGGCAGCGCGCGCCAAAGGTTTGGGTGCGGTGTTCACCTTCCCGTTGCGCCGCGGGGATGGCTGTATTGGTGCGTTGGATCTGTATCGGGAAACCACCGGTTCGCTGAGCTTGCATGAAATGATCACCGCCGAGACGATGGCGGACGTCGTCTCGGCATGTTTGATCAATGCCGAGGCGCGAGAACAGGCTGATGCTGCATCGGCAAGATACCTGTACGACGCACTGCACGATCCGCTGACGGGATTGCCGAACCGTACGTTGCTCATCGACCGTCTCGACGAGGCCAATCTCCGAGCGAAACGGTCCCGCCGGTACACGTCCGTGTACTTCGTCGACCTCGACCGGTTTAAGTTGGTGAATGACCACCACGGTCATCACGTCGGTGATGCGCTGTTGATCGCGGTCGCTCGGCGGTTTGAGAATATGTTGCGAGCAGAAGACACCGCCGCGCGAATTTCTGGCGACGAGTTCGTGTTCTTGTGTGAGGCTCTGGTGGATGAGGCTGAAGCCGACCTCATCGGTAAGCGCATTGAGAAGGCATTCGAGCAGCCGTTCGTGGTCGAGGGCCTCCGGTTGTCGGTGTCGGCAAGTATCGGCATGGCCGTTGCTGGGCCCGGCGAGGCAGTCTCCAACGACCTCATTGTTCGTTCGGATACCGCGATGTATCTCATCAAGCGACACCGCGGAGGTCGACGTCACGTTGTCGGAAAGATCGACAGCGGGCTGAACAGCCTCCCTCAGAACTTTAAGCAAGAAATTGGTGATGCGCTCGAAAAAGGTGAGCTCGCAGTCGCGTACCAACCGATTGTTCGCACGTCGGACAGCGTCATCAGCGGGGTCGAGGCATTGTTGCGGTGGGAGCATCCGATTCGCGGGCAAGTTCCGCCGCTACTCATTGTTGGAACCGCTGAGCGAAGCAAGCTGATCAATCTGATCGGCGAATGGGTCCTGGAGCAGAGCTGTGCAGCCTTGGTGGCTTGGGGGCCCGACGCCTGTCCGGTGCCGTTCACCATGTCCGTGAACGTGTCTGCCCGACAACTGGTCAGTGGCGACTTTTTCAGAACTGTGGAGCGTGCTGTGGAGAGGGCTGGTGTCGACCCAACTCAGTTGGTGTTGGAAATGACCGAGAACCTGCTGATCGAAGATTCGGACCGCGCCTTGAAGGTTTTGCACGACCTCCGACGATTGGGTGTTCGGATCTCGTTGGACGACTTCGGGACCGGCTATTCGTCGCTGAGCTATCTCACCCGACTACCCATCGACATCGTCAAGATAGACCAAAGCCTGGTTACCAGAGTAACGGGTGGGCCCGAGGCGGTTGTGGTATCGGCAGTGACCAACCTGGCGCACGAGTTGGGGATGGTGGTCGTCGCCGAGGGAATCGAGAACAAAGAACAATGCGACGAGATCGCCCGGATCGGATGCGATTACGCACAAGGCTTCTACTTCGCGGAACCGACCGCGGCCGCAGCGATCAAGGAAATCGACTGGGCGTCGCCCCTGCCCAACGGTCTGCCCGCCGCTGTGGTGACATGAGGACGCCCACGTCCCCTTCTCCCTTCTCCCTTCACCCTTCACGCCGCCGTCACAGCCGAAGCGGGATTCGACCGGGCCGGCCGAAGGTGCCGATGAAGCGGCTGACAGACGTGTTCGCCCGAATGGCGGCCCGCTTCGTCAACACAGCTCTGTGAAACACGCGTCGAGTTCTCAATCGGTCAGGGGCGATACCGGAGTGCCTTAGCGACCGGCCGCTGGGTGCGCACGCTGCGTTCCGATGACGCTGTACGACATCGCCTTGGGTGAACTGACGCCGGCCCGGAACGACGACGAAGTTAACGTCGCGGAAGTGATCATCGAGACGCTGAGAAACCTCAGTGTCCGACGCGTTGCTCCGGATTCGAGCGCATGCATGCGACCCTCATCAGGCGATCGCGAGAACCGCAGCGATTCGCGAAGGACAGGTCTCGCATGCGCTGACGAGTCGGATTGCGATTGATTAGGCGGAGGGAAATACTCGCCGAGTGTTTCGACGTCGAAATGGATGAGGCGTTTGAGCGCCTTTGTAGCTACTCCCTCAATGACAACGTCGCGCTCACGAGCCTGGCCCCGTCACTTGTCGCAGGCGCGACAAACATCGGCGACGTCGCAAGTCGCCACGTTCGTCGCCGCCAGGAGATGCGCTCACCCGATAGCGCAACATCGGAACCTCATCACTAAGTTCAAGTCATGGCTGCTCTCGAATCAACTATTGACATGTACGACCTCCGGATGTCGGAAGGCGTCCGCCCGCTGTACGAGAAGGTCAAAGCCTTCATCGCAGAGGAAGTTCAACCGATGTCGGAAGAGTTCTTCCGACTTGGTGCCACGCGTGAAGATCGCTGGGGTTACGCCCCGGGACAGCTCGAAATGCTCCAGGTCGTCAAAGACAAGGCCAAGGCCAACGGCTTGTGGAACTTCTTTCTCCCGGACGCCGAAACTGGTGAAGGCCTGTCGAACCTCGACTACGCGTACATTGCGATCGAGTTGGGCAAGAACCCGCTTGCTTCGGAGTCGATGAACTGCGCGGCGCCCGACACGGGCAACATGGAAGTGCTTGAGCGTGTCGGTACTGAAGCGCAGAAGGAGAAGTGGCTCAAGCCGCTCTTGGCCGGTGAGATTCGTTCGGCGTATGCCATGACCGAACCTGATGTCGCTTCGTCGGATGCGAAGAACATTGCCTGTGTGGCTGAGCGTGACGGCGACGAGTGGCTGATCAACGGCGAGAAGTACTACATCTCGGGTGCTGGCGACCCGCGTTGCAAGATCATGATCACGATGGTGCAGACGAGCCCTGACGGCCCGCCGCACCAGCGTCAGTCGCAAATCCTCGTGCCGATTGATACGCCTGGTGTCCAGATCCTTGGCCCGATGCATGTGTTTGGCAAAGACGACGCACCGCACGGCCATATGCACATCAAGTTCGACAATGTCCGTGTGCCGTACGAGAACATTCTCCTTGGCGAAGGGCGGGGCTTCGAGATCAGCCAGGTGCGCTTGGGCCCGGGCCGCATCCATCACTGCATGCGTGCCATTGGCCAGGCCGAGAAGGCGCTCGAGATGATGGTGTCTCGCGGCCTCAGCCGTGACGGTTTCGGCAAGCCGCTCGCCAAGCTCGGCGGCAACACCGAGATGATTGCGAAGGCCCGTATCGAGATCGAGTCCATGCGCCGCATGGTGCTCACTGCCGCCAACGCGATGGACAAGCTCGGTAACTCCGAAGCTCGTGTGTGGGTGTCGGCCGTTAAGGCCATGGTTCCGATTCGCGTCTGCGAGATCATCGACCAGGCCATCCAAATGCACGGCGCGACCGGCGTGTCGCAGTGGACGCCCCTCGCTGACATGTACACCAGCCAGCGCACGTTGCGGCTTGCTGATGGTCCGGACGAAGTCCATTGGATGGTTGTGGGTCGTAAGGAAGTCAACGATGGCGAAGACAAGGCTCGTGGTTACAACCCGAAGGAAACGTTCCTGGCGCACGCCTCCGAAGTGAAGGAAGGCGCGTTCTCGGGCCCAGCCTGATCCTCACTTGACATCAGGTCGAGCAGCGGCCGGCGTTCCCCATGGCGAGGGCGTCGGCCGTTGCGCGTCATGGCTCCCCTCAGAATGGGAGCGTGACCACGGGCCGAGGCCTGCCGCGCGTCATATCCACGGCGGCGAGAACTCGCTCGTACTCGAACAAGCGGTTTGGTTGGTCGGCGTACAGGCTCAACGGCTCGGTCGATCCGGTGGCACGCCACCCCAGTTTGTCGAAGAAGCGACGTCCGCTCGGGCTGTCTTCGGGGACCCATGTGGTGAGTCGGTTGCCGCCGATCGATCGAAGCGTTTCTTCAATGGTTGACACGAGTGCAGCAGCTGCCCCTGTGCCCCACGAACTCGGGTGCAGCCAGATGTCTTCGAGGTCGGCTCCAGAGCGTTGGATGTGGGCGGAGGCGAAGCCAATGAGGCTCTGGTGTCCGTCCGCCACGAACGTGTCGGTCAGGTTGTCAGTCAGCGCTTCACGACACTCTGCGGCCCGATCGCTGGCGAAGTCGTTGCGAGCAAAGACTTCGTCGGTGAACATGTCCTGAAAACCCCGTCGCCACGCAGCTGTGTACACGCTGGTCATTGGCTCGAGGTCGTCGAGTGTGGCGCGGCGAATCGCAAGCACGGTTGTTACTTCGGCACAGCCGGACCGATTCTTGAGTCCGCCAACGGAAACGCCGTACGAGAGATTGCCCCGGAACCTGACACGGACGTGCTACAACTGTCACACCGAGGTCAGACCCCGGTGTGACAGTGTTAGACAGCGAGAAGGTCGCGTGCGCCGGTGTCGCTCGACGGGTGACGTAGTTTGCTCATGGCGCGAGCTTCGATTTGGCGGATGCGCTCACGGGTGAGGTTGAAGTGTTCGCCAACCTCTTCGAGGGTCCGCGGCTCGCCGCGGTCGAGGCCGAAGCGCAGCTTGAGGATTTCACGCTCACGTTCATCGAGCGGGGCGAGCAGACGGCTGATCTCGTCGGGCAGCAGGGCAGTGGCAGCGACTTCGAAGGGCGACTCGGCTGAGCGGTCTTCAACGACGTCGCCGAGTTCGGCATCGCCGTCTTCGCGCAAGGGCTCGGACAGCGAGAGCGGCTCGGCAGCGAAGCGCAGCGCCTCGGTGACCTTGTCCTCTGGCATTTCGACCTCTTTGGCCAGCTCGGAGAGCGTGGCAGGGCGCCCGAACTTGAGTTCGAGGCGTGAACGCGCCTTCTGCAACCGAGCAAGCGTGTCGCCGGCGTGGAC
>TARA_R110002110_G_scaffold76462_1_pt1 | contig 10997 bp, 10 predicted proteins | sample TARA_R110002110 | Tara Oceans TARA_R110002110 (sample SAMEA4397330) | marine metagenome | biome: Polar Biome; feature: [SRF] surface water layer (ENVO:00010504); material: water (ENVO:00002006), including particulate matter (ENVO:01000060) such as... | depth 5 m
GTCAATTCACCAAGGTAAGCAGTCTCCGTGAACGGAAGGTTCAGGTTCACATCGTTGAACGTAGCTCCATTACCCGCAGCAGTCTGCAACGAGCAACGAACACGAGCAACTTCACTGTAGCTAGACATTGCAGTTGGGGCAGTTGCGCCAGCAGCCAATGCATTAGTACGGTAAACGATAAAGAACTCAGGAGGATTCGCGCCAACCGATGCTGCGTTAACAACAGTCAACGGAACGTGAGTACCAGCAGCAACATTTGCTGGAGTCAAATCTGCGTTAACCGAAGCACTAGCAGCAGACTCACCAAAACGATTACATGCAGTAACTCGGTAAGAGAAACGAGTCGTTCCAGATGGTGTTCCAAGAAGCTTCGCCCAGTTTGCAGTTGTCCCTGTTACTGCCGCCACAGTTGGTGTGCCAGGAGTTGCAGGAGCATTGGCGCTCGTCGAAGCCGATGGCGGCGACTTAGCCTGCTTGATGAAAACGTTCGGATTGAAGTCAACGTTACCCGCCTGGGTAGCCATCGAACTAATCGCGAGACCAACTTTACCGTCCGAAGGGGCAGGCAGGTTGATGCGCTCACGTGGGTAGAACGTCTTCACCAGGTCACTCATTGCGCGGGTACCCAGGAACATGTCCGTGGGATAACCGAACGACTCGATGATCTGGTTGGAAGCTTCCTCGATGTCCGCTTCCTGAAGGGGCTGGCCCTCAAGGTCGATGACATTACCGGAAGAAATCAGGCTGTCCAAACCATCAAACGCTTCAGACTCACCATCAAAGGCAAGAGAAGAGTTACCATGGAAAAGAGCATCCTCAGTACGCTCAAGGAGCCAGAGAATACCGTTCTGGTTTTCCAGAGCGATGACATCTCCGTGAGCAGGATTCACCAGAGTGGCAGGGTGAGTCACGGAACGGGTAGTTCCGATAAACTTCACGAGCGCCGTCTGGCGAGTGTAGGTGCTGTCCTGGCTCTGCGGAATCTCACCCTCGCGAGTAAATCCGAAAGCGCCACCGGCACCGTAACTGCTCAGCACGTTGAATTCCTCAACGGTCGAGTAGGCAGCACTCTTCGGAATCTTTTTCCAAAGTTTGATGTGCTTGTTTGTGAAAGATACAACCTTGAGACTAGACTCAAGGCTCTCAACTCTAAGCGCCGAACCACTGGTTTGACCGCTCGTCTGATATCCCGCTGAAAGAGCCTTTGTAAGCTCATTGACATCGGTCATAGACGAGGAACCAAACCCGTTAAGTCCGTCGTAATCTTTTAAACTGACTTGGGGTAGCATTATCCTCTCCTAATTAAGCTAAAAGGCTTTTAACAACGTCGTGACTAACAGCTTGAACCCCAAGCTGCTCGCACTTAATCACCTCAAGCGGTGAAACAGTACCGGCCTCGACACCCTTTACAAGAGCACTCAAAACCAAATTCTTATCAAGCGGTTGCTGCTGAGAAGCACCACCCACCGATTTGCTCATATCGAGCATACTCTTCGGACCACGTGCAGGCTCACCTGCGTACTGAACAATGTTGTTCTCAGACTTCGAGAGAACATCGCTCAGAACATCAAGGTTGTGCGCGATGGCTTTAGCCATCTCACCCTGCTCGTGGTGCATCTGCTGAAGAGATTTCTCAACGGTGTCCTCAAGCTGTGAACAATACACAACGATAGACTTGGTAAGCTCGTTCAAGAACTCACTAACCTCAACACCCTTTTTGACGGGAGGGGCCATGCCATATGCACCAGCCTTGTCCATCTCATCTTCTTCTTCTTCATCTTCTTCGTAGTCACCATCACGCTCGGCAGCATTTTCCATGCCTTTCCCAACGTAATCGGTACCATTTTCATCTACCTCGTCATCCCATTTTGTGTCCGAATCAGAATCATATTCTTCGGTGTCTCCACCGCTCCATTTGACATCTGACTGGCCACCAGTCTGGATTTGAGCCTTTGACAGGATCTCATCCAACTTGTGAAGGGATTTAACGATTTGATCTTCGAATCTAGTGTCCTCAGACATCATCGCTCTCCTTACAGACCTAAGCTTTTCTGAATTTCCGGACTAATTGAACCGGTATGCTCAAACTTGATAACTTCCAGAGGAGAAATCTGACCAGACTCAACACCCTTCACAAGAGTACTAAGGATATCAGCACGACTCACGGGATTATGACCCTCAAAGTCACCCTTCTCCAGGTAAGTAACATCATCAACTTCCCCACCAACCGACTTGGCAATATCAATATCACCTGCCGTACCGTTGATAACGTCGAGTTGACCAGAGAACGTCCCAAAAGCGCCATCAAGACTCTTGGCAAAACCGTCCACGTCAGAATCCATGGTGTACATCATGGAACCAACGCGATCCTCAAGGTTCATCAGGCTAAGCCCGATGGACTTAACCATCTCGTAAAGGAACGGAGAACTGTTGATGCCATCAGAAATAGTTTCATTCTGAGCGACAAAGTCAAAGAAGGATTTGCCCATGGCTTCCTTCTTACCTTTCGAAGCCATCATCTGTCGGATGAGCTTCTTGTCCTCGTCTTGGTCGTCGTGACCCTCTTCCTCTTCGGCATCGTCGTGCATCGCCTTGAGAAGACTGTCATTGTGGATCAACTGGCTATACATGCGAAAGCTCTTCTTGACCTTTCCGCCCTTGTAATCTGTGCCATTCTCGTCGATGTCATCTTCCCAGTCTTCTGACTTGGCCTTGTTATTAGGCCACGCTGCGCCCTTGTCGTGTTTGCCGGAAAGTGGCTTTAAAATCTGAGTACTCATTCGTCTATTCTCCTATCAGTAGACAGGTCAAAAAGAATATCCGTAAGGATATTTGATGTTTCCTGTGAGTAACCTAAATTACTTGATACTACATGTGCAAGACTTTTCTTGGTAATTCGATTGTTTTTATCTTTTTTATCTTCGTCTTCATATTTTTTGTCTGAGGAATTCCATAGCTGGACTTTTGCATTACTGTCAAGAGATTCATTTGCCAGTGTAGGACTATACCCAGCAGCCAACGACTTGTTTGTATCACCAGACCCAGACAACTCACTAGAATCACACCAACTTTGATCGCCCAAAGATTTTACCACATCAATATACGTATTGTAATTAATTGGTGCGGTGGTAATTGCTATATCTTGAATCCAGCACTTCAAAATGGAGTTCCCATTTCGACGAACTGTTTTCCCTTGAAGAGAGAATCCAACTTTTCGATTTGAGTTTGGATTCTCTGACAGGGCAGTGATGTGTTCCCAAACAGCGTCAGCAATTTTCTTACCCTTGTAAATCAAACCTTTTACATAAAGGCCCTTGGGCGTAATGCGACATTCCTGTGGCTCACCGATCTTATTGTCCGCACCGGGCTTGTGGTCCCAGTTAAAATATCCATGCTTTAAAAAGTAATTAAAGTCGATACCGTTTTGGACAACTCGCTCATTCTGAAGATCTAAATTGGGCGTGGACGCGATACCTTCAACCACACGAGCCTTACCATCATCCGTGGATGCGGCTTTGCTTATTGGAAGCCAAAAATTAAAGGACTCTTCTACAGACATATTCTAGAATCTCACGCTGGTAAAACAGTATAGTATTACCTAAGTTAACAAGTTAAGCACCATCATATTGATGATGAGGCATTGGTCAAGAAAAAACAAGACTACGAATCCAAAAATTTATCAAGATCTTTCTTTTCTACAGGAGAAGTGTCTCCACTCCTTAACGCAGACTTCAAAAATGGTAACAATTCCTTATACTCAGTATCATCCAAATCAACCGAAGGTTGGTACCCTTCCAACTCAGTTATGTAAGGACAGTCTCCTGGTGCTATTCCCTGTACTATCATTTCCTTTAAATCTGCACACCACGGAGCTTTTGAAAATCTATCTTTGTATACTGAACATTTACTTTTCCCATCTTCAATACTAGCAAATTTACAATACAGATCTTTCAAAAGTACTCGAAGTTTAGGAACTCCATCGTCCTCTATGAGAACAGAAGGCCTACAACAAGCACCACAATCTGTGCAGTACTCTTCAAGTGGCTTTTTCTTTGCCAACTTTTTGAGGTGGCTTTCAATCTTGTTCTGTAGGTGCTTGTTCAACGGATATCCTATTAAATATTTTACTAATCCAGCTTTCTTTCGGAAGACTTTTCAAAAGAGCAATCTTGACCGCAACCTTTGATACTTGCGCATCATCAGACATTGACGCCGAAATTGACTTTGCAATCTCCCGTCCTGGATCTACAACGTATTTTGTTTTCATCCTTTAGAGGCCTCGCGATCACTCAGGTCTTCTTTCGACATCGACCTTTGTTTTCCGTGAAGCATGTCCTTGACCGCTTCTTTTTTATGGTGGAGCGCGAACTGGGCGTGTGAGTGCATAAGCCTCTCAAGACCTTCTGTCTTTTTACCTTTATTCTTTCCATCACGAATCATATTCATCAGGTAGTGAGTAAGCGCAAAGTGTGCTTGACTGGCATCCCTGTGGTCGTCCCAGGCATAGTGCTTTGTACCATTAATGTTTGGTCTGGAATGGATGTCTTTTCCACTACCTGTTTTACCAATGGAGTGTTGGGAATGGTCCTGATAAACCTGATAACCGTCAGGGGGTCCTCCACCAGTTGTAGGCTTTGCCAAATTGGGGGCTATAGCTCCACTACCTGATTGCCACTTCTTATAGTAAATCGGCTTACCTGTTGTGGGGCTAAGCTTCTTGATCTTCCCACCACGAGGCCCCATTTTTGCTTTCTGTTGCCCCACATACAGACCTCCCATCTCCCCAGCCTGCTGACCGCCTACGTTCCCACGAAAATAAGGCGCACCGCTACCAGCAGCACGAATGCCTTTGAAAATAGCGTCAAAAACGTAATGCCTGGACATATTACCCTGTAGTAGTTGTTCGCATGGGGGTAGACCCGCCACCGCGACCGCCATTGTAGTTGAGTGCTTCACGATTCTTCGCGCCGACAAGCAGGCGAATATTCATAACCTCTTCAGGAGACAGCTTGATCTTCGTAGCTGCAATAGCTCTTGGAACGAGAGCGTCCAGTCCTGGAATCACAACACTGAGAACGCATTTTTCCATTTCGTTCAAGTATCCGCCGTCACGAGCCTTGTCCAGACACTCGATGACCTTGGATGCAGCAGCGCTGACGTCCAGCATACCATTGGCATACCGTCGAAATGGGGAATTACCAGGCATCCAGGATGCTTCACGAGACTTGTACTTGGACTCGTGCTTCTGCTGATTCTGAAACGAAGGATTCCGATTTTTATGCATCGGAGAATTCAAAGGTACTTTTGTATTAGATCTATCTTCCGCCATTGTTTTTCCTTAACCTAAGTGTGATGTGTGCCATTGCGTGGTATTCATCGAACTCTGACAACCTTCACATACGTTTTCTGTAATTGACTTTGAGATGCGCTTGCACAATCCGCAGGTGCCGCCGATGGAGAATCCCTTCTTCATCTGGTCCCCGTGGGTGTACTCAATGGATTTTTTTGTAGCCTTTTTGTACCTAGGAGATTCCTTACGAGTAAACGGTGATTGAGTCTGCTCAGAAGAAGTAGCGGGATTGGCGGATGTCATAGGGGCCTCTGAAGACGTTCTACCTACACCCTTACTCAAACCATCCCTTGCATCTGAGATGGACTTGAACATTGCAGGAGCATTGCTGGATGCTGTGCTCCCGCCTGCGGCTGACCTTTGTGGGACGGAGACTCCTGCAGATTGTTGAGTACCTTCAGCGTAACCATACTTCTTTGCAAGAGGCTCACCTTCTTTGGCCTTACCCTCTTCGAGTTCTTCTTCGTCCACATTCATAGATTTTTGTTCTTTTTCCATTACTCAGACTCCTCTTCATCTTCAGTATCTTTACCTCGTAATTCCTCTGGAGGCAAAGAATTTATAAATTCCTGTATCTCTTCTTTACTTACTTCCCCACCCTCAGCAGGTTCCTCTTCTGGAGACGCTTCAGGCGCTGCTTCAGAGGGGGGTTCTCCTTCCACTGGTGCTTCTTCTGGTGGTCCCCCAGCAGGGGGTTCTCCCCCCACGGGTGCTTCTTCTGGCGGCCCTCCAGCAGGGGGTTCTCCTTCCGGAGGCGCTGATTCAGCCGGGAGTCCCATTGCCGCAGCTTCCGGGGGTGCTCCTTCGGAAGGCACGTCCCCTCCAACCTGTTGCTGCTGCATGTCCACTTGCTGCTGCTGCATGGTCCCCTGCTGTTGGACCTGATCCTGTTGCATTTTAAGTTGCTGCTGTTGCATCTGTTGCTGCTGAGCCATCTGCTCTTTCTGCATTTTCTCCTGCTCAGCCTGCATTTTCTTCTGTTCTTTTCTTTGTTCTGCTTCAAGTTTCCACTGGTGTTCCATCTGAATCTTCTGAATGTAGATAGGATTCATGATGATGTCTCCATCTTCAATCGGGTCCAAATCTTCATCCGAGCGAATTTCATTAATCGTGCGGAAGAACTGAACCTGCTGCTGTCGCAACTCGATTCTTTCTTTCTCCGTCAACTCATCAAGACCGACAAAATCAAGGTAGAATCGGTCATCCAGCTTATCGATGACGTTTCTATTTAAAGCATCCGCATAGAATCTGAGGAGTGGTCTAAGTCCCCTATCCTTGGATGCTTTGATCTTCCATTCGTTGTTCGACTCAAACATCGGCTGCTGCATGCCGCCTGTGCTAAGACCGAATCCAATTTCCTCAGGGGAGATCAAGAACACTGCACAGGTGATCTTAATCAAGTACTCCAACCAACGGGAGTACTCCATATCAAGATTGGAACCCTGCATGTTCAGGTACTGAATCTCCTCGCTCTGAAGAATAGGTGTTCTCCACGCATTCTGAACGCCACTGACGTTAGCAACCCACTGGCGTTTGAACCCCTCCAACTGCTCAGGAGCGATATTGTCCCCGCGAATATTAAGAATTCCTTTCGGAGCGGCTCCCTGCTTGAAGAAGTTTCTGTTGTACTCCTCAGCCCACAAGTGTGAGGTAATTACATTCACAAGCTGTTCAAACTCAGAGTGGCCATACCCGTTCACACGGACATCAGTTCTGGGATTGGCAATGCAAAACCCAAGCTCTTCCTGCTTGTAAGCCCTGATGATGGACCCCTGCCAAATCTGAACATATGAAGCCTTAGTTCCAGCTTTAGGATCGATAATAGGATAGCTGAGGTCCAAACCACCATAATGATTCATGAACGGCTTTAACTCGTCCTGTTCTCTCTGCTTATCCCTGTTCTCATTCGCTTTTGGGTCTGCAGCAAGGCGAATTGTGGATGCGTCCACAGCAACAAACTCGTAAGGAAGTCCTCTCCTATCTGGAATGACTTCAAAACAAAGCTGATCATAGATCATTCGATCCCGAATCACCTTTCTAGTGAACTGATCGAAGTTGTCACGAGGCTTGGTAGAATGCTTGTTTGGACTAGATTTACCACAGTTTGATATGAAGGACTCAAGCTCGACGATAAACCTCTTCTCACTTTTGGTGAGCTTATGGTCTCGGTCCTTGTGCTTGATTTCAAAACCAATGTTGCGCGTTCTTCTGTATGGAGATGTGAATGTGGCGACTTGATTGACTCGCGTGTTTATAATCGCAGCCAACACACCAAGCTGAGATGGCATATTCCTCAAGATGTCATAGCTAAGATTGCTTCTGCGATCCTTGTACCCCATGGAATAGACGAGGCTCATCGGGTCGAACAACATCGATTTCGGGGGACGCTTCGCATCATCAGGCGAAATCTGACGCCATGCCTTATTCATCTCCATCGCTCTACCCTCAATAAGAGGAGAGAATACCTTACCCAATGCTTTATCTAACAATCCCATATATCAACTCGCTCTATGTCTATTATTTTTATTTACTGGCACAAATGATTCTGTCTTAAATTTACTACCACGGATTGGACTCGGAACAGCAGTCAATTCACCAGTCTGTACTTTTGACTTGTTAAGTATGGTGTCTAACTCCAATACAGGCTTCTTTTTAGGTACAGACTCCTTTTTAGGTACAGGCTTCTCTTTAAGTACAGGCTCCTTTTTAGGTACAGGCGTCTCTTTAGATGCATTCCATTTATAGTCAGGTTTTTTAAGTGATTCCATAAATTGCGGTGACTCGGCCTTATCCTGCGGACTATCCTGGGGCCGAACACGTTTTCTAACTACAGCCTTAGGAGACTTCTTCCTGAGTGACTCCTCATATGCCTCTTTTTCTTTGGGATCTCGGCGATACACCCCAAAGTGAGAAGTCTTTTGTGTTCCGCGAGTCCTTTTACGAGAGATACCGTTGTATTTCGTAGGATGATCACCAGGACGCCTCGGCGGAAGGTCTGTTCTCTCTCCCTCATAGGTACCAGGAGGAACCAGTTTAGCAGGTACATATTCTGAATAGCCAGTGGACTTTGGGGTTTTACGACCAGGCTTAGGTTTTGACCTCGGAACTTTAGATCTTTTTGTATCCCTAGGTTGTCCCGAAAAAGTCGGCGACGGCGGACCAGTAGTACCGTCTGCAGGAGTGGCAGCAACATTTACAGATTTGGGAGCTTTTGGCGCTGGTGCTGGTGCTGGTGCTGGAGAACTACGCACTACTTTAGTATTGATAGGTGGAGGCGTTGCGCTTGTATCTGTTAATTTTGGAGATCCTCCACTATTATATTTTCTATAATTTGAAACAGCTTTATTTGCATAACCCCCGCTGGTGTGTCCTCCGGGAACCACAGGCCAAGTTCTAAAATTTTTACCATGCTCCTTAGTCATGTTCCTGACATGACTTCTTCTGCCCCCATCACCCGCAAAATAGGCTATGGATGCATAATGGACTACTTGTTCTTGGTCCTTTCTAGACTCTGGATATTCTTTACGAACAAGATCCATTTTGTTTCTTAGCATAAAAGCAGAGGCTCTTATATTATTCTCAGCATTCAGATGCTGGTCCATAGTTGGGTTTGTAGGGTCGTAATCTAACTTAATACCTGCTCTTTGCATCCTTTTAGAGGTATCTACAAAAGTACCTCTGAGGGACTGCATTATACCAAGACCTTGATCAAAACTTCGCTTAAAATTAGTGTCGTTTTCAGGAAGAGATTTCCACTTTGCCTTTTGCTCAGCACGGGGCAGATTAGCGTTCTCTTTTTTAAACGCCTGAAGCTTTTTGTAACGCGCTAAACCGGCATCTTCACGCTTACCGCCAGACTCAATACTCATAATTGAGTACATCATAGCCTTTGGCACACCATATGCTTTGCTGTATCGACTTACGGTGGCGTCATACTTTTGCATGGCCTTAGGAATTTTTGACAAATCTTCAGCAACAGGTGCTGCAGCAGTAGCAGGTGCCGGAGTAACCTGCGTCGGCGTACCGGGAGTACTGGCTGCAGCAATGTTTTTACCTTTGTTTGATACAGGTTTAATATTACCCGTAAGGTCTTCTTCGGTAGACCCTTCTCGATCAACCCTCTCAGCTTGCATATCGCTTTCCAGTTGTCGGATGAGGTCACTGGATTTGGGTTTTTGTGACAGAGTTCCAGGTGCTGTTGAAGCAGGTGCTGCAGCTATTTCCGCTTCAGGCCTAGCCTTATCCTTCTCACCTTCCAACACCCTCTTAAGAGAAGCCATCTTTTGTCTTTCGGTTCCCTCTCCAGCAGCAACTTCACCAACAACCACTTCAGGAGATTTAGCACCAACATTTCCTGCAACTCGTGGTGTAGGCGCTGGAGTACCGCTAGTTCCAGGAGCAGATACCGCAGATGCCTTAGGTATATCCGCACCAGCAAGAGAATCTGTTAAATACTTGGAATATGCCCTGCGACCTTCCTTGGAATAGTGTGTAGTTTTACCTGGCTTCCAGGATTTTGAATCCTCAAATACGGACTGGTATGGAATACCTGCCTCCGCAAATGCTTTAGCCTGATTGTCCTCAACAGATTTTCTTTTCGCTACTATCTCATCACCCGCACCCTGACCTGCAGGCAATCCTGTGACGCCTATTTGAATACCCCTATTTTGCAATTGAGTAAGGGCACCATTTGAACCAAGAAGATGCGTTTGCAAACTACTGGGGTGATTTGGGTATCCAGACACGTTTCCGCCGACGGATGCAATCCAAACAACATCACCATCTCTGAAAGGATCAGGCCCTTTGTCTATCTTTCTTATATAATTGCTTATGTCCCAATAGGCAGCCCCTACTTTAAACGTCTTGCCTTCTTGGATGATTATGTTTTCTGGGGCGTATCCCAGACCGGCATAGTAATCCTTGAGAGGCTTAACCATGCCTGCAGTCTGAGAATCTCCAAAGACGAACACTCTACCGGTTTTCATACCCGTTGTAGGTATGGGAGGGGGCGCTTGCATAGTGGTCTGACCACCGACTCCCTTGTAGATGGACATATCCATATAGACGCGATCATCTCTAGGACCGATCACCCAAAACTGCCCATCCATGTAACTTTTTAAAGTCATTTCTTCTTCTTATCCCGCAAATAGCTCAGCAAGTCATCCTGCATCCACCATGGAACTTTATCCAGAGCATTTTTTAGGGACATCTTGTTGTGCAAAACTCTATCACCAAACGGCTTTACATACGCAGCACTTTTGGTAAGTGGCTCTGAAAAATTAACATCGATGCTCTTTTTCTGACTCCTACTGCGCTTTCTACGAGCCTTTGGTATCTTATCAGTATCTACAAACCGGCTTCTTTTTCTACCACGGTTAGAGCCTGAAGTATTTTCTTCAATATCTTTCCACTTCTGCTTCTGCTTGATCTGACGATATTGATCTTCAGTCTTCTTTGCTCGCTTCTTGATGTCTTTGCCTTTTTTGGAAACCCCACCACGCTTCTCCTTGAGAGGCGTAGACGAGTCTCCTTTCAAAGTCATAACTTCTCCCGCGAGATTCTTTTTACCGCCGATGCCTGACCCTCGCAGTCTTCTGGGGGCACGTGGTTTATCTTTAGGAACACTTTTAGGTATAGGTGTGGGTGT
>TARA_R110002110_G_scaffold173893_2_pt1 | contig 10990 bp, 19 predicted proteins | sample TARA_R110002110 | Tara Oceans TARA_R110002110 (sample SAMEA4397330) | marine metagenome | biome: Polar Biome; feature: [SRF] surface water layer (ENVO:00010504); material: water (ENVO:00002006), including particulate matter (ENVO:01000060) such as... | depth 5 m
ACAGCAGCTATCGTTGCTTCTGCTTGAAAGGATAAGTTGTTATATTTGGATCTACCGTAGTAACCCTGATTATAGCCGATACTGGCCATGTTCTTATGCCAGAGTTATATCTAAATCGCCAGCGTTGAATCTAAAAACATCACCTGTGCTAACTACTTTAGAAGAATCTAAATTAGCGTATGCTAATAAATTACCAGATGAAGAAGCATCAAAAACACCTACTGCTACTACTGTTCCATAGTTGCCTGTAGCTGTTGGATATTCTATTGCTGAACCATTGGTTGCTGTTGTTGGGTTTGTACCCGAAACTGTAAAAGCAGCAGTTTTTCTAACATAACCACCACCAGAAACTTCTGTACCGCCACCTGTGTCAGATGGAGCTACGGTAAATAAAGCCGCATATAAAGTTGATGGTGCTGTATAAGCACTGTTCTCAAATACGTGTTCTAAAACTTTGTTTTCTAAATAATCACTAAACCCAGCCATAATAACCTCTAAATTCTATTGCATATAGTATATATTTTTTTTCGACCTTCCGTAAGTTCTTCTTCTTTGCATTAAAGAACCTTTAGCAAATTCTGCTTTTTCTTGTTGCATCCTCATTTCTTCTAAAGCCTTTTCAAACTGTTGCGTAAATAAAGGCACTCTTTCATCTTCCATTAAAAATATAGAAGCGTGTTTTAAAGCACCATATAAATAAACATCAGGGTGAGTAGTAGCAACAAAGTTAGTTGTATTACTATCACTCAAAGCATCTATAGAAGCATAATAAGTTAATTGCAAAGTATAGCTTTGATCGGGCGTTGGTGCTAATTCTAAAGTGTTATCTACAATAGAAAAATAAACTGGTTGTCCAGCAGCATTATTATTTGCTTGTCTATATATATCTAATGATTCAATAGATTGTTGCATTAATGGACGATAATCATTGCTAGTAATTTCTATGTTAATAGCTTCTAACCAATCAGTTGGTAAACTTAAATATTGATTTTCAGCAGTAGCTGTAGCTCTTTTAATCATATCAGCAGTTCTTAATCTTCTATTTAACTCTGCTTCTGTATTGTCAATAAAAGTATCAAGATTACTTGTTAAATCTGATCTGTTTAAAAAACTTGCAATCTGTGTTTTTAATTCTGCGTAAGTCATACTTTACCTGGCCATGTTCTAAATAATTTATTGTCTGGGTCATTTAACCATCTTTTCCATTTGGCTTTATCATGTACCCAACCTTCGCGCATTGCTTGTTGATATATTACCATAGGTACTTCTGCAACATGACGTAATTCTTTACTTGGTGCAGTGGTTTCTTTAATTCTTTTAACGTGATCTAAAACGGGTTGGACGTTTTGTGAAGTATGATAAATGCTTTTATTATCTTCAGTAATAAACTCACTTACTAAATTTGTTTTTGTATCTATAACTGTTCTTCTTGTCATTTTTTAAAAAAAAAGAGGGGTAAATTAATACCCCTCTAATTTTATACTTATGAAGTAGATAAGTCAGCAGCTATTCCATGAGCTTTTTCATTACTCACTTCTAAACCGAACTCAACTACGAGCATTTTAGTTATTGCATCACCTATTGTAGAAATATCGACAGTTTCGAAATCTCTTAAGTAAGCAACTTTTGCATAGTCAGGATCAACAAATAAAGCTGATCTGCTTCTAGAGAAGTTTGAAGGAACTACTTTTAGTTCTCCAAAGTCACCAGAATAAATTGCAACTGAAGCTTGGATAGTTTCAGCATCAATGTTTTGTCTAGCTTGCGCTCTGCCAGTAAAGCCAGAAACAACACCTTTCACGTGTGGGCCAACGATTAACATTGAAGGCTCTCCACCATTTGAGAAAGCAGATTGTTGTACTGATTTTAGGATAGCTTCACTAAACGCACGCTGAGTACCGTCAGTTGGAGCAGCACCGTTACCAGCACCAGCACCATTAGTACCACGAGAAACGTTAGTTTCAGTCCAAGTTTCAAATCCACCAGTTTGTCTAGCAGTTGTAGCGTTACCAGTAGTTTTAGCTACTTTGCTACATAAAGCAGTTTCCATGTCTCTTTTCAGAGCTTTAGCCATGATAGCTAATTGGTGAGCCATTTCTGATCTCTTACCAGCTGGATCTGATGCTTGTTGCGTACCAGTTACAGTAGCATCTCTGCTGCTGATCTGACAAACATTGCTCTCTCTAACAGTAGCAGTAGCTGCTGATCTAGAAAGTTCAAAACCCTCTAAATTACCAGTTCCACTAGGTGTTGGAAGTGCTTCAGTCTGCCAATCAAACTGTACATTTTTTACATTAGTTTTGCCTATAGAACTCATAAAGGGAGTAGTCATAGGAGATATGTTATAGATTACATCTGATAACGATTCTCTATCACTAGTCGCTGTATAAGTATCAAAAGCGTTAGTTACTTTAGCCATTTTTTATACTCCTTTAATCTTTCGATTAAAATTAAATTAATTGTTCAAATACTTTAGCTGCATCTGAAGTCTTTCCAGATTTAGCTAATTTTTGACGCGCTTTTCTTTCAGGAGTTGTCGTTTTGATTTTGGCTACTGAGCCAGGTTTAGCAACACGAGCTGGTGCTTTTTGAGTTGGCTTTTTCTTAGTTGCTTCAACTGTTCTGTTGTTCAACCAAGCTTGCCTAAACCCTAGCAATGCTCTGTAGTCATAAACTTGATCCATTTCTTGAGGGGTATACCCTAAAACATTAATCGCATAATCTCTGATCTCAGCTTTTTCTTGCTGTGCAACTTTTGGCTTTTGCCACTCAGGAATCACTTCTAAAAGCTTTTGATTACCATACTCAATAAATTCTTTGAGTTGGTTCTGTTGTTGCTCAAGTTTTTCTTTTTCAAGTCTTTCTTGTTCTGCACTAACAGATGTCAAACGCTCTTTCTTTTCATCCCAAAGTTGCTTTTCACGTACGTATGCGATTGGATCATCTTCATATAACTTGTTCCAATCTGGTTCGTTTGCCAGGTCGCCATTTAAAGCGGCTTCCATCTTCGGCAACAACTGTTCGTAAATCGCATCTCGCTCGTCAATCTCTTTCTGTCTTTGTTCTACAAGTTTTGCTTGTTCCGCTAACTTTTGAGTTTTTCGAGTATAATCTTGCTGACGAGAATATCCGCTTTGGAGTTCGTCCAACGTGACCTCTTGTTCTATACCATCAATTTTGATTGTATAAGCAACAGGTTGTTCTAGTTCTTCCTCAACTTCCGTTTGTTCTTCATCACCTTCAGAATCTTCTTCATCTTCTTCAATCTCTTCTTCCGCTTCAGATTCCTCTTCCACTTCTTCTTCAATTAAATCTTCTGCTAAAGATTCTTCCTCAAGAGATTCTTCAACCTCTTCTATTGCTTCTTCATTGACTGGCTCTTCTACCTTATCCTCTTCAGGGGTTAAGAAACCTTCAAAAGAAGAAACCGCTATTTCTAATTCTGATTGTAAAGCAGTCGGTTTTCCGTTGTTGCTCATAATTACTCCTTATTTATTAGAGTATTCTATAACATATATGTGGGAAATAGGAAGGTTTATGCTATTTTTCTTATGCGGTCTATATTAGCTTTACTAAGCTTACCTTTTTCAATAAAGATCCTAAGATGTTTTTCTATTTCTGGGAGTAGTAAAGCTGACTTATGAAAAGCTTCACGTAATTTTTGTTCGTCTGGGGAGTTGCTTTGTAACCAAAGACTTATGTATTGTTCTTTTAGTTTTTCAAAAGCTTCTTTTAAAACATCACTATTTAAAATAGTTTCTGCTTCATGGGCTTTTAATATTTCTTCTTGTGAAACCATTAACCGCTAATTAGTTTGTCTATTTTACCGTTTAAAATTTCTAACCTGTCTAATACTCTTTCCATATCTTGATTTAGTTCTTCTTTAGTTACGTACTTAGAAGCTACCTCTTCTCTAGTTTTATTTATCAGTATATCAATTCTTTTCAACTCTTGTGCATTTATTCTAATAGAACTAAATATTGGCGCAATTATTAACGTAATTACAATGTTCCAAATTATGTAAGGTGAAAATTCCATTTAATAGCTCCAAACCGTTGGTCTTACTTTGCCGTTACTTAAAGAAGCAATATCTAAATGTATAAATCTATCATTACCTTTTTGCTTCACGCCAATACCAGTAAATCCATAATTACTAGCGTTAGTTATTATTTTATATGCTTTGTTACCACGACACAATATATCTACTGCAATACCTTGAGTATGCGTACCAGAAGTATCTTTTTTTATTTCCGCAGGGTGTTTAGGACAACGATAACCAGAAGTTATGACAAAAGAAAAATCCAAATCAGTTCTAAGCTTTTGTAATTTATCGAGTAATTCTTTTGTTATTTTGTTTTCACCGCAATGACTGCAAGCAAATTCATCAGCACTAAAATTAGGATAATCAGACCAATCTAATTTCCCAAAGCCGAACATTACTTTGCGTGGACGTTTTTAGTTTTTTCGAAGCTACGTAAACCCGACATTCCGAGCATAGCCATTAAGATTGTGCTGAGTTGTGCAAAGTCAAAGTCAGGTAGTTCTACGACAATACCTGTCGCAGTTAAAATAGTTAAGAGTAATGGCTGTATAACAAAGTGATATGCCATTGCTACACCACATGTCCAACCGACAAAAGGTCGCCAAGAGTTTTGAAACCAATTAGTTGATTTGGCATCTTCTTTTAATAATTCTATTTGCGCAAGATTAGCTTCGTGAAATAAAGTTTTTAATTCGTGATCTAACTTAGCTTGTAAGTCTTTATCTTTAACAAACTTATTAACTATCTTGGAGACAGGATTGATTAACTTATCAATCATTTTTTAGTTTTCTTAGTTTTCTTTTTAGTTTTCTTTTTGGTTTTCTTACCGTAATTATATCCCATCATCGTCTTGGCCCTCTTTTCTTAGGTTTCTTAGCAGTTTTAGCTGCTTGTTTAAATGCTTTAGCAGTAGGTGCGCCTTTGCTACCTACCTTACGCATTTTTTCTTTAGATCCAGCTTTTATTCTTTTTCTTTTTTTATTTATGTTTGCGTATAGTCCCTGTTTTGGCATTATTTACTCCAGTATGATTTTGCTTTGGTTTTTGATTTATTACTTAGTTCACCATAGTGAAATAGTTTTTGACTTGTTTGAGTGTGCTTCGCACCAGAGTGTAAAGAACCATCTGGCATTTTGTGCATACCACCTTTGTGGATAGTTCCGTCTTTTTTATAATGATTTACTCCTTTCATAGTATTACCATTTTACCTTATTTGCCCAGTAAGCGGCAGACATTTTACCTTTAGCAATATTTTTTGCATGACGAGCTTTAAATGATTTAGCTCGTTTAGTCATAGTTTTATCACCTGTTTTGCCTTGTTGACCAAAACGAATTGTTTTAATTTTGTCACCAGATTTAGCAACCACCACATGGGACTTAGTTTTGTGACCTGGTGTTTTCTTGGGTTTGTTATAACCTGAGACACCAGCACGTTTTAATCTTGAATCTTTCATTGTATGGTTTTTTCTTCAAAATGTATTATTTCTGATTCTTCATCAATATCACTATCATAAACAATCTTCATAATAGCTATAGCTTCTTCTATTGATTTAGCTTTTATGTCGCTGCCAATGTATATGTAATCGCCTTTTAAAATCTCCAAGTCATATAATTTATTCAACAATTCCGTCATTTTTAAACAGTCCTTGCGCATTAATCTTAGCTGCTTCTCTAATCATTTCACGATCTCTTTCCATAATAGCATTGATCTCAGCAATATTAACTTGCGTACCATACTTGGCTTGTAGTTCAGCAGACTTCAAACGAATCTGGGCTTCTTCAATATCTCTAGTACGATCATCGTCCATGATAATTTTCATACGATCAGTTTCTGCATCAATGATAGATTTCTGTGCTGAGACTTGAGCTTTCTGCATTTCTGCTTGCGCTAACATTTCTTCAGCCGATGGGCCTTGTGGTTGTTGTGGTGGCATAGGCGGTACTTGTGGGGTAACAAAGTTTGAAGCATCTTTAAAGCCAGCCATTTCAATCGTTCTGGTTAAAGTATTAGCATACTGTTGTAGTGTGACTAATGGATTGTTCGGGCCTAGAGTTTGCAGTATTTGTTCTTGTTTACCAGCTAGTTGAGAAAGCATAGACATTTTTTCATCATCGTTAGTTTTACTTAGACCAACATTAACTACCATATCTTTATCAGCATCCCAATATCTAGGATCAACTGGAATAAATTCATTGTCTAAACGAAATACATCTTCAGCATCTTGATGTTTAATAATTAAATTATTAACCAACTTAAATAAATCTTTCATACCGCCTTCAGCAAAGTGACGACAGATTAATTCTATTCTGCCTTGCGCACCTGACATAGTTGCAGTTACTGCTGCGCTGGTAGAACTTTGTAACGCTTCAGCATTTAATCCAGCTGATGCTTTAGAAACACCAGTACGGTTTTCTTTGGATTCGTCTAAATAACTTAAAATAGGAAAAGCTTCTTTACCAGCAAACGGTATAGTAAATGGCTGCACCATCCCTGGCGCGCGCATCCTAATAGGCTGGCCAATATCCGTATTAAGCACGTCATCAATATTAACTTGACCTTCAACAATACCCATACGTGGGAAAATAGCGTGACCTAATGAATCTAAAGTATCACGCATAATTTGTGATTTAGCCGCTTGAATAGGTTTCAAATAATCCGCAGGACATGAACCAATAGCTGTGTGTGGCTCTGGGTCTGGACAAAAAGAAATAATTGGTAACTCGTCAAACGGTTGCATATCCATAATATGTAAACCTTCACCAGCAGTACAAACTCTAACTCTTTCATCAATACCATCTTCATCTAAATCATAAAATAAATAATGTTCTACATATAAAACGTCTTTTGAACCTGTATCTGCGCGATCAGGATAAACAACATTATCGAAGGGGTTTCTAGCCATTTGTTCTTCAAACGCATCAACATCAACAGCAGAACTGCCATAACCTGCGTGTTGCGCTACTTCATCTTTGTCATAACCCATAGCAACCAAGTCAGAAACCGTTTTAACCATACGGTGAGCAACGTAACTAGATTCTTCTAAGCTTCGAGCATGACGAGCAATTAATACTTCTTCAGGTGGTATAGATTCAATACATACTTGATTTTTTTCTTTAATTCTTCTGATTGTTAAATCATAACTAGCAGGACTTTCTTGAGTCACTTCTTCGTTAGTCATAGGATCAATCATTGTCATCGTACTCATTTCAACGGACTCAGAAATTATTTCAACATTCTCATCCATAACCAAAGCCTGATATTGAGCAGGATCAATGTTGGTATATTCGTGCGTGCTAGCAGAAATAGAGTCATCCCAAAAAGCTTTAACATAACCAGCTTTTCTAACTAAGGCATCTTTAAAAACATCGTATAAAATTTTAAAGCCAGGGTTTTTTTCTTGAACAATATAATTAATATAATTAGTTTGTTGTTCGGCAACAGGAATATCTTCTGGCCCATAAGGTACAAACTCAACTATTTTTTTCGTACCAAAAAAAGTACGCATGATAGATGGCAACATAAATAAAATTGTGTCGCGCACATCGGTAGAAACAAATCTTGATTGGAGAGTGCTGGTTTCTTCTGGTTCGTTACCTAAATAATATTCTGTAGATTCAGCACGTTCTTCACCAATCTGGCTAATATAATCTTTAGCATCATCCATCTCTGCCTTTAAGACAGAACCCAAATCCAACATTTTAGTTTGTTCTGCGGCTTCTTCTTTTTTATTGTCCGCAGATTTTTTGTACTTAGCCATAAATTATCCTACTCGTATTATTCTTGTGCTTCTTTAAGAAGTTTAATCAATCTATTTCTTTCTGTTAATGAAGATTTTTTCTTCTTTTGATATTTCAAAATTCTGTCAATTTGCATAGCATCATCGTCTGTTAATTGACGTTTTCCTTTTCTTTTAAGATTTTTTAGTTCTTTCTCTGTTAATTCTCTTACAATATCTCTTTCGCGTTTTTGTAAATTTTTCATAATTATCCTACTCGCAGTATTTTAGATTTAACTGGTTTCCTGAAATTATAACCTAAATAGTTCACGCTTCCACCAAAACTTGCAGCACTACTCGCCATAGTCAACGCCAGTGCATCAGCTTTGTCAGGTGATTTAATGCCACGCTTACGCATTTCTTCTTTGCTTTCTAGTTTTATTTTTCCAGTTGACGTATATTTGTATGAAGGCGCAGCTAATTCAGAAACAAGCTCATCATCATTAGGAAGTCTGCAATCACGCTGCGCCAACCAATCCTTAATAGCAAACCAAAGTTCGGCACGTAAGTTTAAATAATTATTTTTTGTGGATGGTGACTCGGCAACATTGATCCCACGCACGGGAAGATTTTGCTCACTCAGTCTATCAACTACTCCTGAACCCAAACCAATGACATCAATTAATATTTCTTGTGGACGTTCTAAAGCTGTGCAGTCATCGTATTTATTTTTTACCGCACCACACAATTGCATCAGATCCATAGAGTTAAATGTTTGTATATCTATTACGGTGTTACCTTGACGAATACACAAAGCCGAGTTGTCGCCACCATAACGCGCTACATCTAAACCCCAAACAATAGGTTCACTAGCAGTTAAAGTTACATCACGATCTATTGCTGCTCTAATCAAATCCATTGGAATAACCGTATCATCGTCCGCGCGTGGGAACTCGCCCATAACTTCCACTCTAGCAACGGTAGAATCTTCACCATACTGTTCTAACATTTTTTGGAATAAAGCTTTGTCTGTGCCTTCAACATCGCGCGAATCTATTTGTAAATTTTTCCAGTACGAACGCTTGCTATTAAAACAGTCGTAGAAAGGCCCAGTATTACGTCTAGGGTTAGAAAAACAGAACCAATAACGATCAGTTGTAGGTTCGGAGAAAAACCCCTCAGAAACGCTGTAAATCGGTGCTGGAATACCTGAAGCTTCATCCATGATTAAACAGACACCATAGTTACTGTGAATACCAGCAAAAGCATCTGGATTTTCTTCACTCCATAATTGTGCTTGAGCGTAGTAATAACCAGTGTCTATTTTTAAATCTCTTTTGAGAGCTTCATCAAACCATTTAGCTGGTCTAATTGTGGTTGCGGTTTTATCCCACCAATGACTATTTATAGCTAGAGTCATCCACTTACCTAGTTCTGCCCATGTTCTTGAACGTAACTGGCTTTCGGTGTTAGCGGTAATAATAATAGTTGAGCCAAGTCTGGTTGAGAGCATCCATAAGACTAACCAGGCTACTAAAGCTGATTTACCAATACCACGACCAGAAGCAACCGCCATCCTAAACATTTCTGGCATATCAATGCTTTGGTTTCTTTGAATGTGTATTGTAATTTCTCGCAAAATTTTTTCTTGCCACTTTCTTGGGCCAGAGAAATGTTCGAGGGGGGTGTCCTTCATTCCCCATGGGAAACAAAACTTAACGAAATTTAATGGGTCGTCTTTAACATTGATTGACCATAGTTCGGTCATTAGTTGTTTCTCTTGTTCTGCTCCGTACTTCATTTTGTTTTTCTCCTTTAAAAAAAATTAAAAAAATTTAGTTCATTAGTTATATATATAACGCTACCACTCGCGAAAAAAAAGGGGGGTCGTTTGATTATTTTTGCGTGGAAAAATCATAGATCTTATTTAACGTGCGAACGCGCGGAAACTTTGGCCAGATATAGCTTTATTCATTGTCATTATTGTTCGAGTTATCTTCCTTCTTAAGGACTTGCACCCCTGGAATACGTTCTTGCACTTGTTCGCCCTCGATTAAACGTCCTTTTGCATTTGCCATTATATCCTGTAAAGAAATTGTGCTTTCTACTTGTTGAATATCCGCAAAAGGATTGCCCGCTTGTTTGCCTTTATTCTTTAAAAAGAATATTTGAGCGGGAACGCTTTTATCATAGACCGCGGATTCATAAAGTGCATTGGTTACATTCTCAATCGCTTCAATCTTTCCTTCTCTTATATACTGTTCAAATTTATCATCTGTCTTTTTCCTTCTTTGTAAGGTACTAACAGAAATCCCAAATACTGTACGGGCTATGGACTCCTCAGAAAATCCCAACCCCGCTAATTTTTTAGCTTTCTCTAATTGTTTTTTTGTAAAGGTTAAAGGCTTTCTTCCCCTTTTTGCGGGTGTTTTGTTGGGATTCATGCACTTTATTATAATTTAATTAGATTAGATGCAGTTAAATTAATTTAATTAAATGTTGTAAAAAGGTTGTTTTGTGAATTTATATATGTTCTAATGCACTCATTAACAAACATATAGGAGAAACAAATATGAATAGAAAAGAAAAAATAGACTTAGTTAATGACGGCTATCAGAGAATAGTATGGGCTGTTGATAATATCGATTGGCGACATTATGCAGAAGAACTTCTCGCCCTTGAAAAAGGCTATGAAAAAAAACATAGAGAATTTACCAATTGTGAATATATATTTAATGGTAATACTGCTTCCAAATATTGGTGCGTTTACCATATTCTAGGAGAGTTAGACAAGACAGAAGAACCAAATATAAAAAGCTTTTTACATTTAAAACAATCTATATTTTTAGCATCTTCTTTAGTTGCTAATTATAGAGAAAAAATAGAAAAAGAATTTGAGGGTTTCAATATAGAAGCATTCAATGAAATAGATATAACAGAATGGAAAGAGGAGGTAGCTTAAATGAGAAATAGAGCTACATGGGAACTTAAAAACATGGTTAAGGCTTTGAGCATGTTAGAGCTGTTAAATACAGAAGAAGAAAATAAAAGACTACAAGAAGCCAAACAAGAACTAAAAAGGAGAAAATTATAAAGTCTAACTGACGATCGCTCAATGCGTGAAATCCTTGCTAATCAATCCCCCCCATTGGTAAGGATATTAGACAAACAAACAAAGGAGAAACAAATAATGACTATTACTAAAAAACAAGAATCTTTATTAGATGATTAC
>TARA_R110002110_G_scaffold91964_12_pt1 | contig 10989 bp, 11 predicted proteins | sample TARA_R110002110 | Tara Oceans TARA_R110002110 (sample SAMEA4397330) | marine metagenome | biome: Polar Biome; feature: [SRF] surface water layer (ENVO:00010504); material: water (ENVO:00002006), including particulate matter (ENVO:01000060) such as... | depth 5 m
GGTCGTCGGGGTATGGCCGATTGCCACGAAGACACCGTCGACAGCGAGTTCGCTTTTCTCACCGGTCTTGACGTTTTTCAGCCGGACCGAGGTGACGCCCGGTGGATTGCTGTCGCCCAGGACTTCATCCAGTTCGGTATCCCAGATGACATCGACTTTGGGATGTTTGAACAGGCGTTCCTGCATGATCTTTTCAGCCCGCAATTCGTCGCGGCGGTGGATCAGGGTTACTTTTTCGGCGTGATTGGTCAGATACAGGGCTTCTTCAACTGCGGTATTGCCGCCGCCGATAACGAGGACATTCTTGCCGCGATAGAAGAAACCATCGCAGGTGGCGCAGGCGGAAACGCCAAAGCCCATGAATTTCTGTTCACTTTCGAGACCGAGCCAGCGGGCCTGGGCACCGGTTGCGATGACCACGGAATCGCCGATATAGGTGTCACCGCCATCGCCCTTTGCGACAAACGGACGCTTCGAGAAATCGATTTCGGTAATCAGGTCCGACATGATCTTCGCGCCGACATGTTCGGCCTGTGCCTGCATTTGTTCCATGAGCCAGGGGCCCTGAATGACATCTGCGAAGCCGGGAAAGTTTTCAACGTCGGTGGTAATGGTCATCTGTCCGCCCGGCTGCATGCCAGCGACAATGATCGGCTCCAGACTGGCACGCGCTGCGTAAATCGCCGCAGTATAGCCAGCCGCGCCGGATCCGATGATGAGTACTTTGGTGTGGTGTGTCTGGGGCATATAGGAATCCTTATCTGAACGTCTGCAACATAAGGCGGTATGGGGGCGTGAACAACTGTCCTCACCCCCATATCATCAATCAAAGTTTGGTGGCATGCTCGCTGAGGTAGCTGGCGACGCCGTTGCTGTCGGCTGTCATGCCCTTGTCGCCCTTGTTCCAGCCGGCAGGGCAAACTTCGCCATATTCTTCATGGAACTGCAGGGCATCGATCATCCGCAATGCTTCATCAACATTACGGCCAAGCGGCAGATCGTTGATGACCTGATGGCGAACCAGGCCTGACTGGTCAATCAGGAAGGTGCCGCGCAGGGCAACACCCGCACCGGTAAGAACACCATAGTCGCGAGCGATGTCCTTGGTCAGATCGGCGACCAGCGGAAAGCCGACTTCGCCCAGACCACCGTCATTTACCGGCGTGCGGCGCCATGCGGCATGGGTATGGACGCTGTCCACGGAAATACCGATCAGCTTGGTGCCAACTTCGGCGAAACGGCCGACCCGGTTGTTATGGGCGAGAATTTCCGACGGGCATACAAATGTAAAATCGAGCGGATAGAAGAACAGGAGGCCGTAGCTGCCGTCGAGATAACTGGTCAGATTGAAGGCTTCGTCAATCTCACCATTTGCCAATACGGCAGCGGCGGTGAAATCGGGCGCTTTCGATCCGACAAGGGCGTGGGGCTGGCGGTCACTGGATGGGGTCGTCATAAGCATCTCCTTTTTGGTATTAATAATTATTCTTATTCTAAATAATTAAAATAACTGATGATGCAAGGTCTGATTCCTGATTTTAGATTAATTATAATATTGATGGTTAGGGCATTGGTCAGAAACGCCTTTTCAGGCGGAGTCAAATCCAATTTCCTGCCGCTTCTTGCGGGTGAGGCCGAGGGCAACAAGGCGATGTGATTCGATCAGATAGGCTTTGAGGTCATCTTCCGGCAGGCCCGGCTCGTCATAATTCTGGACCCAGCTCATCCCGCGTGAGGCAAGATAGGGTGCCGGGCGAACCCCCGGCTGCTCGCTGAGAATTTCATAGGCCAGACGTGACACCTTGAAGGTTATGCCGGGATAGGCCTTGTCGCTCCATCCGGCGATGGCGAAAACCTTGCCGCCGACTTTCCAGACATCCGAACCGCCCCATTGCACGACATGGGTTGTGGCCGGCAGGCTTTCACAGAAAGCGTTATAATCGTCCCGGGTCATCATGTCCGGAGAACCTCGTAATAGCCGGAAGTTACACTTCCGGCGGGGTGGGATAGTTGCCGGAAGTTAGACTTCCGGCGGGGTAATTCCATGTTGCCGGCAGGCGGCGGTGAGCGTGTTGGCAAGCAGGCAGGCGATGGTCATCGGGCCGACACCGCCGGGCACGGGGGTGATCGCACCGGCCTGTGCGGCGGCGCTGGCGTAATCGACATCACCGACCAGCCGGGTTTTGCCCGGTTCACTGCCGGGCACCCGGTTGATGCCGACATCGATTACTGCTGCGCCGGGTTTTACCCAGTCGCCGGTGACCATTTTGGCCCGCCCGACAGCGGCAACCAGAATATCTGCTGTCCGGCAGAGCGCAGGCAGGTCGCGGGTGCGGGAATGGGCGATGGTTACCGTGCAGCTTTCCCGCAGCAACAGCGCCGCCATCGGCTTGCCGACAATATTGGAACGACCAACAACCACGGCGTTCAGGCCGGACAGGTCTCCCAACCGGTCTTTCAGCAGCATGATGCAGCCAAGCGGCGTACAGGGCACCATACCGTCCCCGCCGGTTGCCAGCAGGCCGGCATTGATGACGTGAAAACCGTCGACATCCTTCTCTGGCCGGATTGCAGCCAGAACCTTTGCCTCGGATATCTGGTCCGGCAGAGGCAACTGAACCAGAATGCCGTGTACTTCCGGGTCATTGTTCAGCCGGTCGATCAGAGCCAACAGATCGGCCTCCGCTGTTGTCGCATCAAGCTTGTGCTCAAACGACGCCATTCCGGCTTCCACGGTCTGCTTGCCCTTGGATCGCACATAGACCTGACTGGCCGGGTCTTCGCCGACCAGAACGACAGCCAGCCCCGGTGTCAGGCCGTGACTAGCTTTCAGGGTGCTGACATGCCGGGCGATGCGGCTGCGCAGTTCGGCAGCGAAGGCTTTGCCATCAATCCGGTTTTCATCGGTCATTCGATTTGTGCTCCCCATTCGGTTATCGCTTCCAGTTCTGCCGGATCGGTGACTTCCAGCATCAGCATCTTGTTCCGGGAGGTTTCACCCGACGCGATTGTGATCCGGGATTTCGCCAGCTTCAGGGTCCGGGACAACAGTTTTATCAGTGCCGTGTTGGCCTTGCCACCTTCCGGCGGGGCGGTCACGGTGACCCGCAGGCAGGCTAATCCACCAGCATCTTCCACCACGCCCAGCACCTTGTTCGATCCACCACGCGGCGTTAGCCGGACAGCGACACGAAGCCCGCCCGGAACGACAGTGACCGGAGTGAGCGTTGACGGCTCCCCCGAAATAGGGATCAGCCGACGAGAATCTGGAAGATGGTCGGCAGCAGGCCGTCACGCACCAGAATGATCGCGATGATGGCAAATACCGGGGTGATATCGACGCCGCCAAGGTCAGGCATGATCCGCCGGATCGGCTGTAACAGCGGTTCTGTTATCCGGTGCAGAAAGTCCCCGACCATATAGACGAATTTGTTCTGGGTATTGATGACATTGAAGGCCACCAGCCAGGACAGTATCGCCATGATGATGAAGGCGAACATATACAGTGTCAGCAGTGACTGTATGATGCCGAAAAGAGTTGTAATCAGCGGCATGGCGGGCAGATCCGTTCAGTTCTCATTCAGGAGTAAAACCTAGTTGCGGGACCGCAGTTTCGCAAGCGTGCAACCGAGAATAACCGGCCTATCACGCGCTTGACAGGTTCACCAGCCGTCACCATTATCCGGCGCACCGGCGGGGCCGTAGCTCAGATGGGAGAGCGTCGCGTTCGCAATGCGAAGGTCAGGAGTTCGATCCTCCTCGGCTCCACCATTACCGCTTCATACGATGAAGCGATGAAATCACAGACTTAAATTAACTGATGCCCCGGGTGTTCGCAGAAGATTGCGTGCGTTTTCAGGTCAGGTTTCCGGTACAGCAGTGCCAGCGTTTTCATCATCTTTTCGGGTGGCGGGCTGGTCTCGTGCGATCAGGATGAGATGACGCAGGGCAGTCAGCATGACAACCAGAATCGGCACCGAAAGCAGGGCGCCGGGAATCCCCCATACCCAGGTCCAGACCAGCATCGACAGGAAGATGGCGATCGGGCTGATTGTCAGCTGTCTGCCGAGTATTGACGGTGTAATGAACGAGCCTTCGACGATGGTCAGCAGGCCGTAGGTCAGGGGCGGTGCAGCGATCTGCCACCAGCTGTCGAAAGTGACCAGCGAGACAACCGAAATGCAGCAGAAAACAATCATCGGCCCGACATAGGGGATGAAGCCGAGCAGAGCAGCCAGCGCACCCCACAGAACCGGGTTCGGCATGTTCAGCAGATAGAGCAGGACCGCCGTGACGATTCCGAGGGTCAGATAGATCAGGGCGCTGATCTGCAGGTAACGTGTGACAGTTAGCTGAACTGCATCAATCAGGTCTTCGACCGAGCGCTGATGTGTCCGCCAGGGAATGCGGCTGATGGCGCGGCGGGTCTGGGTACCGTCCTGCGACAGGAAGAAGAAGGTCAGCGGGATGACGATGAGAATCTGGACAAAGGTCAGCCAGGTCGAGGCAAAGGCCTTGTCGAGCAGGCTTGGGCCTTTCACGACGACTTCCGACTTCGGCGGCTTGCCGTCTTCAACCTCGGCGATCTTCTGGATCTTCTCAGTCGCCTGTTTGGCCTGTTCGATTGATTCCGCAACCTGCCAGAGTTTGCTTCTGACTTCCCGTTCCAGACTGGGCAACCGGTTGACCCATTCTGTTGCGGGCTGTGACAGATTTATTGTCGCACTGACGGAAGTACCGATGACAGCCGTCAGAACCAGGGCTGCGGCAAGCGACGACGGAAGCCCGGTCCTGCAAAGCTGGCGGACAAGTGGTCGCAGGATGGTGCTCAGAAAAAGTGCGATGAAGATCGGCAGAAACAGGTCTGTGGCAAAGTATAATGTATAGAGGATAGCCAGCAGGGCGAGGCTGATGACCGCATAGGGCATCGCGCCACTGATCAGTTCGGTCAGTTCGGTTTGTGTGATCGGGCGCAGGCGGTTCCGGGAAGTCGGCGGTACCTGCCGGTCATCATCAGTCATCCTCAGGATCTTTCTGTCGGGGTAGCTGCCGACGCAGGACGCGTCTGTCAGTTAGTCTTTTGGCTTCAGCAACCCGATGATAGCACCGGCAGCCAACGCGGTCATGAGTGTCGATGTCGGATTGCGACGAACGACATCTGACGCGGCCCGTATGCAGTCTTCCATGACCGATTGTGCGGCCAGGGCAGGCGACGGTGTCTGTGCAACATGTTCTGCTGCCGGGGGGCTTTTCTGACGGAGGGTAAAGAACAGCACCAGAATGCCGGTAATGAACAAGCCTGCGGCAATATAGCCCGCAGCCTCATGGGTCGGCAGAAATGTGGTGAGGTGAAGATAGAGGGCGGCAAGACCAAAGCCCGCAGCAACGGTCAGAATAACCGCGGACAGCAGGACCAGAGCAGCGCATCTGGCCGTCTGACGTGCAGTTGCCCGCATCTGGCTCATTGAGCCGGAGATGATGTCCCCAATTGCAGCTATGGTCATGCCATGTCCCCCGGTGTTCAGCGTTTGCGGAGAATCTGGGAGAGGATGAGCCCGGCACCGAAAGCGACCATAAGGCTCTGGAACGGGCGCTCCCGGACTGTACCTTCAATCGCAGCGGCAGACTCACGACCCTTTTCGACGGCAGCCTGTGAGCCAGCCTGTACGCCGGCTTTCAGTTCTGCAGCTTTCTTCTCACCCTGCGACTTCAGGTTCGTTGCGGTGGATTTGCTTAGCTCGGACACATCGCTGGTCAGCTGGTTCAGGACGGCCCGAAGGTCGTCGATGTCTTTTTTTATCGCGTCATTGCTGGTCGACATGGGAAATTTCCCCGCTTGTTAATGAACAGATTGCCTCTGTCTGCCCGGTGGACAGCAGCTGGCTTGTTCAACATCAACGGGCGAGGGATAGAATCGTTCCCGGCGAATTTCCGCGTGTGGTTTTGATTCCCTGTAAGGCGCTGAAAACAGGGGAAAAGTTCTCTCTGCGGATTTCCCTTCCATCGGCCTGTTAAAATCGGCACAATTCAAGGCGATTCGATTCGCTGGGAAAAAATTTCATGCAAGTGCGTCAATACGGCACGATAGCCAGATTTTCTGGAGCATTGGCGCTGCTGGCCGTGGCCGGGTGCACGATTTTACCTGACAGCACACGACGTCTTTCCGAACTTGAAGCAGGCGAGGTTCACGATCTTGATGATCTGAAGACCGCGTACAAGCTTTGCGTTGTCTATAATGCAATCAGCGTTGACCGGGAACAGGCACCGGGAAGTACATCTCCGTCCGCTGCCGAAGCGACAAGTGCGGCGCTGGAAGCCACTGCCCGCTGCCAGCGTAATTACGAGATGATCGGGGATTTCGCTTTTGACCACCGGATGGATTATCATGCCCGCCAGCAGGTCACACAAGGTCTGACCGGTGAGGCAATTGCACTGGCTGAAGCTTCGGTCAATCAGGCCCGTGTCGGTGAAAAGCCGACCTATGTGGTGCAGGTCTATGATGATGTGGCTGCATCACCATCCATTCTGAAATTGCCGGGTCGCCTCTGGGACCAGTTTGAAGGCAACTGGAAAACATTGCTGCCACCACAGTAAAGTCTGTCCGGACCCGATGCCGGGTCTGCCTGACAGGCTGATCAGTCGCTGATCCTGACAACCGAGGGTCGTGACTGCTTTCTCGCATAATCAGCAAAATCATCGGCGCTCATCGGGCGGCTGAACAGATATCCCTGTCCGTAATCGCAATGCATTTTCTGCAATTCGTCACATTGTGCCTGGTCTTCAATCCCCTCAGCGACGACCCGGAAATCGAGACCATGCGCCAGCGACAGAATTGAACTGACCACGGCCAGGTCGCGCTCATCGGTCAGCATGTTAGAGACAAACTCACGATCAATCTTGATGGTGTCGGCGGGCAGGCGCTTCAGATAGGCAAGTGACGAATAGCCGGTACCGAAATCATCAATGGCAACCCTGATGCCGCGGGACCGCAAATCACTAAGCCAGTCGATGGCGGCGTCCATGTCGTCGACCAGAATTGATTCCGTTACTTCCAGAATCAGTGCAGAAGGCGGCAGACCGGCGGTTTCGACAGAATCGACAATGGCATCAACGGTCAGTCCACGTTCAAGCTGACGCCCGGACAGATTCACCGAGATGGAGATTTTGCCACAGCCGGCTTCACGCCAGCGCCGGGCATCGGTTGCTGCCGTTTCCAGCACCCAGCGCCCGATCAGGCCGATCAGGCCGATATCCTCGATGATGGGTATGATGCTCTGTGTCGAGACCAGCCCCCGGTCGGGGTGGCGCCACTGGATCAGCGCCTCGGCAGCGGTGATGGCATTGCTCTGCAGATCAACAATCGGCTGATAGACGACAGAAAATTCCTGTCGTTCCCAACTACGGCGGAGGTCGTTTTCCAGGCCGGTGCGGACCCGTGAATCCTCCCGCATCTTGTCGGTGAAGAAACGGAGCGCATTGCGGCCATCACGTTTGGCACGATGCATTGCGGTCTCGGCATTTTGCAGCAAGTCAGCCGGGTTTCCGGCATCCGTCGGGTACAGGGCGACCCCGATACTGGCCCCGATGAAGCTTTCCTTGCCCTCCAGCCGGTAGGGGCGCGACAGGCTGTCCATGATCTGATGGGTGAGGGTTTCAAGCTCCTCGACATTATCAATATCTTTCACCAGCACGGTAAATTCATCGGCGCCGAGACGGGCGACATCTTCAAACTGACGGATTTCCAGCAGCCGCCGTCCGGCTTCTTTCAGCAGGGCATCCCCGGTCAGCGCACCGCGCAGATCGTTGACTGTCTTGAAGCCGTCGAGATCGATGAAGATCAGCGCAAATGAGGAATTGTCTGCTGCTGCGAGTTCGACAGATTCCCGCAGGCGTCTGTGGAACAGATTACGGTTTGCCAGATTTGTGACTGCGTCGAAGTTGGCCTGTCTGAACAAAACCTCTTCGTTCTCTTTACGATCGGTAATATCGTAAAGTGTGCCGATCATTTTGGCGTCACCGGTCTCGTCGTCAAAACGAACATCGCCGGATTGTTCGACATAGCGGATGGAACCGTCTTTGGCGATGATCCGGTGATCCAGCGAAAACCGTCCGCCCTCATCGACCGCGCTGGCGACGGCTTCTGCGACACGTTTGCGGTCATCGGGGTGAACAAAGCGACCGAGGGTTTCTGCCGTCGGCGGTCCCTGTTTCGGATCAATACCCAGAATTCCGTAAATGGCCTTCGACCACCACATCTCGCGCGTTGCAAGATTCCAGCGCCAGTTGCCCATCCCGGCCAGTTGCTGCGCCTCATCAAGTCGTTCACCGGCCTCTTCAGCCTGACGGTCACGGTTGATGATCATCTCCACCATGCCGTTATAGGCGGTGATCATTTCCCCGATTTCGCGGGGGCCGGTATTCCGGTTGGTCGCGACGGGTTCAACCTGTCCATGTTCGGAGGCATTCTGCGCGGCGCTGCGCAATCGCAGGATGGGCCGGGCAACGATGCCGGAGAGTATCCAGCTCAGCACAGCAGCAATTGTCATACCCAGCAGACTGACGCCGAGGGCTGCCATGCGGTCATCCATTGATGCGGCTTTAAGTTCTGAAATCGGCTGCGGTATCATGACGCCCCAGCCGCTACGGGGTTCCGTGGTATATCCTGCGATCATCTCGGCTTTTATTGCCGGTGAATAAAACTGTGCGACCCCGGTCTCGCCGCGCATCATCGCGGCGACCGGTTTTACTTTCGAGATATCCTTGTGGGTGCGCTCCCATTCCTTGTCCGGATGGGCAATAACCTGCCCGGTGGCATCCACAATTGCCGCATGGCCAAGCTGCCCGAAGGATATCCGCTTTTGCAGGGACCGGTGATAGTCAAGGCGCAACGCACCGACGGAAAAGGTCGTCTCGTTCAGGGCGCGGATAATGTAGATGCGGGCTTGTCCGGCCTTGTTGGAGGTCACTGGTGTATAAAGGGTCAACTCCCGGTTTGAGGCGGCCTGCCGCCAGTACGGGGCCAGCCGTTTCCAGGTGCCGTCAGACAGGGCAGCCGCTTTTTTGTCAACGATCACAGCGTTAATGACCTTGCCGTCCTGATTGAGAACGCAGAAATGGTCAAACCCGAGTTCCCGCAGCAGAACGGAGAATGAGGGGTCGAAGGTGCCTGAGTTCACCCGGTATGAGGTCAGGCCAAAAGCTGCATCGACATCCTTGGAATAGCGGGCAAGTGCGTCCGTCAGGTTTTTAGCCAGCAGCAGATGCTTTTCTTCAACCGCTTCGATTTCCCGATCAAAGGTAGAGCGCTGGATCCAGACAGTCAGCGTGATGACAGGAATGACCGCAATCAGCGTAAAGCAGCAGAACAGCAATTGCCGTAAACTGAATCTCGACAGCATGTCGCGCGGGAGTCTGTCGTCAGCCACAGAAGCCCGCCGGGTTGCCAGCATTATGATGATCTGAAAATGCCATGGGGAAAGTTTATCATATCAGCGGGGTAACGACGATGCAGATAATACCTGATCGTCAGAGTTGTTTTACGGTTGTGCCGGGCTTCCGAAGAAGTTTCGGAATCGGCTGTACAGACTACGGCGATTTCGATGAAGTTGTGGTGACAACCGGATTTCCAGCGCCTGAATGACGATGACGACGATGAAGTTGATGGTCAGATAGATGATTCCGGCGATCAGGAAAACCGACATTGGCGCAAAAGTAGCGGCAATGATTTTCTTGGCGACACCGGTGATTTCCAGAATTGTGATCGTGCTGGCGAGTGACGAGGATTTTACCATGAGGATGATTTCGTTGCCGTAGGCTGGCAGTGCCTGCCGGGCAGCCTGTGGTAAAATAATTCTCCGGAACAGCAGCAGGCTGGACATGCCACAGGCTCTCCCTGCTTCGATCTGGCCATGGCCAACGGACTGAATGCCGCCACGGATGATTTCGGAAGTATAGGCGGCTGTGTTCAGCATCAATGTGAAAACCGCACAGAACCATGGTTCCCGGAAGAAGGTCCACAACCCGATATTCTGCAATTCCGGCCGAAACTGACCAGACCCGTAATAGATCAGGAAAAACTGTACGAGCAGAGGCGTTGAGCGGAAAATATCAACGAAAACCAGAGATGGGATACGTAAAGCTGCATGAGCTGAAAGGCGCATCAGAGCAATGGCCAGAGCAAGAACAAGGCCGAGCAGCAGAGCCGATCCGGTCAGTTGCAGCGTTACAGGAATAGCCGCAAGCAATTGCGGCCAGGCTTCTGACATGACTTTCAGGTTGAACATATCAGATACGCCTCACGCCCTTGTTCGCCTGCGCCTCGGCAAAGATAAAACCACGTCCGGATACTTTTGTGATGACATAGAAAATCACCAGCGCAGTGAAATAGAAAGTGAATGGCTCTTTGGTTGAGCCGGAGGCTTCCGATGCTTTGCGCATGACATCAGCCAGGCCGATAACCGAAATCAGGGCCGTTTCTTTCAGGGTGACCTGCCAGATGTTACCCAGCCCGGGCAGGGCGAAACGGGCTGCCTGTGGCACCAGTATGCGCCAGAACATCAGCCATTTATCCATTCCAATGGCTTTTCCCGCCTCCAGCTGTCCTTTGGGTATGGCCAGAACAGCGCCACGAATGACTTCGGTTGAATAGGCACCGGAACTGGCACCAATGCAGATCATGCCAGTAACGAAAATCGGTAAATCGAAATATTCTGTATAGCCGAACAGGGTGGCGACGTTGCGCATCAGTTGTCCGGCACCAAAGAAGACAAGATAAATGATCAGCAGTTCAGGTATGCCCCGGATCACCGTGGTGTAGATGGCGGCGAGACCTCTGAAAGCAATGTTCTGTGACAGTTTCGCGGAAGCTGCGATGACAGCAAAGATAATACCAAGCAGGAACGAGCAGGTTGCGATGGCAATGGTCATTACCCCGCCAACCAGCATTTCATCGCCCCAGCCGGTATCACCGTAGACGAGAAGGCTGAAATC
>TARA_R110002110_G_scaffold9321_4_pt1 | contig 10986 bp, 12 predicted proteins | sample TARA_R110002110 | Tara Oceans TARA_R110002110 (sample SAMEA4397330) | marine metagenome | biome: Polar Biome; feature: [SRF] surface water layer (ENVO:00010504); material: water (ENVO:00002006), including particulate matter (ENVO:01000060) such as... | depth 5 m
GGGCCGGAGCTACAGCCTCCTGCCGATCTCGTCGCATGAAAAGTCTCTATCCGAGGCCGTTGACCAGGTCCTGAACCAGCTGCAGCTTACCGATCGTGCGGACACGCCTGTCGACCGCTTGGCCTATGGTGAACAGCGTCTGGTTGAGCTCGGCATTGCGCTTGTCATGCAGCCTCGTGTGTTGCTGCTGGACGAACCCGCCGCTGGCGTTCCGCAAAGCGAAAGCCACATCATCATGGAGGCGATCGACGCACTGCCGAAAGACCTTGGGGTCGTGTTCATCGAACACGACATGGACCTGGTATTCCGCTTTGCCAGCGAAATCGTTGTCCTTGTGTCGGGCGCGGTGATCTGCCGGGGCACCCCCGCAGAGGTCGCCCAGAATGAAGAAGTCCGGCGTGTCTATTTCGGGGAGGCGGCAGAGTGAGCAGTATCGCGTGGGAAAATGTTTCTGCCGGCTATGGCGGCACGACTATCATCGAGGGGATCGACCTGACCGTTGCCCATGGGGAGCGGGTCGGCGTTCTAGGCCGCAACGGTGCAGGAAAGACAACCATGCTGAGCGCCTTGACAGGCAGCGCACGCATCCTTGATGGCACTGTTACTGTCGGCGGTCGCAATCTGCGCGATTTGCCCACCTGGCAGCGCAGTCGTGCCGGAATTGGCGTGGTACCGCAGACACGTGATGTTTTTAGTTCGCTCACAGTAAGGGAAAACCTCTTGGCTGGGGGTGGCACCGCCGCGGACCTGGACGATGCATTCGAGCTGTTTCCGCGTCTGAAAGAGCGTCTGGGCAACCTCGGCTCGGATCTGTCCGGTGGCGAACAACAGATGCTATCGATCGCGCGGGCGCTAATGAACCGGCCGACCTTCCTCCTGCTGGACGAACCGCTGGAAGGCCTGTCGCCGCTGGTATCGCAAGATGTGATGGCCGCCATCCGAGCGTTGGTTGCGGATCGCAACCTAGGCTGCGTGCTGGTCGAACAGCACGTCGGAACGGTGCTCGATTTCTGCGACCGTGTCTTGGTTCTACAAAGGGGCAGGATGGTTTTTTCGGGTACCACTGATGAGCTACGTGGCGAACCCGAAGTGCTGGAAAGCGCCATCGGTCTGTCGGCCGTATCCGCGTAGATAGATTTTTCAAATTAGATATAGGAGCCGCATATGACTGAGGCCAATATCATCACCCTGTCCTGCATCAACCATCCTGGCATCGTCGCGGCGGTCAGCACGTTTCTCGCTCGCCACGGCGCGAACATCATCGAGGCCGAGCAGTTCGACGATCAGGCAACTGGCAAGTTTTTCATGCGGGTTGCGTTCGATTTCATTGACCAAGATCGGATGGACCTTGTCACCAGCGGATTCGCGGACATCGCACAGGACCACGGGTTCGACTACCGGATCACACCGGCGGGCGCGCGCAAGAAGGTCCTGATCCTCGTCAGCAAGTTTGATCACTGCCTTGTAGACTTGATCTACCGCCGTCGCATCGGCGAGCTACCGATGGATCTGGTCGGCATCGCCGGCAACCATCCGTCGGACGTGCTGGATGCTGGTACCCTCGCACACAACACCTATACGCACCTGCCCATAACCAAGGAAACCAAGCCGGAGCAGGAAGCGCAGATCAAGGAGCTGGTGAACGAAACTGGGGCGGACCTGGTTGTTCTCGCGCGGTACATGCAGATTCTTTCTGACGACCTATCCGCCTTCCTGTCAGGGCGCTGCATCAATATTCATCACTCGTTCCTGCCTGGGTTCAAAGGGGCCAAGCCCTACCATCAAGCTTACGACCGGGGTGTGAAACTCATCGGGGCGACGGCGCATTTTGTCACCGAGGACCTCGATGAAGGGCCGATCATCGAACAGGATGTCGAACCTATCACGCATCGCGATACTGCTGACGATCTCGTGCGCAAGGGCAGGGATATCGAGCGCAGGGTGCTGGCCCGTGCCGTCAGCGCATATCTCGAGGATCGAGTCCTAATCAACGGGACCAAGACCGTCGTCTTCAAGCGGTGACCTAGCATGCAAACCATCGATGGAAAGGCTCTGGCCGAGCGGCTTTGCCACGGTCTGCGTGACCGCATCTCCGCCTTTACGACGGGGCAGGGCAGGGCTCCCGGCCTTGCTGTCGTCATCGTCGGCGCTGACCCTGCGAGCCAGGTCTATGTCGCTATGAAAGAGCGAAAGGCAAAATCGCTCGGCATCCGGTCATTTCGTCATGAATTTGGGACAGAAATCAGCGAGGATGATCTCATTGCTCTCGTGGACCGGCTGAACGCTAACCCTGAAATAGATGGGATTCTGGTGCAGCTTCCTCTTCCCGGACATGTAGATGCCGGGCGGGTTCTGGACCGAATCTCGCCCGCGAAGGATGTCGACGGATTCCATCCGGTCAACGTCGGGCGCCTGTCGATCGGAACCGACGGGCTGGTTCCTTGCACTCCGCTCGGCGTCATGAAACTTCTGGAAACGGTCGTGACCGACTTCCGAGGACTGAACGCGGTGGTGATCGGCAAGTCGAACATAGTTGGCAAGCCGGTGGCCCTGCTGCTTCTGGAACGTGAATGCACAGTGACAGTGACCCATATCGAAACGCGTGGCCTCCATGGAATCGTGAGCGGGGCGGATATCGTCGTGGTCGCGGCCGGATCGCCAGGCCTCGTGCGCGGCGACTGGGTCAAACCCGGAGCGGTGGTGATTGATGTGGGCATCACCCGGATGGCGGACGGCACAATCCGCGGCGATGTGGCCTATGACGACCTTGATCCATCAGTCGCAGCGGCCACGCCGGTGCCAGGCGGTGTCGGGCCGATGACCATCGCGTGCCTGATGCTGAACACCGTGCAGGCAGCAGAACGGCGAAACAGTCTGAGTGATTAGCGAGAATTTGGAATTGCAAGGTCTTCTTCGCCCCGCAGAACTGTGCCCAGCATACTCCTGGGCAATAAGATGGTGCTCTTTGGCTACTGCCTCTTGATGGTTTAAGTTCGACATGCGGATGAGCTCTATAATGGCACCTTGTCTCTATAGGTACCGGATTTCGAGAAAAATAGGGTGCAGTACTACCGAGATGGTCCAGATAGCGACCCAAGGATAACGTATTCCGAAGAGCGTTCTGCTTGTGGAGAAATCTGCCTGATTTTTTCGAATATACTTCGTTTGATTTGCCTCACGTCAAGTTGGACGATCCTTGTCAGATCCTCGAAGGTCTGCGCGAATATCTTTTGGAAAGAGTGAGTGGCGAGAAATGAAGAATGTCCTAGTTGGAGCAACTTTGCTGGACGGAAATGGCGGCGAACCGGTAGAAAATGCCGCAATCGTCTTTGAGGGCGACGCTATCGTCGATGTTGGTCCCGAAGATACAGTCGATCTGCCTGCGGAAGCCAATAAAATAGATGTTTCTGGGAAGTACATTATTCCAGGTATTGTAAACGGCAATGTTCATCTGCTGGATGCGTGGACCTTCATGATGGTTAGCGGTACGGTTGAGTACCTTGCTAGATACGAAGGGCGATTGCATGAAGTGATCGAGGAAGCGGCGCAAGTGGCACTTAAGTATGGCGTCACAACAGTCTTCGACACTTACAATGCTCTTCAACCCGTCACCTATGCGAGGGACCGAATTGCGTCAGGTTCGGCGCTGGGCGCAAGAATTTTTGCAGCCGGAAATATTGTGGGTATGGGAGGGCCTTTTTCTGCAGATTTTGCAAAAAAGGCAAGAGAAACGTCGACCAATACTTTCTGCAATAGAATGGATGAGATGTTTGAGGCGGGCGTTGGGCGTCGACTTGCAGCGCTCCCACCTGAAGAGGTACGGCTCATTATTAGAGAATACCTTTCTAAAGGTGTCGATATGTTAAAGTTTGCTGTGAGCGATCACATAATTGAAGAGATTATGAATCCCCATTTGACCTTTTCTGCAAGGGTCCAGAAGGTAATTGCTGAGGAAACCAGGGCCGCCGGAAAGCCGTTGTTGACGCATACTACGTCGTTGGAAAGCCTTAACGATGCAGTCAACCTGGGAGCGGATCTCTTGATCCACGCCACGTTGACCTCTCAGGTTCCAATTCCTGACTCGTTAATCGAGGATATCAAGAGAAAAGATATCTATGCTGGAATTCAGGCCGTTCATGACGATTACCAGAGCCATCTTGAATGTAGTGGGAATCCGATGGCTGGGTACGCTGGCGGCGTTCATAGGGACAATGCTGTCAGAATGATTAAGCAAGGCGTCAAAGTTGTGCTTGGTACTGATGCGGGGTGCACCGACCCCGATTGCTTGGGGGATATGACCGAGCACGATCAGAAAGATCGGCCTTGGTCTATTGGGCGTGACCATTTCCACTGGTTTAAGGCGATGCGAGACCTTGGTATGGAGCCAATGGACATTCTACAAGCGGCAACAATAAATGTCGCTCGCGCGTACAAAAAAGATGGTCTTATTGGCTCTATCGAGGTTGGAAAGCTCGCTGATTTTGTTGTGTTGAATGAGAACCCACTGGAAAACGTAGATAACTACGCAAAAATCCATGCGGTTTATCAAGCCGGGAGTTTGGTCAATACAGATGCTTTGCCTACTAATAAAATAGTAACTGAGTATCGGAGGTCCGAGCCATCCTAAGGGTCAGGCATGTCGATTGCCGCGTAGCAAAACCCAGCGGACCCAGAGCGGTTGTGAACATGCTTGACTGGTTTTGAATGTGCCGTGCCAAAGGGAGCGTTCTGGATACACGTTCCCTTTGGCCATATCGAATTATGGAGTTCCCCCGGTTTGATGGACACTTTTCACTGATGAAGGAGAGTGTTTTTAATGCCAAGAACGAGGAACCCGTACTCTGCGGAATTCAGGGAGCAGATGGTTGCGCTTGTGCGCACCGGGCGCAGTGTTGAGAGCTTAGCACGGGAGTATGAGCCCTGCGCAGCGACGATCCACTAATGGGTCAGGCAGGCGGTGGCTGATGATGGCGATGACCCGAGCAGCCTGACGAGCGAAGAACGTGACGAGCTGCGCCAGCTACGGCGCGAGGTGAAGCAGCTCCGGCAGGAGCGGGACATCTTGTCAAAGGCCGCGGCCTGGTTTGCACAAAACGACGTGAAATCGCGGAGGTCTTCGAGTTCATGATCGCGAACCAGGCCGAGTATTCTGTCCAGATGATGTCACGCACGTTGGGCGTTTCCCGTAGCGGGTTCTATGCCTATCACAGCCGACCGCCGAGCGCCCGGCAGGTTGCCGACGCGGCGCTGACCAAACGGATCGCGACGATCCACCAGGCGTCTAAGGGGACCTATGGCGCGCCGCGCATTCACGCCGAGTTGACCGATGAAGGCATCTTCGTTGGTCGCAAGCGTGTCGAGCGTCTGATGTTAGCCAAGGGCTTGAGAGGCGTCAGCCGCCGAAAGTTCGTGGTAACCACTGAGCGCGACCCAAGGGTGCGTCCAGCCGCCGATCTGGTGGACCGCAACTTCTATGCCGATGCACCGAATGTGCTGTGGGTGGCCGACATCACTCTGAGTAATTGATCATCCGCGCTCTCGGACGGTGCATAGTTGCTGCATCAGAAAAAGGGAGAGTTGTGATGAAACGATATTTTGTTGGTCTTGATGTTTCTAAAGATGAAACGGCAGTTTGTCTTCGGGATGATCGCGGTGAGATTGTGGCGTCATTCAAGAAGCCTACGGATCCGGACGTTCTTTTGCGCGCCCTGAGTAAGGATCTGATACATATAGTTTGTGTGGTCCTTGAAACCGGGCGGATGGCGAACTGGCTATATGATGAACTCAGTCGTCGAGGCCTGCCAATGGTTTGTATCGATGCACGTCAAGCCCATGCCGTCCTGAGCCAAATGCACAACAAAACCGATGAGAACGACGCTGCCATGCTGTCCGAGCTCGCCAGAACGGGCTTTTACAAAAAGATCGAGGTTAAAAGCCGCTTGGCTCAAGAGCGTCGTGCCCTGTTACGTGCCCGAGAAGTTGCGATCAAGATGCGCATGAACACGGAAAATACGATCCGCGGATTATTGGCCAGCTTTGGCATTCGATTGCCCAAGCACTTAAAAACCTATGAACAGCGCGTGCAAAAAGTTCTTGAGGGTCAAATTGTGCTGGCAGCTATCGTTGAGCCGCTCTTGACGTTGCGCACAGAGGCGCTTCGGCAGGCCGCAATCTTGACCAAGGAGATGACCCGACATTTGCGGGATGACGAAGCCTGCCGAAGGCTGATGACAATCCCCGGGGTCGGAGCCGTCAGTGCTGTCACGTTTGTGGCAACGATCGACACGCCAGATCGTTTCAAGCGATCAAGATCTGTTGGAGCCTATATCGGCCTAACATCCAGACGCTACCAATCGGGAGACATTGACTATGGTGGCCGCATATCGAAACGCGGGGATCGCATGTTGCGCACAGTTCTGTATGAGGCGGCCAATACCCTGCTGTGTCGCGTGAAATCCGGTCCGGGTCAGTCCCTCAAAGATTGGGCGATGGCTTTGAAAAAGCGCACCAGCCATAAAAAGGCCGTGGTGGCGCTGGCCAGAAAACTTGCCGTGATCATGCACGCCATCTGGAAAGATGGCACCGAATTTGAAGCAAAGGAGGCCTAAAACCAAACGCGAGCCGCGATATACGCGCCCGCAAAAAGTTGCCGTACCGACCACAGCGGCAGGCAATCGACAAAACCCGAGCGATCTACATGCGAGCATTATGCATCGCGAATATCACCTTCGGGACGTCGACGCCTTGGATGCCGAGATGAAGCACCAAATGGGATGACTTCGAAAAGAACCTTGCAGGTGGCCGATACACGCGACAATATCAACGAGCGCAGATGATCAATTAAAGAACCTTCGTGCCGACCTGGGCAGGCTTTCTCTATCTGGCGGTCGTGCTGGATGCCTTCAGCCGCCGTGTGATCGGCTGAGCCATGGGCACTCGGCAACGAACGCAACTGGTGCTCGATGCGATGAACATGGCGGTCGCGCCGCGCAAACCCGATGGCGTCATCCATCATGGCGACCAGGGATCGCAGTACACGTCCGTGGCCTTCGGCCTCCGATGCAAGGAAATGGGCGTCTGGCCATCCATGGGAGCGGTCGGCGACTGCTACGACAACGCCATGTGCGAGAGCTTCTTCGCCACCCTCGAATGCGAGCTTCTCAACAGGCGTAAGTTCAAGACAAAGGCCGAAGCCCGCGTTGCCTGCTTCGAGTTCATCGAAGGCTGGTACAACCCCTCGCGCAGGCACTCCGCTTTGGGATACAAGTCACCCATCAACTACGAAAGGACCGCCGCTGAAGGGCTGGAATCTCTAAGCCCATAACCGTCCACGAAACCGGGGGAACTCCAATTCCAAGCCCAGAAGGGCGAAGAGGTATGGTGTCCTCCAACAAACGTGTAAGCTTGGCATTCTCGTCCTCCAGCGCCTTCAGCCTGCCGGCCTCGGACACGTCCATGCCGCCATACTTGGCCTTCAGTTTGTAGAACGTCGCGGTGCTCAGGCCGCGCCTGCTGCACACCTCAGCTGTCGGCATCCCGGCCTGCTGTTCCTTGATCATCCCGATAATCTGCACCCCAACTGCGTCAGCGTGAACGCGGAGCAGACGCTCTAGGACGGTCGCGTCGCGATCGACTCCAGTGCCGTGGAACCTCATCAGGCCGATCGCTCTGCCCCGGAAGAACGCATTCTTGGCCGGGCGCGATGAAGGTGGCCGGACCTAGGGCGCATCGCTTTGCTTGTAGCTACCGCCAAGATCAACGGTGCCGAGCTCCACGCCTATCTCAAGGTGACGACCGGATGACGAGCTCCTTCCCTGAATATTCAAGTCGTCAGCCGGAACTCCGGTGCGGAGCCGCCGCTCTCCAAAAAGCAGCATAACTTTCTGATTGACTTTGTGGCATGTCGTCAAGGATAGTGGCATAAATCGGACATGGTGTCCGAATATAGGACGTTTTTTGAGCATGGCAAACGATATCAGTCTCTCAGCAGGGAAAGCGCTCGAATTGTTTAGAGTCCTTTGCGATGCAGGGGAGCCTTGCTCACTAGCCGACTTGACCAGGGCTACTGGCCTTCCAAGAACGGTTATTTTCCGCATGGTCGCTACGCTGGAACTCTATAACCTTGTCGATCGGGACTTGGACACAGGCTATTATTCGGTCAGCCCGCGCGCGCTGCACCAAGTCCAAAAGGGGCTGGCGAATAACGCGTGTTGCACTCGGGCGGATCTGATTATGCAGGAAGTCGCTAAGCGAACCGGCGACTCTGTGATCTATGTTATTCCCGACGGCAATCGGGGACTGGTTTTGGGCCGAACCGAAGGTTCTTCAGAAATGAAGATTGTGACTTCAAAGGTTGGCATGGAATTGCCTTTGCACTGCGGTGCAGCTCCTTTAGCGATTCTCGCATATTCGTCCCCTGATTTTATTGACGAATACTTGCGTGAGCCGTTGGTGAAATGCACTAAGTCGACAATGACTCAGCCCAAAGAGATCCGCGAAACATTGGTGCGAATCCGCGAACAAGGATTTGCAGTCGGCAGAGAAGATTTGTTTGATCATTTGGTTTCCGTGGGGGTTCCGATATTTGGGCCGCGAGGGCAGCTGATGGGGTCAATCAGCGTTGGAAACATTTCGCAAAAATATCCTCCTGAACGCATCAACGAAGTAGGCAAAATTCTAATTGAGATCACTGCAAGCATTTAGGTCAAGCGATCTACTTGAGTAGTGCAACTGTAATGGAGAAATGAAAATGAGCGCAGTTAGTCAAAATGCGATGGTCGTCGCCCCACAGCCTGAAGCTGCAGAGGCCGGCTTGGAAGTTCTGAGAGCAGGGGGCAACGCTGTTGACGCCGCGATCGCAACCGCGCTTGTGCAGGGGGTCGTTGATCCGCTCATGTGCGGTATCGCCGGCTTCGGCAGCATGGCAGTCTTTCGGTCGGAAAGCAGAGTACACGAGTATATTGACTTTCACGCTCCCGCGCCCACTGCTGCTACGCCTGACATGTGGGCGGATCTAATTGAAGGTGAGGCTCGAGATGGTTTCGGATTTACTCTTCGTGGCCGTGTGAACGACATTGGCTATAAGTCGATCTGTGTACCTGCGGCTCTCAAAGGCTATGCTTTGGCGCATGAACGTCACGGACGGATGCCATGGGCCGATCTCGTCGCGCCAGCAATAGCTTGGGCACGTAAAGGCTGGCAGGTTCGCCCACACGTTTTTGAGTTTTGGTCGACTCCAGCTGAGATGGGGCGGGTTGCGAATCATGAGCGGATCAGCCGTGATCTTTCGGCTCGGCGTTTATATTGCCGAGAGGACGGGAGCCCTAAGCGTGTCGGTGACGAAGTGCACAATGATGACTACGCTAACGTTCTCGAAGTCATCGCGAAGGATGGTGCCGAGGCATTTTACTCCGGTGAGTTGGCCTCGGAGATCGTGGCCGATATGAGGAAGAATGGCGGATTGATTTCCGCTGACGACCTCGCAAGCTATATACCCAAAGTCAACAAACCGCTGTTCGCCCAATATCGTGGTTACGAAGTAACAACAAATCAACCGCCTGGTGGGGGGCTGATGCTGATCGAGATGCTGAATATCTTGGAGAACTTTGACCTTAGGAAGATGGGGCACAATAGTTCCGAGTATATTCGAATTGTCGCGGAGGCAATGAAGCGCGCTACAATCGACAAAGATCGGGGGATTGGAGACCCCGCATTCGTAGATGTCCCGCTGGAAGAATTGTCCTCAAAACACTATGCTAAAATGGTGGCTGATCGTATTGCTAGTGGCGAGAGTTCTGATGTACCACGGTTTTCACCCGATGGTTTCTGCAAGGATACCACACATCTCTCTGTGATCGACAGGGACGGCAATTGCGTATCGATGACCCACTCTCTCGGTATGCCATCAGGTGTAATCACGGATGGACTAGGTTTTCAATATAACGGCTGCATGGGGGTCTTCGACCCAAGACCAGGTCGTGCTGGATCTATTGCGCCGGGCAAGGCACGTTTTAGTTCAATCTGCCCATCCATTATTTTCCGCGATGGCTCGCCGTACATTGTTATTGGGGCGCCAGGCGCGACTCAGATTTCTATGGGCGTGTTGCAGGCGATCTTAAACATTATTGATTTCGATGCCTCCATGTCGGAAGCGGTGGCGCTACCGCGCTTCTCCGCAACGAGCAATGCCATTGATGTAACGAACCGCATTCCCCATCATGTGACTCAACAGTTGAGCTCCGGTGGCTATCCTATCATTCGAAGCCCCAAGAGTTTCGGGGTCGCTTGGGTGCATGGTATTAGAGTTACCGAAAGCGGATTTGAGGGTGGAGCTGATCCCGGGGGGGATGGCGTGGCGCTAGGATTCTAGTCGACTGCGCACTAGGTTCGCCTGTCACATCCATGCTTTCCGCCCTGAACGACCAAGCCGGGAGGAGGCGCGCAAGCTCTGACAAATACTTTTTCAATCAGGGCGTCACATCGCGTGTACGCATCTAGTGAGGGCCATCTGACGGGGATGTGGGAGTGACGCTAAGTGCGACCCTATGGTCGACCAAAAGTTCATACCCGAGATCAAGATCCTGGCAGCCGGGGATGTTCCGCATCGGCGACAGTAGGGCGATGCGGTTAAGCTCAAATTCGTGAAGGAAAGCTATCTGGGACACCGCCAGGTCACAGCGACGGAGCGGCGGCATGGGATCTCGCGTTCCCTTCTGACGACTTCACCGCGTTAGTATCGGAACGTTGAGTTGGGCCTCGAGACAGTTCTGGCATTTGTGCCACCCACTCTCGCCCCCGAGGCCTTCGATCTGTCGCCACGTACAGACGCCAAGAATGTCCAACTGTAGTTCGCGCTCAGGAACGGGCGGCGTTTACATGTTTCCTCTGCTGTTGATCCCGATGCCCTAACCGGCCTCTTCCCTGTGCTGGCAGGGCGACGATCACGTTCTCGGCGGGGGCGCACGTCTGGATAGCAGGCGGGGTGAC
>TARA_R110002110_G_scaffold145775_4_pt1 | contig 10982 bp, 19 predicted proteins | sample TARA_R110002110 | Tara Oceans TARA_R110002110 (sample SAMEA4397330) | marine metagenome | biome: Polar Biome; feature: [SRF] surface water layer (ENVO:00010504); material: water (ENVO:00002006), including particulate matter (ENVO:01000060) such as... | depth 5 m
ACCGGCAAACCGCACCCGAGCATAAAACACTCGGGTTTTCTTTTGTTTTGGGAAAACTTTCGAAATAGGGGGGCAAACCTATTGCAACCGCTTGAGTGGGCCGATACTCTACTTAGGTCGGGTGTGGAAACAACAACGAAAGCGGAACAAGGAACAGAATAATGACTTACAACATACACCAAAACGAAGTTGCTTTTTTCCTGACTGTCACTGACCACTATGGTGCAACACCTAAAACTCTTTCGTTTGCGACTGTTGAAGAACGAAGTGAACGAATGAAAGAACTTCTTGCTGACAATCGTTCTTTTGAAATTGTTTAACCACTACCAACAACCAAGGAAAACAAAATGTCTGCTTACATACACTGCACTGATTGTGACACTTGCGGGGACATCGGGATGGTTCGGGAAGTTGAAGGCGGCGGAGTTATCTGCAGCGGTTGCGACCGACAACATGCAGAAGACAGAAGCCTTGAAATTCAGGAAGAACTGGAATTTCAGGTGAACCGGTTTTTCGAGCCGACTGAAATGGAAGTGTTCCGGGGACAGGAGTGTGCCTTTGGTGTTGACTTCGCAGTGTACTGGGAATGTCCGACACTCCCTCACCGTTGGGTGGCACGAATCAAGGACGAGGAGTTGCTTCTGGAATCAATCAACCCTGAAGGACGCAAGCAGTTTGCAACGCTGCCACTTGAAGACGAGAAGGTGCCTTTGTTCCTTCGATTGGTTCAGGCTGTTGACGACTGCGAACATTCGGAAGCGTAACACGTTTAACGCGGGGGGTTCACGCCCCCCTTCATCAAATCTCTTTGAAAGTTCTGCCATGTCCACCGTTGAAACATCCCCTGAAATAACGACTCACAACGGCACGCTGACAGTCAGCAACCCGGCAACCGGCAAACACCGGACGTTTCGAATCAAGACTCAGAAGGACGATGCACGCTTCGCACCGGGGGAACGGGTCATCTCACTCCTAGTCGGTCCAGACAACACCAGCGACTACCGAGGCTTTGGGTTTGTGGTCGATGGTCGAGTCAAGGTTTGGCGTAGGTTTGAAACGGTTGAAGGGGGACAATTCACTCGCTACTCGCGTATGCTGAATTCGCTGGAAGCCGAATGCGAGAAGTTTGGCTTGGTGGTAGACTTCGCAACCAACTGCAGACGCTGCAACCGTCAGCTCACAACCCCGGAATCGGTGCAGAGTGGAATCGGTCCCGTTTGTGCAAAGGTGGAAAACTGATGAGACAGTCTTGGGCAGTATTCGAAGGCAACAAGTTGGTTGAACGGTTCCACACGGAGCATCAGGCTTTGCAGCACGTGACCACCGGGACTCACGTCCGACATTGGCGGGAAGGTTGGAACCAAAGAGGCGGGTGGGTGAAAAACTAGGGTTTCGAGTGTCTTTGAGTAAAATCCCGAAATAGGTGGGCAAACCTATTGCAACGTAGTTCAGATGACGATACTCTACTTGAAGACGCGAAACACAACACAACAACGAAAGCCAAACGATGTCACCAGCAACTGAAGCCGCAACCAAAATCATCAGCAACATTGAAGCCAACGTTGGCACAACTCGCTACGGTCAACTCATCATGGAAGCGGTTTTGAATTGTGCTCAGGACTTCGTCAACGATGAAGGTTTCGTTTGGGACGTTGCACTCGCTAAGGCTTGTCAAGTTTTTCGTTGCACAGAATTCTGTGCCTTGTACGCTTACGAAAACTAAACACTCACTTTCGGAAAACTTCGGAAAACTTGGTCAATAGGTTGCCCCCACTATTGCACTACAGCCGATCTCTTGTAATACTGAGTCTTCACGAAGTCACCCAAACGAAAGACAAACGATGAAAATTGCACAAATCAGGGAAGCAATCGACACACTCAACTGGAACCGTCACGATGCTACTGGCGGAACGCCAGACGAAAACCAAAGGACTGATCTTCCAACAAGACTGGCTCCTCACATTGCTATCGTGAAGGCACTTAAAATTTCCCCACGATTTGTGAGGGACCTGCAAAATCAGGCTTCCGCACTTCAACACGCCAACACTGTAATCGTTCGCTGGCACGACAAAAAGAACAGCCACAACGCTTAGACCACAATTTCCCCCGGTATTTTCCGGGGGTTCTTTCACCACCTTCGAAAGTTGAAACAATGAAGACATCAACACTCCCAACCATTGTCATCGGTCGCAACGGTTTTGAATACGATGCCACTCAGTTGGCTTCTGACTTGTTCGTTGTGGGCAAGTACATTGTTCGAGTTGAAAACGGTTGTTGCATGGAAACACTTTGCAGAGCCACCAAATCCTCTGTGCAGGCTTGCACTGTTCAGAAGGTTAAACGGACGTGTTTTGAACTGCGTGCCTCTGACGTGGTTCTGGGAGTGGGTACGCTGGAAGTTGTGCGTCAGTTCAACAACCGAGTTGAAGTGATGACTGACCGTGGTGATTGGCACACTCTGTCAGGTTTGGTCGACACACTGGAAGCTTGAATCTCTTTCGCCTTCTGCCGGGTAGGCTCCGGCTTTTGACATCATCAGGAATTGAAGACATGACTCATCCAACTGCAGGCGACAAAGTGAAATTCAACGCACGTCACGAAACTCTTGAAGGTACGGTCATTCGAACACGAACTAAACGACGAAGGAGAAGAACTCGCGACCTTGCGTACGCTGTTACTGGTGACGGGTCAGCGTTGGACTGTGAAGTTGCTGAGATCTCCGCTTCCGATGGTCGGATTTGGACTGTTCCTATTTCCAGCGTTCAGGAAGTCACCGGGAAAGGAGACTTGTCGGAAGCCTACCAAGCAAAGAATGCAATTGTCAGAGCGAACAACAAACGAGCGTCTGACAAGTTCACAGAGGGTTACGACAAACTCAAGGATGTGGAGTATGGTGCAGACATCGAAGTTGAATTCCGAAACGGTTGGGAGACGGTTCGGTTTAACGGGTTTGTTCGCGGGTCTGGCAAGGTACGCTTCCAGCAACACGGCAAGAACCGAACAACTCACCCGCAATACGTCCGCACAATTTCCAAGGAGTCGTGAAAATGAAACGTTCTGTCGAGTCTGATGCCTCTTTCTACGCTTTGTGGAAGGGCACCCAAGGACCCGGTTTACTTCTTCGACAACTTCTACACCCTGAAGCTTCCGAAGACCATAGACAGCCTGCAGGACTCTTGAGAGTCATATCTGACGAATACGCCCGTTACTGTGACTCAGAAGAAGCACCGAAACACCCCGGACCTTGTAAGACTCGTGCAGCAAAATACAGAGAAATACATGACCGAGTCTGTAAGGAGAAAAAGTAGTGAACTTGAACCAAAGACCGGGACCGATGACACGAGGCGTTGCACTCATGCTTGTCAAGCGACATACCGAGTACAAAGGAACTTGGTTAGATGAACAGCCAACTGAGTGTCTTTTGGACCTTGCCCGAGCTGTTTTGGCTGAATTGCCAATACTTCCAAGCCTTTCCGACAATTCGGCCAAATAGGTTGCAAAGCCTATTGCATTGCTGCCGATAGCCACTATAGTGAGGTTTCAAGGGACGCAACAAACAACAACGAAAGCCGAAACAATGACACGAATCGAAACACTCGAAGCAAAACTTCAGAACGCAACTTTGAAACTGGCTCTGTGTTCTTGCCGGTCTGACGCGATGGTTCAACGTCGTAGAATCAACGGTCTGACAAGTGCTTTGAAACTTGAAAAAGAACTTGCTGCAAAACGTTTCGAAAAAATGTGCTCTTAGTTTCTGCCCTTCCAGTCATCACCCCGGACAAGGACCCAAGACGATGAACAGCCGAAAACTCCAAGAACGTTGCGAATGGCCGGAAGTAACCGGGGAGTGGGAAGCTTCAACCGTTTCAATTCGAAACATGTCAGACAAAGAAATAACGGCACTCGTTCGCAGCACCAACAAAGCAAACAAGGCGAGTGGTTCAGTTGTTCGTTTGCGAAGCGTTCAAGAAAACTCCGGCCTCAATTGGTAGTTTCACACTTCACACTTCACCAAGGACATCACTCATGACAGCTACAGCAAACCCAACAACGCAGACAGTTTTGCCAATCAGTATTGAACGAGCGATTGAAGATTGTCGAGACGGCGAAATTGTTGGCATCTACCGGAGTGGGGACATTTACAGCGTATACCTTGACGACTTCGCAACCGGCTCCATCATCTGTTCCGAATGGTGGGTAGAAACCGCTGAAGAACATTATGAGGACGTGGATGAGGTCTACTGCGACGGGTCCATCATATGGAATACCAACGGCGACACGTGGTAAGGCACCAAGTGCCCCACAACCGCCCACAAGCCTCTTCGAAAGGATTCAGGACCATGAACGCACCAATTGACCCAAAACAGATTGTAGAGCTTCTGTTGTCTGCAGTACATTTCAGACATACACCGGAACACGCAACCAAAATGCTCGATGACTTGGCGGAATGTTTTGACCACTTGGCAACCGCGTGTGAGTTTGTGATCTTGGGAGAAGACAACCCCCCGAAAATACACGAGTCGTTGGTAGCGTTTGGGGAAGAAGTAGGCATCCAACTTGAACACCGAGGAGAACTCTAATGCAGAATCCAAACCTTTGCTTGTTGTTGCGTTCTATCGCCTTCGACAATGGCATGAGCTTTGACGCTTCAGCGGTTCAGTGGGAAGACATCGAAATAATCAGGGGGAGTCCAGTCGACTCTCTGGAGATGTTGGCTTCCAGTCTTCCAATCGGACACCTTGAAGAGTTTTGCAATGGGGAATCTCAAGCAGTTTCGAAGCTTGTTACCTTGCACGGTCTGCAGGAACTTAGCACGTTTCTGAATGAGTGCTTCGATGGTCAATTCAGCGGGTACGTTTACCCCAATTGAGTTCTGAAGAAATAAGGGAGTAGCGGTTGTGGTTCAGGTCAAGAAAATCAAATCCAATGAGGACCCTGTTTTGTTGTTCAGGGACCTTGGTGAGTGGCAGTCGTTCAAGTGGCCGAAACATGCGAAGTACTCGTTCATGAAGGTGTCACCCACTACAGCGACGAAGGTAGGGAGTGTGGAAGAAGTCACCGTACCACAAAACGAAATGGTGGAGTTGTCGTCGTACGGTAGATTCCGAACAGTTGAAGAACGAGCCGTGAAGGTTCAAGGCTTCCAAGATGACGTGGAGTACTCTGGTGGTTGGAAGTCCAGCGACTTTGACGGAGAGGGCATGAGCGAACACCAACGCAACCAAAGTGAAAAGAGGGAAGAGTCAACACGAAGTGCAACCCGAAAGATTGAAGACTTCGCTGAGATGTACGGTGGGACGAAAAAGAAAACCAAAGGTTGGGAGAAGAAGCGACAACCCGAAACAGCCGACGAGCAAGATGTCGAAAAGTACATTCGCAAGGATGGCTCCTTCGATCTTGGTTCTCACAACGGTACGGTCACGATGACAACACCCGCTGGAGAGAGGTACACTTTCCAAGTCAAGACGCAAAGTCAGTCGAGTCGTTTTGCACCCGGTGCCCGTGTGTTGTCGGTGCTGGAATCGGGCAACAAGTTTGACTCGTTCGCCTTCGTGAAGGACACGGGACAAATTGCAGTTTGGAAAAAGAAACGAGGCGATGTGAACACCAGCAAAGAGAGTGCCTTCGAAGTTCACGCTCGCGTTCTTGCCAACCCGGCACGATACGTGAAGAAGGGTTATGAGTTTCTCTTCAGCGGACGCTGCAGGAAGTGCAACCGATTGCTCACGACTGAGGCTTCCTTGAAGTCAGGCATTGGACCGGACTGCAAATAGAACTGAGCTGCTGAAGTGGTAATACCTTGGTTTTGAGGCAATCCGGGAAAATCTGCCAAATAGGTTGGCAATACTATTGCACCCCTGCCGATGGTTGTTATAGTGAGGCAGTCGGGAACAACAACAACAACAACAACAAACGAAACGAAAGACATCAAAATGAGTTTTGTATCACGAGAAGCAAGCCAGAAAGTCATGGAAGTTTTGGCTGAAGACAAGCACCGAAATTGGACTCAGGCAAGTTTGGAAACGGAAGTCAAAACGCGGCTCAGTTCTTCCGGTGGTGTTGTTCGGGTTGTCATCAACGCTCTGGTTGCTGCAAAGCGAATTGACGCTCACGTGCCTTTCGGCAAGAACGCTGTTCCACAAGACATCTGTTGGAAAGCAAACACGGGAAGCGAAGAAGGCGGAGCCACTGACGCAAACAGTGCAAACATCATTGAAGAACTCGGGTTGAAATACAACGCAAGCAAAACGAAAGTCAACGTGCTGGAAACGGTCAAAGCCGAACTTGAGAAGGACCTTGCTTTTGCAATCGAAAACGGAAAGAAGGACCGCGTTGTTGAAGTCCGCACGACAAACGACAAAGGCGAAACCAAATCAACGAAGGGACTCTTCCACGAAAAGTTTGCACGCATCTTGGCACTCGCTAAGAAACGCAAGAACATATTCATCTACGGTCCAACGGGTTGCGGGAAGTCATACGTTGCAAGTCAGGTTGCGGACGCTCTCAACCTTCCGTTCTACTTCATCTCCTGCACAAGTGGTGTCAGTGAAGGGCAAGTCATCGGACGAATGGCTCCAACCATTCCAGACGCTGACAAAATGAAAGAACATTATGACGCACTCGTTAAGTCGAAGGTTCCAACTGCTGCAGCCGCAACCCTTGCTTCTGCAATGTCCAACGGTTTCTCTTACGTCCTTGCTGAATTCGTGAAGGCATACGAAAACGGCGGAGTGTTTCTGCTTGACGAAATTGACGCTTGTGACCCAAACGTTTTGCTCGTCATCAATGCTGCCCTTGCTTCAGACAAAATGGCAATTCCAAACCGACCAACTCAGCCCTACGCAATCAAGCACCAAGACTTCGTTTGTATGGCTGCAGCCAACACGGTTGGAACGGGAAGCGACCGACTCTACGCCGGACGCAACAAGCTTGACGCTGCTACGCTGGACCGCTTCCTGATTGGAAAATTGCATATGGATTATGACCGAGTCGTTGAAGGTATCTTGTGCCCTGATGACACGCTTCGGAATCGTTTGGAAGCCTACCGACAAGGAATCTTGTCTCATCGCCTTGAAAGGGCAATGTCGACTCGCTTCATGATCGACGCCTACGACATGGTTTCAGACGATGACATCGGTTGGACTCAGGATGACATTGACGCAGCATTCTTTGAAGGTTGGCGTGAAGACGAAGTGAACAAGGTAAAACAACACGCCGATCAAAATTGTTAGAATCTTGTGAAATAGGTGGGGGAACCTATTGCGTTCCCCTGCCCCGGTCGATACTCTTAGCATTCACGAAGACGAAACCCAAACCCAAACCAAGGACATCACTCATGAAACGTTTAGAATACACTGCAGGAAATTCAGCTCGCGACATGTTCCTGTTTGATTCAATGACCGAAATCACCAACTTCATTGACCCGACACTCTTCGTCAACAAGGACTCCAGCTTCACCGGTCGCGACGGGTTGAACACTTGGGACAACACCAGCAACGCAACTCGGGACGAGTGGGTGTCAGGCTTGCAGACGCTTGGCAAGTTTGTTGAAGACTTGAAGAAGGCCGATCTCCCACCAATCAAGTCTAAGAAGCGAAGAATGGAATTCTCCGACGAAGGTGATGAAGTTGATTATGACAAAATGATGAGTGGCAACCCGGAATTCTTCAAAACTTGCGTTCGTGAAGAATCAGACGGTCCGACCACGGTTACGATTGTTATCGACACCACAACTCCTGCCAATCGACAAAGTGAGGACATCTTGTGGCGTGGTGCTGCAGCAATCGCCTTGACAATTCTGCTCGAAGATCGCGGGTACACTGTTGAACTCTGGTGCGTCAACGGTTCGAAGTTGTGGGGCGGGAAAAACACCGGAGTCATGACTGCAGTCTGCTTGAAGAAAACCAGTGACCCGCTGGACTATTCCACTCTGGTCAATACTGTCAGCGGTTGGTTCTATCGTTCGGTCACTTTCACTCTGCTGGAAACAATGGCAAAACATGCGGGTGAGCGGACTGCTTACGGGTACGGAACTTGCCACAACCCTGATCAAACTGACTTGGATAAGTTCAACGATGACGAACTTCGAATCTACTCCTCAGGGGTGTTCAGTTACAGTGGTGCCCTTCGACTCATGGAAGACGAATTGAAGCGAATCGTGAAGCCACAAACGGACATGGCAGAAAACAACTAATCTCCTTCACTCCGCCCCCCTTCACCGGGGGGTCACTTTTTGCCTGAAAGGTTTGAACGTGTCCAGCAACGAATTCCACTTGCCCCCGCTGCCCTTGAATCTATTCGACTGGCGAAAGGACCTGCAAGAAATCAAGGCTCCCCTGCAACGCTTTGGACCCCTTGCGGATGGTATGCCGTACCTTGGCAGGTTGTACCGAAACTCTTCTCAGGTGGGTGTCATCGTTCGCAGCAACCGCACTGGAAAACTGGTCAAGTTCAAACTGGAAGAAGAACAGCACAACGGTGAGAACGGTTTGCTTCGCTTGGTGTTTGTTCCCGTCGATGTCAATTGCCCTATTCAACATCTCACTCTAACTAATGATTGCACCTCATGACTCCTAAAGAAGCCGCCGAACTGGCAAACGTCAGCCTGTCTCACATGGGTTATCTGTTGAAGAACGGAACCATCAAATCAACCAAGCTTGGGAGATTCTACAATGTCAACCGTGCAAGCCTGTTGAACTACGCAAAGGACGAGTATGTCAGCGGCTTCCCACGTGGAAAGAAACGAAGTAGCGAACGTGGTTCAATCTCTAACAAAAAGTGAGCCGATGTTCGACGTTCAAAAAACTCCTTGCTCCACCTGCATTTACCGTGCAGACAACCCACTGAACACCAAAGAACTCGAAGACCAAATTGCAGATGAGTATGGCGGCTTCAAGTCGTATCGTCAGTGTCACCACACCGATGAAGTCTCCGCTTGTTGTGCAGGCTTCTGGACACGTCACAAAGACAGCTTCCAGCTTGGACAAATCGCCCAACGTTTGAACATGGTCCGTTTTGTTGAAAGGAATGAACTCGATGAGCCTGTCTGAAGTACCACAAGAAGAACTCTCTCAAGAAACCAAGGTCCTGCTTGAAGAAAATAAGGAGATGCAAAAGTTGTGGCGGGAACACAGCAACCTGGAGGAGACAACGTTGTTGTTGTTGGAAACTTACGCTCTAACTTTCGCGTGGCACCATTGTGGTTTTCCTCCAGGAGTTCGAAGCGAGTCCCGTCAAAAAATGGGGGAAATGCCTTTCGGTCGACAGTACATCAACACAACACGACGTGTTAATAATCGCCTTGCTTTTGAACTCCTGTTAGGACCTATCCCGTGCCCGGACCAAAATTGAAATTCTACAAAGTCCTTCACTCTGACGAAAACGGAAATCTCGTTAAAGTGTACGTTGAACACACAGGACCAACTCCAGCGTTGGCTTATGCCCGAACTCTATTTAAGAAAAGTCTGCGGGTTTGCTCTTGGACTCCACTTACTTCCCGCCCTCCACAACGTGTTTACACCCCTTACCAATTTAGGAGCAAACCTAAGAAAGAACACTAGCAAACCGAACCGACGAGTGAAGAATCCTGCCAACCTGTAAACTATTTTGTGCTCGGTGCTGTCTCGTTACGGTGTCGGGTTTTCTTTTCTTTTCTTCAGAATTCAAGGCGACGAGATGGCACTAAAAATAGATTGTGGTTGTGGTTCGAAAGTTAAAAGAGGTTTCGTTGGTTGTGATGTCAGGAAGCAACCTGGAGTCAAGTTCGTTTGTGATGCTTGGGAGATAGCGAATCACGTTGAGTTGAATTCGGTAGATGAACTTTACTCACGTCACATGTTTGAGCACTTGTCCTTCGTCAATGGTAAGCGAACGATGAGTGCATGGTTTGACGTGCTGAAGCCGGGAGGCAAACTGGAAGTCTCCATGCCAGACATGCACTTCCACGCTGTTCAGTACCTTGAGTACTATCACAATCGAAAACAGAAAAGCCGCCTCGGTAAAGGTACAGAATTCGGACACGCCCTTGCGAGTTTGTTTGGATGGCAGAGACAAGCAAACAAGCAGACTTGGGACATCCACAAAAGCGGGTACGACCAACTTTCTCTAGAAGCCTTGTGCAACGCTGTAGGCTTCGAACGCTTTGAACGGACATCTGACAAAGTTTGGAACCTGCGCGCTGTAGCGTACAAGCCAACCGCGTTGTAGATCATTCTGTAGGCTATTCTGTAGCTATTGCCCCCGGTTCCGCGTTTTGTGGGTCCGGGGGTCTTTTTGTGCCCTGCTTCTGAAGCCTTGTGTGCCCTTCTAAGGCTTTCGGGGTTATTATTGGCATGGTTTGCCCTGTTTTTCTTCAGAAGCCTCTACAGACGCTGTCAGGTGCTCTGGAATTAGAAACCGGACCGCTTACCAAGATAGGAGCACTTCCTCGGCAAACGGTCGCGGCATCTTGCCCACCAATCCCCTCAAAATCAACGGGCAAGCTTTCAAGCCTTGGGGGGTGCAGCTTGGTTGAAGAAAAACATGCCCCGCTCCCTGATGAAGTTTCTTTTCATCGTACTCTTTTTCCTCATGGTTTCGGTCAAGCTTTTTGAATAAGTCAGACCGACATCAGTTAGCAACTCAATCCAATACTTTTTGCGTTTGCAATTGACGTGGTGGTGTCCGGCTTTACCGGGTGGAGCTGCAGTCAGCACCAACATCTCGCCTCTACAAAGTGAAGGCACAAAGTTGGGAACGAATTCTTCGTCAACATGCTCAACGAATTCAACACACCAAACCAAGTCACACTTTGAACTATAAACGTCTCCCTTGGTGAAGTCGTGCGTGATGATGTTCTCCTTCTTCAACGAAGGGTCACCGTCGATACCTGTCCACTCTATGTCTAAACTCTTCGCATCTTTTTCCATGCCACCCGGACCGCAACCCACGTCGAGCATCGTCTGAATTCCAAACTCTTCTTTGATCCATGACAACACTCCTTT
>TARA_R110002110_G_scaffold178191_5_pt1 | contig 10972 bp, 21 predicted proteins | sample TARA_R110002110 | Tara Oceans TARA_R110002110 (sample SAMEA4397330) | marine metagenome | biome: Polar Biome; feature: [SRF] surface water layer (ENVO:00010504); material: water (ENVO:00002006), including particulate matter (ENVO:01000060) such as... | depth 5 m
CAGGCAACTTAGAAAACAAATTAACAACGAATTAAAAGCGCTTAAAACTAAAGTGTTACCGTACGACGTCAGGCACGGCTGGCATGAGTTCGCCCCTGGGCGCTTAATAGGTCATGGCTATGCTTCTAATTTATACCCAGCCCGCCATAATTGTTTAACTTTTGGTAGTTGTATAACTGGCCATGTGCATAGTTTTGACTTTCACCGTGCCGACAACCTGGCCGGGTCTGAAAGCTGGACTATTGGTTGCGGTTGCCAAATTGAACAGGAGTACAATAGAACACACAAGCGCCGACTAAAGCACCAGGTTGGTTTTGTTTATGGTGTTGCAGATGATAGAACAGGCGACTGGCAAGTGTGGCCGGTTCGCAGAACCAGGAAAGGAATATGGCTAAACCCAAAAACTTAAAAACAGACCTCGACGCATTGGCTGACCGGTTTCAAACATTATTAAACGCGCCCTATAAGAAAGAGCGCCCACCGAACAGCATAACCGCCGCTGAATATGCGGAACGCGCCGGCTGTCCAAGAAAAGCGGCCAGCGAGTTTCTTTTAAGTGCCTACAGAAAAGGTTTAGCCCGGCGTTATCGAATAGGCCAGAGTTATGCTTATGTGTTAGAAGACTATGACGCTACCTAGTGAAGTCGAAATATTTGGGCAGTCTTTCCAGGTTTGCTTATCTTCTGAAATGAACGACGAAGAACTGGGCCGGTGTGACTATACCCGCCAGATTATTTTTCTGAGTAAAGACCAGGCCGGCGACTCATTACGCGATACTCTACTACATGAAATACTTCACGCCGTCCATTGGCTTATGGGACTCAATGACAAGAGTACAGAAGAAGAGTTCACCGCTAGAACGACGACGGGGCTTCGTAGCGTCATGCTACAAAACCCCGAAGTAGTTCGTTATGTTTTAGGACGTTAGTTAAATAAGTTCTTCCAGTTGGGCTTTAATACTGAAGTGTTTCATTAATTCGCCCTTAACAAAGTCCAGTTTTTCGTCACCCAGTTGTGCCCTCCAGAATAGAAGGTTAAGCGCTATAATGGCCATGTTTAAACTTCCAGAAAAAGAACTGTCTTTATGTTCTCCTATTCTTAAAGTTGTAACCCAGCCCTTCCCTTTTTTATTCACTTCAACCTTGCAAGACCTTAACCAGTTCGTCTCTTCTTTATCGGAACAAGTGTTAACTATTTCAGTCTCGTTAAATACGTTAATTAATGCGGTGTTTTTCATAGTAGTTTTTTTAAGAATTTGGGCCTTTAGGGTTTGCTATTAAATGTTTTCCCCACAATTGTCTCAATTCTGGCTTTTTCCAGTCGGCTTTATAGTCTTTCCAAAGCTCATTCAAATTAACGCCAGCTTTATTTTCGTTAACAATCTTACCTTTTTCGTCTTTAATAGGTTCCCAGCATCCTAGCGTTTCATAAACGTGATGACCTTCCTTAGTTTGGCCTTTGTATTTATAAATAATTGCGTTCCAGACAGCCCCCATTGCTTTTATGTCAGAAGAATTAGGTGCGCTTTTTACTATATCGCCTTTTTTAAAGGCTGGTTTATTAAGTGTTTTCATTATGCTTATAGACTCGCATAATCTGCCGGTTATGTAAAGGGCTAAATAGCATTTTCTGCGATTTATTTTTTACCCTGTTTTTACTAGGAAAAAAGGCGTGTTTTCTCCGACATAAGCGCCAGCCACATTAAAATAATAATAGTCCAGTGCTTCTTCCCGCGTTAAATCGCCATTTAATTGAATGGCCTCTATAGCCTTTTCTTCATCGTAACACGCTACAGGAGACGACCCGCCCCGGTGGACGTAACCAATTAAGGCACCTTCTAGGCCATCAGCAAATAAGGCGTCTGGGTTTTGTTCTATAATCTTTTCCATTACTAAGCGCCCCACATTACCCTAATCCTAACCATTTCAGAAGTGAACCAGGGCTGAACTTGGCCCGCCGCGTTTCTATAATTAAGTTCCAGAAAAACCATTTGCCCGGCTGTCGTTCCTTGTAATGGGTTGAAAGGTCTAAACCATTCGGCGTTAGGGTCGCCCTCTTGTTTCACTTCTAAAATATACCAGATTAAAAACTCTGTTCCTGGTTGCGAATCCGACATAAAGCTAATCTCTACAATTCCCATGGCCGGGTAATGGAAAACGTTTAATTCTGGAACTGGCGGCGCGGTTCCCCAGTGGTTGCCGTCGTGGTGGTCAGCGTTTAAAGAAGAGAAAGCAAAAGCAAAGAACAGCCAAGTTATTTGTTTCATTAAAACCGTGCCAGCCATTCCTGGGCCAATTCAGTGGCGCATTTTTTAGCAGTCCTTAAACTTTCTTCCAGGGTAAGGACATAACCTCCGGGCGCTTTAACTTCTATATTGTTGCGGTTAAAAGAAGTTTTAAAACTGGCCTCGATATCCTCGCCGTAAGTTCTCTTAAATTCTGCAAAAACAATTAAAAATTCATCGTCTGGCAAACCCCGCTGGAAATAAGCGACAGCAAAAGCGGCGTCCATTGAAATGGCAATATCTTCAGTCGTCATAGTTGCCAGTCAGTCATGTCTAAATTTTCCCCTTTGCCACCGTCTCTTTTAATTGCCGCCCGCTGAAACTTAACCCGCGCCATTCCGTCTTCTCTGTTGGCTATACGGTCATAAACCGCGGAGTTAACTATTATTTTAATGTAGTCCTGGGCTATGCCGACTTCATTTAACCGGGTGAGTTTAAAATAATGCTTTTCCCCTTTTTCCGTCATGTCGATATACATTAAAGTTACTGCAAACTTTTCACCCATATAAGCCGACCTTGTGTGTTTAATAACGGTACTACCTAATAAAACCGCGTTGAGGGTTCTCCCCTCACACTAGTCACAAGGCCGGCGGGTTGGTTGGGTAAAATTCAAAATTCTAATTGGGCTAATAACCACCCTGGCAGTTCTACGTCCTGAGAATGGCCGGCCCAGTTTCCTGTTTCTCTTCCGTTGTGTATCCAGCCTAACCACCCCTTATATTCCAAGCGCCCTAATTTAATAAGGTCGTCGGCGGCCGTGTAATAGGTCGCCATGTGTGGTCGTTGCTTCTGAATGAAGCACCAGGAAAACGTCGTGGAGTCATCGGCTAGCCCTACTTCTATTGCCAGGTCTAAATAGAAAGCCGCCTGGACGTAACCTCTGTAATTGGCGATAAACTTACCAATGTTATTAGGTGAAGTGTTAACAGTGGTTTTAAGGTCTGTTATGCCTATGCATGGGGTAAAGGCGTCAATGCGCCCTTTACATTCAACTTTATTACCCTGGTGGTCTTCCAGTTCCGCAAAAATAGAAATTTCAGTTTCAGTTTTTGGGCATTCCATAATCTTTTTCATTTTTGGGAGACATAAAGCCGCGTCACTTAGCCCCTTTACTATTTTCATGTCCGCTTCAGTTAATACCCGGCGGCCTTCTTCTTTTTGCTGGGCCTCCCAGGTCTTAAAAGTCGAAAGGCTTCGGCTGAATGCTTTGGCTTTACTTCCCGAATCTATGGCCTGGCTATATAGTTCGGCCTTTAGGTCTTTGTCCACTATAACGAACTCCTTTTTAAATTCCTCCGGTTCTAATACATAGGAATGCAGGGCTGTACCCATCGACATGGCCGCCGTTTCTTTCCTGGGCTCACCTTCACCGGCGCTTTCAGCCCGCCATATTTCAGGACAGCCGTCACGTTCCGGGTCAATGTATTGGAATGAACTGGTATTAACGCCGTTTGCGGCGTGGTATGTGGTTGCGTCCAGGTTATGTTTAATTCTTGAGTCTTTCATTTTACGCGAATACAAGGGCGTTCTTTATCTGGGCCAAATTGGCAAGTCGTTGGGTAAAAGGTGAATGTCTTTCCCATCCATTCTTCAGTTGTAAAACCGCCTATGGACTGCATTTTAAAAAACACAGTTTGAGGGGCTACATACTTTTTAGGCGTTTCCTTAAAGCTTAAAACCATACCTTTCATTTTTCGACCGTCCTGGCCAATGTCTTTTGGCGTACAGTTGTGGCAACCGGTAACAGTTAATTTTATTTCTCTGCCCATTAGGTCAGCGGCGCGGAGATATTCCGACGGGAAAGACTTGGAAAATTCAAATTGGTCTTCACTCATATTTTAAAAAGGTATTTCGTCATCCTGGTCAACCATCGTGTTTGTATGTGTAGTATTTTGTGGCCCTGGTCGTTGGTCTTTCTGATAAGACGGTTGGGTTTGAGTGCTTGGCTGGTAACCTTGCTGGGGTTGAGGGCTTGGCTGGGCCGTTTCTTTTTTGTAGTCGTCAGGGTAAAGGTTAAGCCACCCGTTCCACTCATCGCCGACCGGCACCGTATCCATTTTTATAACCATGCTTCCGTCATCCCTGGAAAACAGGGCGCCGACTTTGGCATAGCGTTTTTTAACTTCTCCCTGGGGGGTTTTATATTCGCCCAGGACGGCGGTTACATTGTGCGTTTTATTCATAATTTTTAATTAGGTGGTTAGATAAGTAATAGGTTTTTATTCCTTTTAATTTCTTCCTTCAGTTCTTTAATTTCTTTTTCCTCATTAAAGGGTAAAATTTTAATTGCTTCACTAGGCAGGGATTCGTGGATTTTTTGAAACTCAGACACAGCTTTATCGGAACATTCAAAACACTGTTCGTGATAAAAAAGGTCTATTGATTTCAAGTCCTTACTCCGTTCTAATTCCGCAAACTCCTCAAGCCCGGCGGCTTCTTCTGTTTTGTTTAAATGAACCCTGTATTTTATTTCTAATTCCCGGTAAGAAACAAACGGTTCAATTTTATAATTTAATATGTCCGAATGCCTAACGTCTATTTTTTCAAATTTAGGTTCACAGCTATTCGCCCAGGACGAAGGAAGGCGGTCTTTAGTACAGGGCCAGGGGTGTATCTCATAAGAAGCCCAATTATCATTACCATAACTGGAAGCGGCCCGCGGGAATGTTTGAATTAACCAATTGCGATATGGGTGCAATAAATACCCACCAAAGTGAAAGTATTTATTGGCGCGATATCCGTAACTTATCGCAATCATTTCCCGTTCCCATTTTTCTTTATTTTCTAAAGCTTCGTCAAAATGAAACCAAAAAGAACGGTAAGTATTTTCCCATCTAATTTGTTCGGCTTTTTTTACTAGGTCGTCATTTAATTTCATAATTTTTAATTAATCGCTTTGCCTGTCTCCTCCCAGGCCGTCTTCATATCTTTTAATTTTTTCCATTAGAAGCTTGTCCATTCTAAGAGTTTTATTTTTACGGTTCCGGCGCAACTGAAGTAGGTGCTTACGTTTTGCGTGTTTAACTGCTTTTGTTTTTTCCATTTTGTTTTCCTAACAGCTAAATTTTTAATTAATCTTCCTTGGCAAAAGGTTTATATATTCACGCCAGTTTGACTCTTCACGCCATTGGCATAGCCAGCCGGCACACATTGAAAACATGGCAAAGAAGAGGCTGTAGAAAATGGCCCCGGCAATTAAACCGGAGGTGTCCAGGTCTTCGAGTTTATGGCAGTCCAAAAGGAAAAAAGTCATTAGAAACAAGGTGGCAACCACCCCAGCCAAAAAAGAGAGGCTTCGTGCGCGGCTATGTCTTCTATTCCATTGCCGACTACGGCCCCGGTAATAACTTAATGCCTGGCTTTTAAAATTAGTTAGGTCGTCATTCATATTATTTTATAGGTTAGTTATTTCTGTTAAAAGTGTTCTAAATGCTATTTCAACGGTTTGAGGCACTACGCCATTGCCTAAGAGTCTAAGACTGTCCACCCGACCGGAAGCCCCATTAGCTGTTCCACCCATTTGTTGTTTAGATATTGCCCTGGGTTCTTCCCATTCGTGTTGGTCTTCGTTGGGGCCAGAAGGCCATCGGGTTGATATGCCTGGACTGTTACGTCCAGCGTGTCCGTTGAAACCTTCCCATTCCTTATTCTGCCCCCCACATATCCCCCTCTTGAGTCCCTCGCGACCGGCGTTGGCCAGGTCTTTGTTTTTCCCTTCCTGTCTTTGTTTAGAGGTTTCCTCTGTAGTTCTTGGCCATGTACTTTTGGGTGATTGCTTAACCCCAGTTGTCCGTAATTCGGACAATTCCCAATTTTTCCCCCTTCCGCTACTGTCGGCGTTGGCCAGTTCTTTACTTGTGTGTTTAGACCATCCCCGGACTTCTCGCTTGCCCCTTTTGCATTGTTGTTTCCGTGAACTGTCGGCGTGGCCCAGGATAAAGACTCGTTTTCTTTGGTGAGGCGCGCCGACTTCAGCCGCCGAGAACAGCCCTGCCGCAACTCTGTAACCCACTTCTTCCAGACTTCTAAGGACATATTTAAGAACGCTTTCCCCTTCTCCTGTTTTTGCGCTAATGATTCCCTCGACGTTTTCCAGAAAGACAATTGCTGGTCTACATTGTTTGATTCCTTCGAGGATGTAGGGCCATAGGTGTCTGGGGTCTTCTGTTGCTTTTCTGAGGCCGGCTGAACTAAACGGCTGACAGGGAAAACCGCCTGACAATATTCCTTGTTCCATGCTTTCTCGAAACGCCGAAAAGTTGAAGGTTTTAAGGTCTGTCCAGATAGGCGCCGGAACCAGGGCGCCCGTTTGCATCTTGTCGCACAAGTTTGCGATTGCATAGGCTTCGACCTCCACATGACAGACTTCGCGGAGAGTTGGCAGAACTCGTTTAAGTCCAAGCCCAATCCCACTGTAGCCGCTACAGAGGGAAAGGTGGTTAATAGGTTGGTCGGGAGTATCCACATTATTTATTTTTTTCTCTATGCAATTTTCCGGCCATTGAATTAGCCAGGGGTTCAAATTCTGTTTTTTTCTCCAGCCCAAAGTAGTTAATTATCCAGTCTATGGCCTCGCAGTGAGTGGCTTCCCGTTCTCTTAAAATTGAATAAATAGGCCAGGCCCATAGCCATTTGCTTTGACGGTGCGGCGTGTAGGTTTGAACTGCCTTAATAGCTTCTTCAACTAGTAACGGGTTAGGTCTATACATTGGCGTTCTCTTTAAATTTGCTGGTAATTCTTTTAGCTATTTCAGCAATAGCCGGGGGCAGTGTTTCAATTTCAAGTTCGGCCCGCTCCTCTGGTTCTGTTTCCGGTTCCTCAAATATAGGAACGCTTTGGTCTTCTCTAAGGTTGAAGTTCTTAGCCCTGGTTAATTTTACCTTGCCGCCGCCGGCAAGCCTTGAACCTACCCGCTGACTATTTGCCCAAATTTCCTCTAAACTTAGGTTTGAGGTTATGACGGTGGGTTTTCCCCTTCTTATATTCAATACCTCCAGAAGCTTTTCAGCCGCCCATTCCGTGCTATTCTCAGCGCCTATGTCGTCAATAACCAACAACCCCACACTCTGGAGTTCTTTAATTTTCTGGGCTGGGCGACTGCCTCGCATTTCGTCCAGGAACCGCGCCCATTCACAGAAGTCAGGATAAAGGCACCGGGTACCGTCCCAAATGTGCCAACGTTTCCAGAATTTCATTAACCGCCGCGCCAGGTGAGTTTTACCAATACCACTTGGCCCGGTCAAGGTTAGCCAGTTCCCTTTAGGTAGCTGGTCAGCATAATTTTTAACCGTGTTTAATAAGTCGGTTAATTCCGGGTCTCTGTAGGGATTGAATCCCCAGTCGTGCGTTTTACTTTTATTGGACATGGCGGGCAATTTCTGCGGGGTCAAAATCCTGGTTTAGTTTTGTATTAGTGTTGAAACCTGTTGCCTGTTTTTTGTCGTCCTCCTGGCGCCAGCCTTCCGGGTCGTCGCGCCATCTTTCATTCTGGAAAAAAGACCCGGCTGTAGGGACGTACTTGTTTGTTGCAGGGTTGGCCCGTGTTGCCTTGACAACGGCCACGATGGCTTTTGTTTTGTCTTTTATGAAGTCGTAGTCCTCGCCGCGCTCTAACGAAGTTCTAAGCGCTATTTCGGCGTCGTTTGTTTTTAACTGTTTGGGCCAGAGGTGGACGAGGGTTGCCAAGTCCCAAAGTTCCTCGTTCTTTTCCTCATCCTTGGTTCTATTGTCAGAACCCAAACAGTCAGAACCGTCAGTAATCCCCTCCTGACTTATATGTATGTCTGTATGTTTGTTATGTTTGTCTGTATGTATGTGCTGGTCATCCGGTGGCAGATGATTGGCACCCATTGGCAGACCATTGGCAACGACTGGCAGATTTGTATTTAACCAGCCAACTTCGGGAGATTCTAAAAGGGTTACCGCGTCCTTTAATTCTTTTTCTGAAATGCGTAATTTATCAGCGATGAGTTCCAGGCTCAACGGTTCACCACTTGAACGGACTAACTGACCTGAGCGCCTGGTTTGTCGGTTGCCGCTTGAGGCGTGTAACTGAAGCAGTAAAAGGAAAACACCCAGCGCGGCCAGCCCCCCTTCTTTTTTCCTTAACATAATAAGCCCGGTTGATTCAGTGCCGGCAGGGCATTGGAACCATTCGAGGCTGTCCCTTTTTCTGGAAGCGGCACATTCAAAGGTTCCGTCCCAGTCGTTTATAGTTAAGGTGTGTTTCATATAATCAGGTGGTCACCACCCAGGGCAAATAAAAAACTAACTTCTTAGTGCTAAACCTTCTTCTATTAGCATGGTTGCCGTAACTCCCACCGTGCGGCGTGTCTTTTTAGCTTCTTTTTTAACTGCCTCGTGGAGTTCTAGGCTGATAGCAATTGTGCAAAGTCTTTTATTTTCGGCTTGAGTTATTTTTTTGTCGTCCATTCTTGTTAGCTTATGTGAATAATTAAGATACATACGTTATTATTGTAAAATTAAAATGTAAAGAAAAATAATAAATAAAATAAACAAACCGTTAATATTACTTTATTAATTGAATTTGTAAGGAATTAGGGGAGGTTTAGCCGGGTTGGTTGGGTGCTATTTAAATGCATTCGACTTTGGATATTCAAACAGCCCTGCCGCTATTTATACAACGGTGTAGGGAAGCTGGTATAAAAAGCCCAGAAAAGTTTTTAGTTTCTAAGATTCCTACAACCTACTCTTACCTTCGGGGCGCATTCCCTAGAGGCATTTTGCCCACCGACGTCGATGGGGAAGTGGAACTAGACGGCCGTTACTTGCGTCTTGAGTTTAAAGAAGAAGGGCTGGTTAGGCTAAGTAAATACCCGGAAGGACAAAAGAAAGCATTCCTTCGACTGGTTAAAGAGAAGGGCTTTACTCTTTTCCTAGTAGGCCATGACCAAGCCGGAAGAATTAAAGTTTTACGCTGGGTCAAGCCTGGCTATGTCAGCGCCTACGAAACCGGGGTAATAGACCCATGCAATGAAGAACGACTAGCCCAGGCGTGTAAGAGGTGGGCAGACAACAAATGAACCACGTAGACAAAATACACCAAGCACTAAGGGCAGTTTCAGAACGTAACGGCCTGGAATGTGTGGACAACACAACGCCGCTAGACTCTTTAATAGACAAAGAAGAAGAGGAGGTAGCCGAAGAGTATGCAATACGGCAGGAGGCCATGCATAGGCTATTGCTCTATATATTCAAGGACGGTTACCACCCTGGTAACGTCATGCGCCGGGCGTATGCATTAGCCTGGCAGTTCGATAGGGAATTAATAGGTAACATGAATTTAACAGACATGGCGCAAATGTTTGGGGAAACAAGGGCCGCCGCGTCATGGAGAATAGAAGCACTATTTGGAGGACTAGACAGCCGGGCGCCAGGTACTAAAACAGACACTCATAGGAGAAGGGCCGCACGGTCAGCAGAAGGCAACACCAACAGAAAGAAAGGAACTAAGTAATGAACGTAAGAACGGAAGCACCACCAAGGGCTGAGAGGCTCGACATAGTACTGGTAGACATTGAGATAGACGGAAGCACCCAGGGCAGGGTTAGAATAGACCAGGGAACAGTAGACGAATACGTCAGAGCTATTGAAAAGGGCGCTAAGTTTCCACCTATTGAGCTATTCTATGACAGTATAACCTATTGGGTAGGCGACGGGTTCCACCGTATTCTGGCTAATGCAACACTGGGGAAGGTAAAGATTAAAGCTAACGTAAGGCCAGGGGGTCAGCGTTCTGCATTGCGCTGGGCATTAGGTGCAAACGCTGAACACGGACTAAAGAGAACAGCAGACGACAAGAGGAAAGCGGTAGAGTTAGCACTAGAAGAGTTTCCAGAAGAGTCAGACAGAAGCATAGCAAGAATGTGTAAAGTCTCACCCACTACAGTGGGAACCGTGAAGGGAAGCAAAGCCCCGGCAAGTGTCCAAATGGACAGCAACAAAGACGCGGCTTCGGCTGAAGCTATAGCAATGGTCTGTTCATGGTCTAGCCCATGGGTAGACATTGAGACAATACCGACAGTTAATGAACTAAAAGACGGGGTAGATTATAAGAATGTAGGCACCTGGGAAGAGTTAATAGAAGGTCGAGGCGTACCGGCTAAAACAATAAGAATACCCAAAGACGCTGAAGTGCCACCAGGGAAGGAGGAATGCAGGGGCAAGAGATTCATACTAGTACAGCGCCAGGTGGCTATAGATGCTATACAAAGCACTGAACCTATTCTGGACATATTCAGAGTTAAGCCCGTCAGCGCTGGACATACTGAACGAGTAGAGAAGGCCAAACAAATGCAAGAGAGACTAGCTGTTGTAGATGAAGCTATGCACGACTTGAGGCAAGCAATAGGCACCAGGTTAACCACGCCGGAAGAACACTTGAACTTTATTTATAAATTACTTGTAAACACAACCCACCCGGCCGCCGCTGAACTGGCTGGTAATGTATTAGCGCTACCTATAGGGGAAGCCCTGGGCATGGCAGACAACAGAATACAGAAAACCTTCATTGCGTTTCTAGCCATTGCCGGGGGCCAGCTAAGAAACAGAAACCTGGAGGAATGCGAGATATATAGCGCCGCCTGTAAGCTATTAAGCACCCCTCAATATATTAAATGAAGGGTAAGGAATCTATTAGCCGTCTAGCTCTATGCCGTTTCGGCAGC
>TARA_R110002110_G_scaffold66847_2_pt1 | contig 10972 bp, 11 predicted proteins | sample TARA_R110002110 | Tara Oceans TARA_R110002110 (sample SAMEA4397330) | marine metagenome | biome: Polar Biome; feature: [SRF] surface water layer (ENVO:00010504); material: water (ENVO:00002006), including particulate matter (ENVO:01000060) such as... | depth 5 m
AGTCCCGATCAGGTCATCCTCGATGGGCACCTTTACAGACCCACCAGTTTGGTATCTCGATCCAGCTATTTGAACAGGACGAAATCCATAAGCCATTTGGCTATCTCCTTAAAGGAATCCGGTGATAGCCGATAGTGGAACTTCCACTAATTAATTATCACCGAATGTGATCTTCGTCTTCCGCTCCGATTGGAGCATTGGCATACGAGGATCTTGTTCTCTGAAGTAGTTTCGATCCACCGCTTCCATCTGGTCACCCACCTCTTTCGCTCGATGCGCCTCGATCTGTCTTCCGATCTCGGAAGGGCGAGCGCAAAGCAGTAGGCCACCAACGACGACATTATCGGGGTAATCGCTACCCCTGTCGGACACCACCATGAGTTCTGGGTAGTCTGCCGAAATGACAGGCTCCCATCCCTCTCGGAATGCCTGGGAGGCGTTTACATTATCCGCCTCCCCTCGCATCGACACGCGCACGTACCGAAAGTCCAATCCCTCACGCGGGTTTGGGTTCGGCAAAAGCGGCGCCGGTTTCCACGGTGTATCTCTTTTTTCCGTTTCGCGGGTCTCAGTCTCTCGTTCCCGAGAACTCAAACCCTCCTTGCGCGATTCAGTCATTACTACCTCTCCTTTAGGAGTTGCTTGGCGTATTGCTCTGGCGAAATACCCAGGCGCTTCGCGAGGGCTACCTGGGTGGAGGTGAGCTGCACTTTGCGGGGCCTACCCGACGATCTTGTCGCCGAGGCCACCACCGTTGTAGTTCGGGGACTCGCAGCGGGCTCCTCCGCACCCATTCCGTCTCCGAACTTTTCAGGGAATACTTGCCGAAGACGTTTGTCTATGCGGCCATAGTATTCATCACTTCTAGGATCTACTCCGTCACTCGTCACTAGCTTTTCATGGACCCCGTAAGCAAAAGAGGTCATTTCCTTGTCCTCGCCGAACCATTCGTTATCGCCCAGCCAGGACTTCAATTTTGGATCTACCGGCGGAGGTGAAGCAGCTTGCTGCTGTTGCAGCGGGGGCGCCGGGGGAATATTCTGCATCTGCGGAACATTCCTGGCGGCCACCTCCTTGTCGTACTGAGATCGAGTAAGAATCTCCTGTGCGTCCACGAGCTTCTCCGGATCACCGGACTCGTAAGCGGTCTTGTAATCGATCTTCGCCTTTTCCATATCCGAGTCTGCTCGACTCTTCATCTCGGAGAGCAGAACCTTCTCCCCCTGCTGTAGCAGGGACTTAAGGTTTTGGTTTTCCCTGGATAGTTGATCTGCGTAGAGAACTGCCTCTTCACTCATACGCTGGGCAGATTCCTTGGAACGCCGCTCCTCGTGATATTCGTACTTCAGCTTATTGATACGCTTTTGCGCCCGACCACCGACCTCTTCAACTTCAGATTCAGAATCACCCGGGGGAAGACTATCTTCTGAGCGGGTTTCAACCCGATCCTCCTCCGGTCGATCATCTACAATAGAAATCTCCAAATCATCATCGGGAATCGAGGCATCATCTATGATGTGTTCAGTAATTGCGTTGCCCATCAAGTCATCGAGAGGTGCGCTCATGCTCTGACTACCCCCCTCGGATCATCGACTACAGCCTCGACCGAATCATCGTTGATAATGCGGAACTCTTTCCCGTGAATCCTGAGCCGCGTTCCTGAATATGCGCGCATCACGATCCAGTCGCCCTCTTTACACCAGGGCCCATTGGGAAAGCGGTCCTTATCCGCATACGCATCGGGACCAAGCCCAAGAACAAACCCAACAATACTCGCGACAGATTCTGCGTCACGCCTCTCGTCCGGGATGTACAGGCCACCCTTTGTTGTTTCTTCTACCTCCGGTAGTGCAATGAGAAGCCTAAATCCCGAAGGCTCGGGAAGCTGGGTAATCTCCCTGGGCTTCTCGCTGCTGTACTGAATTGCCTCAGTCATCGTTTCCTCTTCTGCGACAGTGTTAAAGGGGCCGTCGTTACCCCGGCGTCCGATTGGACGGAACTACAGATCCTCTCCTACGGCACTAATAAGCTCCTTCAACTCAACTTCCGCCATGGATAGTCCCTTGATAACACCGCATATATGGCGGTATTCCTCGTGGCTGGAAAGTGAGCCCTGGGCCAAGTGTTCGATGTGCTGCTCTTTTAGCTCCCTAACCCTTCTAAAAAAGGCATCCTCAATAGGCACTATCTATCGTCTCTGTTTGCCCGAGAGATAATCTCGGCGATTTCGGCACCCACTTTGGCGCCCTCTATTCTTTCCCGAGACTCCTCCTCACTTAGCTTCGTATCGCTGGAGATAATCTCGGTCACTATGTCGGCTTCTACCTTGTTTTCGGCGATGCGCTCACTCGCCCCTGTCTTGTTGTCCGCGATGCGTTCGTTCGTCTCTATGCGCTCGCGCTCAACATTCCCCCGATCACGCATCTTCTCGTAATCGAGCTTAAGCCGCCCCTTCTTGTCCTCGATGTTCGCCATAGTCTCCATCTCGCGAATCTGGAGTTCCTTCTGGCGCATCTGGATGATCGGGTCTTGTGCCTGCTCCTCGGACTGTTGCTGCTGAACCTCGGCCTGATTCGCCTGGAGAACCTTTTGGGACGCCTCGGCCACCAATCTTGCCAACTGGTTCTCCACCTCGGGCGGCATCTCTTCGTCTAGCGGAGGCAGCGGGGCGCCCAACTGTTCCTCGATCTCGACCCGGTACTGGAAGGCAATGTGTTCAGTAATGTGCGCTGCCATCGCAGCTTGTATGGCTTGGGCTGATGGAGCCTTACCCACCAACTCTTGAATCTTCGGATCCTCAACAGCCGCGATATGTGCCGTGATATGAGCCTCGTGATCTTGCCATTGGAACGCCTTGACGGGATTTTCGTTGAGAATCTCCATATTCTCGGCCACGGGCTCCCTGGACGGGATCTCATCCTCCAACGGAATGATCTGATCGGCATCCTTGATGCCCAATACATCCAACATCTGCCGATGAAGCTGGGGCAAGTCGTACATTTGCGGAGCAGTACCCGCCAACTGGAGCGCTGCCTGATACTGCATGATTCTCTGGGCCATCGTGGCCGCATTCGGGTCGGAAACGGGGATTACGTCGATCCGGTCGTCGAAATCCTGCTCGCTCATCATCTCCTTGCCATCTTCGTCGTAGGGATACGAATGAGGCGCGTTATCCCGGACAATCTCGGCAAGAATCTCAAACTCTCGCTTCATCGCGGCATGAAGTCGGGCCTGAATCGCCGCCATGACCTTCATTGACCGCTCAAGTAGGGCCAAAGTCGTCCCAACAGGGGCCTGTTGGTTCATGTCGCTAATCTGGAGGTCCGTTAGCGAGGCAAAGCGCCTTCCCTCCTCGACAATGTTGCCCAAAAGCTGGTAAAGGACGCCCGATGGCTCCTTGTAGGGCAAAAATTGGATATTGTCGCGGATTGCGCCACTCGGAACGTCCACATCCCGAAATTCTCCGGGTGTAATAGGAGTATCGTCGCCCCGAATACGCAATCCGCGTGATTTTAGACCTCCGGGAAGGTTGCTCAGGGTTCCGGCGTCCACCAACTGCCGCAAAATCGAAGTAGCCGATTTCGCCAGCCCGCCAATCATGTGAATCAGGCCGAATCCGTAGAACCCCAACCCGGGAACGTACTCATAGTGGACAAAGTGTTGCCTCGAAATGAACTTCGGGTCGTCCTCGACCCAATTTCTACGGACAGAAAGCACCTTTCGGGACCCCAACTCCACTGTCACCACGTAGGGAAGGGCAATCCCGGTCTCTTCGCCGTCCTTTATGTGTTCAAAACCCTCTAGGTCCACATCGGTGTGGATTTCTAGGAGCGTATAACGCCCGTCGAACTCATAACTCGGGGACTCTCCCGTGAGTTTGTTGTACTCCGCCTGTACTTGACTCTCATCCGGGCTCGGGTTACCCAAGTCAATGTCGGCGTAGAAGCCATTCACTTGCATTTTGCGGACATCGTTACGATTCCGCTTCATTACGTGGGTGATTCTCTCGCAGGTTTCCAACGAAGAAGCTCCGTAGGAAACTACAATGTCTTCCGAGGGTACGAACATGGCGCATGGGCGCCCCATGGCGCTGTCCCAATAGACTTTTCGGAAAGCAGACCCTGCCAACGGAAGGGAAAAGAGAAGTTTCTCAGTCTCCGGGCGGTATTCCCGCATCACCTCGGTAACCAAGTAGTTCATGTACTCCTGAATGCGGGAGGCTTGCTTGGCCTTTTCGTCAGTAATCTTCCCTACGATCTTGGTAGCGACAGGACCCGATGCCGGAAAAATCTCACCAATCGCTTGGGATTGAAATCTAACAACTGCCTCGGAAAGAATCGGATGAGTCACGCCGCAGGCGCCATCCCAAGGAGTAGTCCTCTCTTCTATATTGAGACCAAGTTGCTTCAGGCCCTTTACGTAGGTCTCTTCCCAGTCTTGGCGACTGGACTTGTCCGATAGATATGCCCCCACGAGTTCGGAGGAGAGCCTGCTAAGGGCATCCTCCTCCATGAAATCTGCGAGATTGGATCCAAACTCATCACCCTCCATACCGGACTCGGGATCAAAGTCGATCACCATACCCCCGTCCTCGGTCTCGATTGAGACGGACTCGGGGTTTACAATCTCGATCTCAACTTCCCCCTGCGGCATGAAATCCGAGGAAGAAAGAGGGGTATCGCTTAGGGCTCTGTCAATCGCCAATTTTTAGTCCCATCAAATGAAAGACCTTCCGTAATCGTCCCTTATAACTCCACCATGTTTGTAGGCGTCCGGCTCTTCGCCGCCGGGTGGATGTGGTGGTCGTTCTTCATGCTCGACAGCGCGCCGCTCTTCAAGACCTTTGTGACCGCGCCGCTTCTTGGACTCAATCCATTTCCTCATATCCCTGAAGTATTCGGGCGTTGCAAAAACCCGATCCGGGTCGGGATGTGAATCGATATATTCACGCGACCAATCCTCAAGCTCCTTCCGCGTCACACCCAGGTGGTCTTCCATATTGCGGCTGAGTTTTCGCATTCGAGCTAATTCTGCCTTAGTACCCCACCCCTTTGACAGCCCGTTTAACGCGTCACCAAGTCCTCTCTTGTTTTCGATGCGGATGCGGTACGGATCCCCTTGTTCCCATCCCCGATCCGCCCGGTCAGCAGAACCTTTCCAATCTTCACGACCCTTATTAAGCCGTGCGATTTCAAGGTCAAAAGCATCTTCCCCCAAGGAGATAAGATCATCTACCTCTCCATCCGGCATCCCACCATCTCGTAAGAGATCGATGGCCTGATCCTGCTTTAGAGCCTGAAAATGTCTATCGTGAAATGTGTCCAACTTGTATGGCCCGACTGGAACCCGGCCCACCCCCGGCATTAGCACGGTTTCTCCCGAGAGGTCGGCTTCATTGAGTTCATTGACCCAATCGCCCAAGCCCCTAAGATCGGAATCTAATTCGTCAGAATCATTTACTTCGGTTCCCGTTTTTCGGGCACCCTTCTTATATGGCTCGACAATGGTGCTTCTGTTTAGTCCTTGCCAGCGGACATCTTTCCACTGGCCCGGATCGCTTAGATCCATCTCATACTTGCCCATCAGAATTCTGGCATCCAGATCAGATACACTCTTCCCGACACCCTGATCAACCCCGCGTTTGGCCGCAAGCTCCATCAATTCCCAGATGCTTGAATCCAACCGCATTCCGCTGCGGAGTTCCCCAACAAAAGGTATGTCCGCTGCCCTCTGCCCTGCTTTTGAAAGCGCCTTGGCGGCTCTGGGCGCCCTAGGTAAAACTTCCTCTGCTAGGTCCGCGACCCTTCCCAAGCCCAGGGCTGTAGCACCCGCGATACCCGATGCCTTCATGAAGTCGCGCCTAGTCATTCCTAGGCCGAGGTCTTCGGGTCTCTCTACGAGGGCCCCCCGGACCTGCGTTTCGTCGGCAACGCCCGGGACACGACCAAGCCTGCTAAGTAACGCACCCTCCAGCCCTGGAGTGGCTACGTCTAATCCCATCTGGACCCAAGGAGAAACACCCGCCTTGTCGGCTTGTTCATGGACAGCCTCATCCATGGCCCAAACCTCTTCGCCTAGTGGCAACCTCTCGACTGACCCCTGTAAGGACGGACCAAACTGGGACAACATGTTCATGAAGTACCTTCCGGTCTCCGATGAATCATCTTCCGGGTCCCTACCTAAAACGCCCTCCCTTTCAACAGATCCCCATTCGTTCGGATGAACGCCCTGATAGGGTTCTAGGTCTTGCCTTATTGCGCCCAGTAAAGTCTGGTCTGGAAACTCTGCATGATGGATAGCCCCCGGCATCGCTGCGATGAAGTGCGGCGACGAAACCGCAGCAGAAGCCATCAGGTTCCGCATCGCCGATAGCTGATCATAAGTAGGCAACCCTACTGCCCCCGATGCCTGTATCTTCCAAGGTTAATTTCTATCGGGGCGCCTTCGCCCGGTTTAGAACCCAGGAAAGTGGCGGCTCTCCTTAACGCGGAATATGCGCCCTCGTTAGATCCGTGTTCATAAACAGATCGGGCAGCATCCAGAAAACCGGAGGCCGAATCGATATCCTTTGCATCATCGAAATCGAACTCATCCCTGACGATCATCTCACCCTCCTCGTTCACATCAAGGTTGGCTTGACCGAGTAGGGTTTTCAGGTTGTATTCAGGGCTTTGGATATTTTGCAGAAACGGTTCCCCGCGAGAATTAATCCCGTAGTCCACATATTCCAGGGTCTTTCCGCCCTGCCTCATCTTTGAAAAGGCGATATCGCGGAGCCTTGAGAGATACTCCGGGGAAAGATCCTGTTCGCTAAAACGGCCCGCCCCTCCAAGGATGTCTGCCAGAAACATCCTTATGTTCGGCGGGACCATCTTTCTCGCACGGTCGTACAGAGAGCCAATCCCCATGTATCGCTCTTCGGGCGTCGGTTTTTGAGATTGACTGTCCAACCCTACTTACTCTTTCTCCAGGCTTCCATCTCTTTTTTGTAACGCGCCCAGGGGCCAGTCGTGCGATTGGCTGCGGGTGTACCCGTCGTAGGCTTTTTTCCAAAGGGCCTTCGGGGGCGAGCGACCTCTTTAACTGCTGCCTTCTTGGGCGCTGCCTTCTTAGCCAACTTGGGGGCTGCCTTCTTGGGGGCTGCCACCTTGGGGGCTGCTTTCTTCGCCACAGGCTTGGCAGGGGTCCTGCTCTCAAGCTCCCGCTTCCTCGTCTCCCACCTTGAAGAACGAGCGGGCTTCTTTGCCGCCTTGGGGGTAGGCGAACTCGACCTAGCCACCTTTGATGTTCGGGGCTTCGGGGCGGGCGAAGTGGAGCTGGGCCTAACCTTCGATGTCTGGGGTCTTATTTTAACCTTCGGCCCCTGGTCTTCTTCGGGCTCTTTAAGTTTGCCCTTTAGGGTCTGATACCGCTGCCTTGAAGAACGGACTGGCTTCTTCTTGGCGGGCTTCTTCTTGGCGGGCTTATTCCGCAATGGATTCGATGTCGGGCTATACGGCACTTTAGCTCTCCTGTTTACAAGGTATCAGTAGTAGTCAGCCCGGATAGGGCGATGGTTGTCTTCGTCGTCATCTGTTCTTAGGGGGATAAATCCACCCTGCCGGAAACGAATCAATGCTTGGGTTGAGGAGTCCACGAGGTCATCGTGTTCCCCTGCCGGGAAAGAGGCAAACTCCTCAATGACTTCCTCTGCAAACCTTCTCTCCGGGCACCAAATTATGCCAGAGGCAAATAAATCCGAGACGGCGTTGACGCGGGCGATTTTGTCGTTCCCGCGGGAAGGCGTGTATTCTTGCACAGGTATGCCGATGGAACGCAGCTCAAAGATCAATGGCATCCCGGCAGCCTTACCTTCCACGATAAAAGCATCGGGCTTCCATTGCCTCCACTCCTCAAAGGCCCTTTGCTTCAGTTCGGGAAATTCCATCCTGGCCTTGAAGGCATCAAGGAGGATGATGTTGGCTTGGTCCTTCCCTGTGTCATCCGGAGTGTAAAACACGCCCCATGTCGTACAGGCTGAGTAATCCGACCTCTGCTTTTTAAGGAAGGCAGTGTCCCAGGATTGGATGATAAAATCGCAAGCTGGGGGGTGGTCCTCTGTCCAGTAATTCCACCACTCTCTTTTGACAATGGCCCCCTCTTCCGAGGTTGGGTCTTGCTGGTACTGAGCGGACCACTTCGCGACGGGAAGCTCGGAGCGAAGTTTTTCCAACTCATCCAGGGACCAGAAGCTGGGCCATAAAGAGTTGCCGGATGGAAGGATGGCTGGCAGCTCAATTACCTCCCACTCATCGGCGCCGGAACGCTGGACAGAGGACTTGAGAATCTGACCAGTCAGATCCCTCTTGTGCCACCGGGTCATAACGATGACAATCGAACCCCCCGGTTGCAGCCTCTGCCGTGGACCTGATGTGTACCACTCATAAGTCTTGTTAAAGACCGATGGGTCTAGACTCTGGCCCTCTTGCTCGGAGTGGGGATCATCAATAATGAGCAAGTCAGCACCCTTACCCGTTACAGCACCCCCAACACCTATCGCGAAATACTCCCCCCCATCTGATGTGTTCCAACGACCCGCAGCCTTGGAATCCTGCTGGAGCTTTACTCCAGGGAAAATCTTCTGGTAGTCCTCACTGCCAACAAGATTCCTTACTTTACGACCAAAACCAACAGCCAGCTCCGCCGTATGGGCAGTCTGGATTACCTTCTTATCCGGATACTGCCCCAAGAACCAAGCGGGCAGATGAAAGCTCGCAAACTCACTCTTCGTATGGCGAGGAGGCATGTTGATAATCAACCGCTTCAACTCACCACGAGCCACCCTCTCAAACGCCCTCGCCATAAGGGAATGATGCTCACCCTCAATGAACCCAGGCCAGGAAGCCTTTACGAACTCTAGGTAGTCCTCCTTGCAATCCTCTTGCTTCTTCAGATCGCCGTAGAGCTTGACTAGCTCTTGGACTTGAATCAACTTCTCCGGGGAAAGCTGATCCAGCCTGTCCAAGTAAGGCTCTAACTGGGAGAATGCCGTCGCCGAACTCAAGGCACAATTCCCCCAAAGGCCCGGGCTATCTACCAAGCCCGCTTAGATGGTTTTAGTTAACAAGTCCTCTCGGACCCCATCCAGGGGTCCGACCAGAAAGATGCCTACCAGAAAGCATTTTGCAGTAGTGAGACCATCCCGATCAGGTTCCCCGGCCCTATTATAACAAACTCCCCCCCTTGACAAACCCCCAATTTACAAATTGTACCTACATGGGGGAGGTGAATAGCTCAATAAAAACAGGGGGGTTGCAGTATTTCAAGAAAAAAATATTCCCCTGGCAGAAAAGGGACCCTAGGTCACTTGTCGGATTTAGGGGGAGGGAAATCTAGAATATTCGTATTTTCTTGAGCGTTTTGGTGTTTAGAGAAAGTGCCAGCGCGCTCGGGCAAAAGGGGGGGTGGGGGTGGGGGGGTGCTTTCGGGGCTGGGGACTACCTCCGGGCCCAATGCGTCTCGGAGGGTGGCTTGGATGTCTGCGACTACATCAGCAGCGCTTGCCCCATCGGGTGCCCTGGACACTTCTATACGCTCGCTGAACATGTTCACCCCTGACTGCTGGCCCAGTAGGCGCAGGGCGGTCAGTCGGTCGGACGACCTGTCCGCAGTGTCGGCTTCGGCCCAGAGTCGGTCGCGTATTCGGTCGCGGTCAGCCGCTAGCTTGCGCGCTCGTTCCGCGTCTAGGTCTCGGCGGATTCGCTCGGCGTACGCTTGTACGTCCGGGTTGCGCCAGAGCCTAGAAGCCTCATTACGTTGGCCCTTGGCCGTACCGTTTGTATCGTACGCCTCGCGATACGCATGCACTAACGGCAAGTTACCGCGCACCACCCCTTCCGCAAATCGCTTTTGCTTCTCGGTTGCCATAACCCCTACCCCCCAACACATCCTAGCCTTACCCCGGTAAGCCTGGGACCGATGGAACCCAACACAAAAAAAACCCCCCGGAACCACTCGGGCTCCGGGGGGCTATTCGGTGGCGCTTGCTTGCTAGCTTCTCTTGGCTCGCTTCTGGGCTGCTCTCACTTCCCCGGGCTTGGCCGACACTGCCCTACCGGCGGCGACTGCTTTAGTCGCCTTGATCGCCTTAGCCTTAGTCGCCTTATCCTTAGTCGCCGCGTACGCTTTGGATACCGCCTTGAGACAGGCCGCTTCGGTGTCTCCGGCCTTCGCGCATTTCTCGGCGGCCTTTGTCAGTCGCTCCAAAAGAGTGTCCGTCGGAGTTGCCCAAGACCATCTTGCGCCGCGACTCTCAAGTGCAACTTGGTCATCACCACGCTCGACCGTAAAATCATGGCTGATGTAACTCGCGATATTGTCTACCGCTTCCTCATCGGTCAGCCCTTCAATTCTACCCATGATCGCGGCATACGTATTCGGGGTTTCTGCAAAGGCCGAAGCGATTGTCTCGATCTTCCTAATCGCCCCATTCACCACAGTCTCTTTATCCTTCCGACCGTAGGCAACTGCGAAGGCATCGATCAAAAAAGCCGTGCGGATATCCTGACAAGCTTTCTTGGGCCGACTGTTACCGCTTTTGAAAGCTTTCTTACCGCCGAGCATTGCCTCTATCCCTGCCTCTGGCATCGTCTTCGCGAAGTAGATCACTGTTGCGGCTTCGGCCTTCGCCGTAAGCCAAGCGTGTTGCGTATCGGTAAGTATCTCGGCCTTCGCCTTTTTTGCGTCCGTTTCCGCTTTGATCGCCCTCGTCTCTACATTCGCTGCGATTTGGGCCATTTTGATTACGGACACGTTTACTTGCTTTCTGGTAGTCATTTTCTGGTGCTCCTATTTTGCGGGGTCCCCCCGGCGGCCAATCCGCCCGGTTCCCCCGCCAACACCATCACTATGCCATAACCCAACAACTATTACTAGTAAATAATGGATATTATCCGATCTTTTTTTATAGCCTTACCCCGGTAAGCCTAGCCCC
>TARA_R110002110_G_scaffold139063_7_pt1 | contig 10969 bp, 11 predicted proteins | sample TARA_R110002110 | Tara Oceans TARA_R110002110 (sample SAMEA4397330) | marine metagenome | biome: Polar Biome; feature: [SRF] surface water layer (ENVO:00010504); material: water (ENVO:00002006), including particulate matter (ENVO:01000060) such as... | depth 5 m
TGTTCCTTTATCTAATTTTAATACTATCCATCTACCTTTACCGAGATCAGAATTTGCATTATAATTTAATTTAGAACCTGTATCAAAACTAGCAGAATTACTTTGTATAATATCATCATCTCTATACCATATTTTTTCATTTCCACCATTATCATTTACTGTATCTAAATCAGGGTCACCCCACCAGCTACCTGTTTCTGTGGTAAATTCATAAATATCAAGTATAGAACCATCTTGTGCATAAACAGCTTCTACCATTCTTTGAGAAAATGCTGGACAATCCCACAAATTAAAAAGAGTAGTATCATTATTTACAGAAAGACCTGTTATAATACTATTATTTTGCATACCTGCTAGACTTGCAACCTGTACTGATGAATAATGTTGATATTGGTTATTTAAAGTTGTGCCTATATGGTCATAAATTAAATAGTCATTATTATCTTTAATATATAAATAATAATCACTAATAGGGAATTCTTTTAATACAGAACCTGATGGATACCCTCCTTCTTGATCTAATGGTAACATATTTGTTAATGACGGAATTTTAGAAGTTTTATAGTGTCCAGCAGTTGGTTGAATATCAAATAATAAATTCATTATCTTACTATTATTATTTTCATAATATGGTAATACAGGTGCTTTGTCTACCTTCCCAAATGTCATAGGTACAACTGTATTATCAGATTTATATTTTGTTAAAATGTTTCTACTTATTTCTGTAGGTAATTTGTCTATTGCCATATAAGGAACACTTTTATCTGCTATTTGTGCTTGTGTTCTATCTTCAGCAGTTATATCAATTTTTTTATCATCAAATTTTATTCTACTTATTTCACCTTTAAAGGCTAAAAGACAATCATAGTCTGTCATATTTACACCAAAATTAATATTATTAGTTGTTGGTGATTTATAAAATAAATATATGTTTTTATTAATTATTCCAGTATTTATATATTCTGATAATTTTGTTTTACTATCATAATAATTATATAAAGAACACCTTAATGTATTTATCTTTAATTTTTTAGAATCATAATCACTAGATACTTTTATATTAGATACTTTATCAAGTGATGATATAGGGTCTAAATCATCTAAATCATCACCCAACTCTACCGTTCTATTTAATTGTACTGATTCTAATGTTAGTGTAAAAAGGAATCTTCTTGTAACAGAATCTTCTATTATAATAATTGGTTTTAATGTTTGATTAGTATCAACTATATCTAACTTAAAATATTTTGATAATTCTTGCATTATAGTCCTATGTTCTCACCTAATCTTAATCCTTCTCTTATTTGTGGTATTACATTGTCCTCGATAAATGATTCGTGTAGTACATTCCCTGATATGTTTAATGTTATGCCTTGCCCTTGAGGGCCATCAATATTGGGATCGTCAAGGGGTGTAACTTGAACGTGTTCTCTTGTTCCTGCAGCACCCTCACCGACCATCATCATTTGAGGGCCATCTGTAATAAAATCTGCACCATATTGTGCTTTCTTAATTTGTTGTACTCTAGCCATACCTGAACCTATTGATGCTGCAGCAGCAGCAATACCAAGAGCAACAAATAGGGGGGGATTTAATTTTGCAGCAGGAAATTCTTGAAAATTGGTGTATGCTGCCTGTGCTGATTTATAAGTATCAAATATTGTTTCAGAAATAGCTACAGCTTGTGATATTTTTTTGAATTTTTTAAATGCTTTACCTGTTCTTTGTAAATCATCTATTGCTTTACGACCTGTCCGTTCAGCTTTTTCTTCAACTTTAGTAATTGATTTTCTAGTTGCTATAAAATTTGCCCAAACAGCATCTAAATCTTTTACGACTGTTATTTGGTTTTTTAAATTGTCTGTTCCACTACCCGTACTAGAAAACGATTCACCCAATGCTATTGCTGATTCTGATGTTTCTGACATTTGTGAAACTAAATCTACTTGTGCCAGTTTATTTTCATCAATAGAATCTTTTAAATTGCTTACATTAATTTGTGCAGAATTAACATTATCTCCATACATCTCATAACCAACTCCTGCCAACATCATTTCTTCTTGTTCTTCAACCTGTCCTTCAACCATAAATTTACTTTGAGTGCCAAAATTTTCTCTTACTTCTGCTGCCTTTTCTAATGCTTGTGTTTGTCTATCTTGTTCTTTTCCTAATTCTGCAACTGCTAATGTATGTTGTCTTACTAATTTTTCTTCCTCTAATTCTAATGATTGTTGTTCTTTCATTAATTCAACAATTTTTTCTCTATTTAATTCTATTGCTATTCTATTTAACAACTGTTGTGTAGCTGCTTTTTGTGCTTTTGCTATATCTTCTATTGTTGATTTTTCTGTAAGTAATTCAGGTAAATATTCTCCATAAAGTGTGTTGATTTTTGTTAAAGTTCGATGTCTTAAATCTTCTGATGTATTCACATTATTCAGCACACCCATTAAAGAATCAAATTCATTCTTTTCAGCAGTTATTTGTTCTGATACAGGTACACTCAATAAATCATTAAAAGTAACAGCTAAATCTCTAATTGTGGGTGCTAATGCTTGTCCTATTCTTTCTTGCATATCCCCAAACGAATTACTTAACTGATCTATTGCTCCCTGATATGAATCTGTCGTTGCTTCTGCTTGTCCACCAAATAAATTTGCTATTTCATCAGTTATAGATAATAATCTTTCTTCAGAACCAACAGCACCTTCTGCTGCAATTCCATATCTTGATAAAGCATTAGTTGAAGAACCTACTGATTTAGCAACTAAGTCTGCTGCTTGAACTAAATCCATACCTTTTGCAGAAGCTAAATCAAGTGTTGCTTTTGTTGCTATCTTTAATTGTTCTTCATCTTTTATAAAAAATGCTAACTGTGCCATACCTTGTAAAATTAGTTCATCACCAAACCTTGTAGTTTGTTGTAATGCAGAAGCATATTTTTTTAATGTTGCAGATGTTTTACCTAAAGCAGATTCTAATTTAACTTCTGCTAATTGTTGTTCTGCAAATAAGTCTAAAGATGATTTTATGACATTAAGTAAACCCCTTGCACCAAGATATGCACCTGCTGCTAAAGCTGCACTTTTAGCCATACTTTTCAGTCCACCACTAACACCTTTTAGTTGTTTTTTTGACTTTTCTGCGCCTTTAGTTTGTACTTCTATTATTTGGGTATTTTTAGCCATTTTTATCTTTCTTAATACTATTCATTATATATTCAATTTCTAAAAAGTCATCTACAACTTTAGCAGGTGTTTCAGTAAGTGAACGGTATGGTGCTGTGCTAAAGGTTTTACAATAATTATATTCCTTTAATCTTCGTTGTATGCTTCTATCTAATAGTTCAGAAGTATTACAGAAAAAAAAGTGTTCTAAATATAAATTCTCTGATTTATTAACAACCTGCTTTTCTTCTAATTCTTCATAGCAAATTACTAATTCAGAATATACATCTTCTATAGATTCAAATAACTTTTTTTTTCCAGTTACAGGTGATATAGCTTTATAAGGATAATCAAAACCATTATAACCTAGATTATTTAAACCCTTAATTGACACCCAAACATTAATGTAAAATATTATTTCTTCTTTTTTTTTTTATTCATATCGTTAATAATTTTAGAACCTAGTGCATAGATTTCATTTTGTGAATATGAATTTATTTCATCATCAGAAAGTTCTGTACCTTTTCTTATAATGTTAATCCAAAAAGAAAAGTTTTTAGATTGATTTTCGTCCATTATGGCATCATTAACTTCTGCTCTTTCATCAAGAGTAAGGTCTTTTAATTCAACCTCAAAGGTTTTAATACCGTTAGCTTCTATATTAACTTTTTTCAAAGCCATATTCCCCTGCCTTTCTCAGTCGCCAAACTAATTGATTATTATGCTGCTGTTCCTATTGTAATAACTGGATTAGATGTTGCTGCTGAATCATAAGTAAACCTTAATGGTATAGTTTGCTTCCAACCATCTTCGTCCATACTTATTCCTGATCCATCTACAAAAACTTTACTACCTGTTATTTGGAATACTCCTGTATCAATATCAAGTGCCATACCTGCTGTATTATCAATAGCATCATCAACTTCACCATCTCTTTTGCAAGTTATATTACCTGTAACTTCATATCCACCTACACTATAACCCATAGGAACAAATGTTGCTCCATCAAATCCTATTCTATTAACAGGCCTTGCTATTGCTACATCAAAACCATATAACAATAAATCTTCACTATCAAGTGTAGTTGTTGCTAAGTCGTGCATATTAAACATAGTTGTTTGTGCTGTTAATAATGTATGTGTTCCACCTGTAAATGTCAATGCACCTTGAGTTGGAGCATATGCAGTTTGGAATGTTGCTGTTCCCATAACAACTCCACCATCACCACCTATAGAACCTGTTAATGTTAATCCTGTACATAAACAAGATGTGAAATATTGATCTACACCTTCTCCATCGTGTCCTGCATTTTCAAACCATAATGTTACAGGTGTTGTATTTGATTGTCCGTGTCTATAGTCTACTACTGCTGGCATAGAACCAAGTAGTGCATTAGGTGTTGCACCATCACCAAATAATGCTAAACAAATTCTATCTAGCATTTGTGCTGTTGAATGAAATGTTATTGATACTTCAAACATTCTATCGTGTCTTTGCCATTTAACCATATCATCAGATTGTGTAAATGCACCACTACCTGTTCTAGGAGGTGCTACACTTAATGAATGTTTTTTTATTTCATCAAATGAATAATCAGTAACAGGTACTTCTAAAGTAGTTCCTGCTGCTACTGTTGCAGTTCCCATTGTAACTTCTGTGCCTATTACAACACTTGTATTTTGTTTTGTTTGAAAAGTTGCTGATTTTGCCATTCTATTTACCTCCTTTATTGGTAATTTTTATTTCTGTTATATGTTCTTTTAAATCTTTAGGAATCTTACCTTTCCATTCAGCAGTTTCACCTGCTAATAATTTTAAATGGGTAGATGCAGATAATAAACTATTAAAATTTATTGTATCATCTAACTCTTTATAAGATTCATTTGCTTTAATCTTCATATTACTCCTATCCTAAGTTGCTTAAATGTTCACAGGTTATATCCCACCCTGCTATGAAATAATCATCATATTCTTCATCTACGATATTAAATTCTAAATCACCTATCATTAAGTTATATGCAATAGTAGAATCAGATAATGAAACTGTTGGATTATCGTGTACTAATGCTTCTAATATACTTACTTGATTTAAAACATAATTCTGAAATTGTGAATCTTTCCTGTTTAGGAAGTAATATTTAACTTCCATATTAAATGTTCTATGCTCTGAAAATTTAGTTACATCACCCTGCGTAGAACCTGTTGGAATAATACTAATAAACTGATTAGCTTTTATATCTTGCTCCCATTCACTATATACTGGGCATTTCATCTCTGCCCTAATTTTGCTCTTTAAAGCTGTTAAAATGTTCTTCCAGTTGTTCGTGTATGTTACTGCCATTATCTAACCATTTCTATAGTGCTATTGCTCTTATTCGTTTGTTTCCTGTGGCTACCATATACTTCTACTTCCCATATATCACCATCAGTAGCACTTGCACCTTGAAATCTGCAATATAAGCCACCGTGTAGATGCTGTAAACCACCTGTAATCTTTTCTGTACTAGATGTAGCACCAAATAATTGATCATTAGATAAATAATGTACTTTAAATGTTGAATTTCCATAGCTACCAGAATCTTCTATCTCCACCTTCAATAAATCATATCCTTCACCGTGATATTCACCTGATAGTTCTACTATATCCATAGTACCTGATACATTTCTAAATTTAATTTTTCCCTTCTTATCATTGGCATCTACTTCACTTGATAGTTTATATGTACCTAAATTTAACTTATCAATTAAACCTGTCTTTTCTTCATTAGTAACTAAACTATAAAAATAATCTGCTTCTTCTGATGCACCTTCTTTTGCTCGTATTAAGTTAGTAGTAGCAATATAACAAGTAGCTTTAACAATAATTGAATCATATTCTTCTGCAACTGATACTGTTGCTGTATCTGTATCTATTTGTTTTGCTTTTTCTAAAGGTGTAGAATATCTCATATCTAAATAATTATGTAATTCTAAACTTGCATCTACTAATGTTTGTTCAATAAATGTAGTATAATCTGTTCCTGCTTCCATTACTAAAGAATTAGGATTAGTATCATTTGGTACAGCTACTACACACATATCTAAAGCACTATCATAAAAAAACCAACCATAATCAGAAACATCTACTACACTTTCATCAACAGCTAAAAACACATCAGCATCTGCTACTGCTGAACCTTGCATAGAACCAAATAGATTTCTTTTGCCTGAGAATGTAATTGTATCTCCATCACTTACTGCAACAATTTGTATATATTCATTATTAATTTTTATAACATCTAATGCTGCCATATTTGTTGTACTATCAACATCTATGGTTGTTACAGTATTCCCCATATTAGATGATTTAAGTTCAGTATCTTTTGTATCTAAGTTAGCTGATAAACTTGTTAATTCTCTACCATCTTGATATAATTGTGTTACTAAGCCTGTATTTGTTGCATACCAAACATTAACATTAGATGTTCCTCCAAAGTCATCAAGAGTTGCTTCTTGTGTCCAACTAAAAACTTGCCTTTTATTATCATAATCTACTGCTCTATTGAAATACTTTTGTAAATCTGATACACCTGCATATTTAAAATTTGATGCCATATTGCTCCTATCCTAGTAGTAATAATTCTACTTTGCTGTCTGCTTTTGCATTTAAACTTCTAGCTTTAATATTATATATACTGTTATATCCATTTATTATGTAAGATGATCCACCTGAATGTGCAGATAATGATTTAGCATATATTTTAAATTCTGCATTAGGCAAATGTGTAAAGTTACAATGTCCTTTGACATAATTTATACTACCAACTGATGAACCATTATGCAGTAGGTTACCATTGCCATCATCTAATATAAAAGCATTTAAATTTTGTACTATTTTACCTGTTACAGAATCTTCTATTGTTTCAGGTGGTAAAGTAGAAGCTGGGCCATATACAATATTGTCAGTTGTTCCTCCACCGTGTTCTGTACCTAATAAAACAGGAACACTAGAACTTATTGCAGGAAACCTACCAACACCAAATGGTGTAGTACCTGATACATTTCCTATACCTACTCTAGTAACACTATTATTAGATAATGAATTTACTCTTATATCACCATTCCTTAATGATATAGATACTTTTTTATTAAATAAACCTGATGAAGCATCATAAAACTTTTCATTTAATACTGCTTGTATTTTAGGTATAACTGCATTGCTTGAACCTGCAAATGTTGTATCACCTGCATCTGTTGTAAATGCTATTGCTGTTTCACTATCAACACCATCAAATCCATCAGCACTATATTCATCAACAACTATATGAAATGTATATGTAGTTGATACAGCTAACCCTGTTTTATCAGATGCTTTAATATTTTGTAATCCCCAATCCAAATATCCACCCTGTGTATAGAATGGCCCTATTGCAACACTCCCTGCTACAATTCCAGCACCTTTCTTAGTAGCACTTCTGCCATATGAAAAGAAAGCACCCCTTTGAGAGAACCTACCATTTTGATCTGTTTGACATTTGCCATTATTAAAAGCAAAATTTTCATTTCCTATAAAGAAATTTAAATCATCATCATCTGAATGTGCAACTTGAGTAGAACCTAATAATCCTCTTTTAACAGTTAAATCATTGCCTGTTATAGATTCAACTTCCATTATTTCAGTACCAATAGCAATCAAATCACCAACTTCAAACCAATCACTATCATCTATAGCAAATTCAGTTGCACTTATTGTTATGTCTTGTGCTATTTGAATATCTGCACCACTATTATAAGTAGTTCCAGCAAATAAGTGTATTGGTATAATTTCTGCTCCACTTGCAATAGCTTTAGGTTCTATTGCTATTGTACCTGCTGGTGAATTTCCTGCTGATTCTAATGTTGCAGCAGAATAAGGTGCATAACTAACCAATCTGCTTGTAGGTAAATAATAAAACTCACCACCTGATAGTATCATTGACCAAGTCCTATATACAGTTTCTTCACCTGTAGAATTTTCAGCATTTATATCTACTGAATTAGTTATATCCGTAGTAGTATCACTAGCTGCATCTGCACCACCATCATTCTTCCAATCACTAACAGTAATAGCTATTTCTTGTGCAATATCACTAACATTTTTAATTACTATAGCTTTTGCAGTATGTACAGTAGTTGCACCATAAGATTTACTAAATTCTGATAATGTAATAAAGGCATCTGAATCATCTAATGCAGTAATTATGCTAACCTTATCATTATAAACCTTTCCTGTTCGACATAGATAATCACCATCAGGTGTATTTATATTTAATTCTACATTTGCACTTTTACTTGATGTTTGCGTAGTAGTTGTTCTTAATTTATTTATTCGTGATCCATATGCCATAAATCTTTATCCTTCCTAAGTTAAATGATACTTTACTGTTAAATTTACTGAATAATCTGAATTAATTGAATCTGATCTAAAAAATGCTAATATAACTTTGCCTGATGCTACAGTTGTACTATCTACAGTAAATGAACTGTAATATGCTTGTTCACTACCTGCATTAGTTACATCATTATTATGTGCTAACAATGTTCCATTAGTTAAACAAGATGTACTGCCTGATGTAAATGTATAACTCATCAAGTGCATACGAGTAGTATCACCAGTAGCATTATCACCACCTTCTATTGCTGTTACAGCATCTATATATATATTATCAGGTACATACCAAAACATAGGTACTAAATTAGAAGCATCTGTAGCTGGATCATCTGCTGTAGTAAATGAAGTAGCAGGGTCTGTTCCTGTACCAAATCCAACAACATCTTCTGAATCATCTGTAGCCATATTTGAAAATGGTATAGGGTGATGTGTATTAATAATAAACCCATTGGCTATGCTATGTGATATTCCAAATGTAGCATACTGTGTATTAATATGTGTTCCAAGTGCTTTAACTTGGTCATTTGTAGTATCAACAAGTAACCTTGATGAACCTGAAGCATTTATTACACTTAATGCACCAGTATTGTTTGTTGATGATGTAATGGTAACACTTCTGTTAGATACAGCTATTGATGTATCTGATCCATTACCAGTTTTAACAGTTCTTAATGTACTATCTACACCACCATTATTATTATCTATATAGGTAATATCTTTATATGTATCAGCAGGTGTTTTTGAAGTAAAACTCATAAATTTGTCCTATTATTTGTATTATAATATACTATAATATTTGAATTTTTAAACATATATTTTATTCTTCACTAACTATTGTTGCAGGTAATGCTATCGCTTTAAAAGTTATTGGTTGAGTAGCAATAGCTCCACCTCTATCAATACCGTGATAAATATATGCAGTACTTGTTGAAGCATCTCCTGCAAGCCAATACTGATATGATGTTCCTGCTGTTAATCCTTGAATTACAAATGGTAAATATAAAGAAACATAATCTGTTTCATCAGACTTTACTGCAGAATCATCATAAGTGTGTATTGCATCTACCTCATTATATGCTTCACCATCAGATAATGAAAATAATACCTCCTTTGAAGCAGCATATAACATAGCAGAAAAAATAAGTTCAACATTGCCACTTGGAGGAGCAACAAAAGAAACATTTATTTTGTTCCCATCTGCTGTTACAAGTACACTCATAGTCGTATTTATTGTTACGAAATTTTTACCTATACTTGCTGTAGCATTTCTATAAACACTATATCCAAGTATCATTCCTGCATAAGCACTATTCGCAGCACTATATTCAACATTATCTTTCTTCATTATAAAAGTACCATCAGTATCTATTGTTAATGTATCTGCAGCATCAATAGTTACATCATCAGTTGATTGTAATAGAATATCTCCTGTACCTTGTGATTCTAATATTACTTGAATATTAGTGTTACCTTTTAATTTAAGTTTACCTAATGTAGATGTATTTATAGACCCAAAGTTAGTACCACTTTTTTCTATCTGAATATCAGCACCTGCAGCATCTAATGTTATATCACCACTTGAATCAATAAGTAATGCACCTGCTATAATGGTATCTAATGAAGCTATAGTTAAATCACCACTTGAATATGTTACATCTGATAGTTCATTTAAGGCAGTAGCACCAGCATCAGTACCTGTTTGAACAGCATCACCATTAACGGTTAAACTGCCTTCAATGTTTATCTTATCTTCTGATATTTGAATAGGGGTATTCTTAGCATCAACTTTTAAAAACTTTAGATTAGATTCTAAATTACTATCTCTTTCAAGTTGAATAGGGTTCTTTCTTTTTCTTTCAAAAATACCCCTTAGATTCTTTACTATATCAGAAAATTTCATTGGTTACTTATCGCTTCTAAGTCCTTTGATAAAGCCTTTAACAGCAGCACCAACCGTGTTATCTAATAAATCAATAAAGTATGGTTCAATAGTTGCATTCCATATCTTTTTGGTAAACTTCCATTTGCTTAATCCTAAAGTCATTGCAGTACCTGCACAATATGCTCCTGTTCTAACCCAGCTATATAAATCTTCATTTGGTATTCTTTTTAGTAACCATAAAGCTACTGCTGATGAACCACCACCTAATAATAATCCTAAATTGTTTGTTAAAAATTCCATTATTCTAACTCCTCTTTATTTGTAGTTATAAGTTTAATACTGTTATAAAATGCTTCAATAACTTGCAACCTAGCATCTAGTTCTTCATAGGATTCTTCTTTAAATACTGGAGGGTGTGAATTTCTTTCCACATTATCTAATCTTGATCCTAATTCAAGTATGCTAAGCTGTATTTCTTTTAAAGTATCTTCAACAGTCATTGTTTTATTC
>TARA_R110002110_G_scaffold40266_3_pt1 | contig 10969 bp, 10 predicted proteins | sample TARA_R110002110 | Tara Oceans TARA_R110002110 (sample SAMEA4397330) | marine metagenome | biome: Polar Biome; feature: [SRF] surface water layer (ENVO:00010504); material: water (ENVO:00002006), including particulate matter (ENVO:01000060) such as... | depth 5 m
CTTAGAGTCCAGATTAGTTAGTCGTGAGACGCCAGCTAAGAAAAGGCGGAGTAGCTGCATTATCTCGTCGCCTTTACCAAGCTTGACATAGTGCTCGTCCCTTAGCCTTTCTCCCCAGTCGGCTAAACATTCAACATCAAATCTGTATGTTGATGAGTCAGGCTTCGGCATTAACTTAACTCCAGACCATGTTCCATCCCAATATTCAGCGTTTCCTCTCAGCTTGCCCTGCTGAGTATCAGTGTCCGTGAATGGGGATCCTGGGACAGAAGGATTTCTCTGCTGAACCAGATACATAGGGACTCGCGTCCTTGGCCTGACGTCGGTTGCCGAGATCATCTCAGATCTATACAGCCTCATCTTGTAAGATGTAGACTCAAGCTTGTCTCCTGATGGATTAGCGTAAGTCATATTTGGACGCCTTGTGTCAGTTATGTTAACCTCAACTGTTGGTCCTGGCTCTGACTCAAGTTCCGCTTCTTCGTCGTACTTAGTAAAGAAGTAATAGTACTTCCCATTAGTAAATGATCCAGCGCCAGATGACGCATATGTTGGTGGGAATGCTGGAGCGGACATGCGCTCAACAACAAGATCCTGCCAACGGTTGGGTTCCCCTTCGTCGTAATCTTGCGTGTCTGCAAGCAAGTAAAACTTACGAAGGTCATTAGAGTCGAACCTTCCTAGCTTGGGCAAGTCTCCACACGAAACATTCCGAATACGGCTTGTCTTGAAGTACCTGAAGTCTCTGTAAAATGTAAGGCTAATGCCTGTTGATTCTGTTGTAACTATTGGACGGTTAACATATACCCTGCTGGTATTTGTCAATCCTATATCTATTGTCTGATACCAGCGAGTCCCTAGCTTTACCTTTCTTCCCGTGTGACTAAATCCTATGGTCGACATAGGGCTAGAGCATGTTAAATAGTTTTGACCAGTTGTCCATGTGAAAGTGCCAGCAGCTTCAGTAAGGGCTGAGTTAGTTATTCCACTAATAACCTTCCAGTTCCAGGACCAAGGCTGGGAGTATATCTCGACCAACGCCTCTTCGACCCATCGGTACATCAAGTCTGTATTGGCGTTCGTACCTATGGTCGCCTGAAGGTATTGTATAAGTTGCTCAACCCTATAGCTTCTCATGTCGCACCTTTGTTTTAATTACCAAAAAGGGCCGTCGGCTGATGCCGACAGCCCCCATGCTATCTTGCGATAACTATGTTACTTATCAAACTACACGGAAGTCGCGTGGCAGCATCAACTCAATAAGACCCTGTCCTGCTCCACTGATCGTTTCTCGCGCTTCGCCGACCTTCTTGGCGTAGTTCAGTCCCTCTGTATTCTCAAGCATAGTGTTGAACAAGTCTGCATTTGATCCACCAGTATTGATTGCAGCAGATCCTGTCACTTCGCCGGGGCTCGCCGTTATGACCCCAAGGTCATCGGCAATACCAGCAGCGCAGTCAACGTAACACAGGCCGCGACGAATCAGCCAAACAAAGTCTCCAGCTTCCAGGGTGAGGGCATGGTGATCGTCTCGCTTGCTGCTGTTGTCGTCCCAGTGCGTGTAATAGTCTGCCATGAGCACACCGGCAATGGTACGGACAAGAGCGCCAGCGCCGACCTGCGCACCAGTGTGCAGGATCATCCGATTTTGAAGAATCGGAGTATACGTCGCGACGTTGTTGGCGTCATAAGCCAACGACCCGAGGGTCAGCGTGGCACCGGAATGAACGTATGGAATAAGCTCCATAACGAACTCATTTGCGCCTTGGCGATAAATGACTTTCCGTGTCTTGCCTGGGTAGAACAAGTCAGAATCGGTAACGATTTTCTGTTCCGCTACGTCTGCTGCCTTAATCATAATATTTGGATGAAAGAACTTAGAGCTAGATTCTAGATCAGTCCAGTTCCCCGTAGAATGGTTATATCGTTGTGACATTATAGTTCTCTCAAATTACTTGTTTGTAGGTAAAAAATCCGTTAATAGTGTCTGCATTGGTCGATGCTGAAGATGTCTTCGCTGCGAGTCGAGTACCGTTGGCAATCCGCACGCTAGACAATGGGATGAACCCAACACCTGAGCACGGGAATTCCCCTTTGATTGACTCTGCCCCTGCGCCGCCAGTAGCAAAGTAGACCTGGTGGTCACTCGCTGAAACTGCTGAACAGTAGAAGCCTGTCAGTTCGACATTAGCCCCAACATTAGCAATAACCTCGACGTACGATCCTGTAGTATTCCATGCGGCAGCGTTGGCTGTAAACTGCTTAGAGTTTGCTGCTAACGGAAAGACACGAGAAGAAGAATAATATACGTCAGGCTTCGGAAGCAAGAAGTATACATCTCCAGCAGTCACCGCATTTGGGAGAGCATTGATCATAATGGTGTCGCTAGATGCAACAAAATCCAAAACAGTTCGAGACATGCCAGCGTTCGGACCAGTGATAAACACGACTCGAGCGTTGTTCCAATAGTCATCTACCTGTGTCAGATCTGCATCAACGAGCGTTTGCGTCGTTCCTGAGTCTGCCGTCTTATGACCTCCAGACCCAGACAATGCCTTTAAAGAGTCTACAATAGCTGTTGCTTGTAATGAGTTCATTTTACCATGTACTCCAACGTGAACCATTATCGCTACTTGCGACACCCTGGTCGCTTAGGCGCGTGACGTAAAGGTTGTGGCTTGTGATGATCCACGAAGTCTCTGCAAGCTCACGATATGGGCGGCGAGCAGCGATCTTGCGGAATTGGATCTTAGGATGACCAACAATGCCAAGAGATGCATTCAGATCAAAGATCCCCTTCGCTCCGATGTCTTCCAAGTCTGTATCAAACTTAGCACCATCACGAGGATCGTTAGTTGCACGACCTGGATCAAAGGAGTCCGAAAGATGCAAGCTGTAGACTCGATCAGTAGGACACTGAGGATCCCAAGCAACATAAGAGCCAGCGAACTTGAATGCTTCAAATCCGAACTGTGCTGAGTTGTTGTCAGTGATCATATGCATCGGGCTGCTGATCTCAAGCATACCACGCTTGATTGTCTCAAAGACATCTTGGGTGGTAATAAGATCGCTTGGACGCTGAGTAGTAACAGTCGTCTGTCGGATCAAAGAAAGCAGGGCGATAAACCCAGCTGGAAGGCTCGTACCGGCGGCGATATGGCCAAAGTTGTTGGTCAACTGGACATACTTGTTACGGAACCAAGCCTTGCTAGACTTGTCTACGCCCATGACCGTAGCGGTCTGGGATCCTGGGGCTGCTGCCTCAATGATGGTTGTAAGACCATCAGGCTCGCGTCCACCTGTTCCGTTCCACGTTGCGCTTGCGAGGTTGCGTCGCATTGCCCAAGCAGCCTCAAGACCGGCAAGTTCAAGATCTTGAACGATGCGCTCTGGATTGCCTTCATTCTCCATCTGACGGAGTTGATCGACTCCGATGGGAACAACAAGGTAGCGGTTCGTGACTTCGCCTCGGGCAAGGCTGCGGCTGCTTGTGTCTGGAAGCTTATCACCATAGGTGATCCACTTTCCGAGATTCGGCGCACTAATGTAGAATGGGATTTCTACCTTGGTGTGACACTGAAGCATCGAGTTAGCCTGACGCATACGATAAAACAAATAGTTCTTCGTAAGAGTCTGGAGAGCGAGCATGCGTACCCGCCGAGGTAGTTCTAAAATAAGGTCTTCAACTTCTGAATATGCCATGAGTCCTTTTCCTCAAGAGTTTAGTCTGAAACAAGAATTCTCTGTTTCCAGTTTTTGACCCAATCATTACCTCGCCTCTCAGCGACCATCTCTGAGAGTGTTGGTACACGATTTGGGTTACCGCTCCGGTTCTGAGGTTGTGACTTTGGAGTCACAACCCTAGGCTGCTCCTGAGTGACTTGTTGATTTGTTGATCTAGACTGAAGTGCCTTCTCAGCTCTCTTTGCTGCTGAGTCTCCAGCGCCACCCATTAGCTGATCAATAAAGTACAGCGTTGCTACCTCTTCAGAGGTTGGGGATCGACCGACAAAATCTCTTGTAAAGTTCAACATACCGTTGACTTGAGCTGGGTCCGACACATCAACACTAACACCATTTCGTGAGAATGGCTGGTCAAAGAAACCTCTCATATCATTCTGAAAATTAGTCAAGCGCGTGCGTTGATCAATTTGCCTCTGGTAATCCATCAACTGCTGTGCCGTCAGTTGCTGTGCTGGGTCTCCTATAGAGACATCCTGTGGTTTTGGAAACATTCGGTCCAATATAACAGAAACCTCTGGAGACACTCCACTGCGCTTGGGTGCCTCTGGCTCGACTCGAGGCTGTGGTGTTGTGCTATACTCGTAAAACTTTTTGAAGTCATCATTCTGCATCAACTGATCAAACTGGCCTCTTACGCTGTCTGGAATAGACGGAGCGTCTGGTGCCGCTGGTGCCGCTGGTGCCTCAATGTTATTACTGTCTTCCATGATTGCTCCTAATTGCCATGAGTCATTCTATAAATTTCTTCGGACTCAACAAATCTGCCCATGTTTGCCATGGACTGCGCCTTCTTGCTCGGTGCTGGATCACGCTGATTGTCATATACAGACTTCTCACCGTTGCCAGTAGAGGCGGAACGACCATCCATCATCCTGGACATATCGTTCCTCTTTAACCACTCGTCTTGATGCTTCTTCGATTTAAAGATCACATCTTTATACTCTTTCGCTGGTGTCTTCTTTATTACTGCGTTGCCCTTAGAGTCAGTCCCAACAACTTCTGAAACATAGACTATGTTGCCTTTGTCATCTCTTTTGTAACCTTCAGAAAGTCCTGGAACTTTAATAGGCCAACCAGTCTGATGACCCCCGTTCCCGTCCGGTGATTTTATTTTATGATCTTCGTGTAGCATAAGTTGCGGAGCGTTGATCACCTTTTGCCATTCAGGATCGGGAAGGTCATCAGACTGCGGAAGAAGGTTGTCACAGCCTTTACATGGCAGCAAGGGTGGCATCTTGTAATGGTCCATGCTACGGAAAACTTCCGTCATAGCACCACACCTCAAGCATGTCCAATCATATCTAGGCATTAGTATTCACCTGTGCCCGTCCCTACAGCAAGCTGACCTCGTACAGCGTTCCCAACGTTAACGCCTCGGCTTCCGACATCCCTTTCCGGGTGTTGGCCTTGAATCATATCTATCATTTGTGAACCAGGGGGTCCAGAACTTTCTTGTCCCATTCCTGATAACATAGCTTCAACCTGCTGATCCTGCCCAGGATTTCTTCCTTGTGGCTCTCTATTAGGAGATCTAGAGGATAATAGCACCGGAGATCTGGAAAACACCTTGATCGTCTCACGAGCGAGACCTTCACCATCAAAGAACGGCGCAAGGAAGCCACCAGTGTCAGCGAACAGAGTCCTGAGAAACTGGACCCACATCATTCTATCTTCTGTGGTAAACTGTTCAGCGTTGTCCTCAACAGTCACAACATAAATCATAGAGTTGACAAAATCGTGTGTCCCTTGGTTCATATCTGCAAATCTATTACCGAAGTAAAACTTTCGCCCTCGACCAACTGTGCTGAACAAACCAGTCAGATGCATCAATTTCATTACAGCTTCTCGCGCACCAAGAGAAACCATTGTTCCCATGGCTTCCACGCTTATTCCAGTTGCGTCAAGAAGAGCCTGAGTTTGTCTGGCTGTTATTTCTTTTATAGCTGTGCCGCGATCCATATCAGACTGTCCAGACCGTGTCTGAGCAATAGACTTAATGAATGTCAGAGTCCTAAGAAGATCTGGATCCAGCCGCTGTTCTCCAAGTCTCTTGATTCCATTTGGATCATTTACATGAATAGGGCCACGATAAAACGGGTTGTATAACTTCTTCTCTTCCTCGTCGCTGAGTCCTGCACCAGTTGAAATAAGATGCTTTTCATTCAGGAGATCCAACAACTGTCGCATGACTGCATCAACGCCACGGTGATAACCGTCTGCGAATGGAGATATCTCTTCTGCCAAAGTAGTACCATACATTGGCTTTAGTGGGTCAAGTTTAATAGGGATGAGAGGGACCATGCCTCCCCATGGATTGACTCCATGTGCAATAACCTTTTCTGGTCTGCCTAGTACAAACGACAAGAAGTAGTTATTATAACTTGGGGAATTTCTATCTCTACGGATGTAAAGCTCAACAATACATGTCAGCTCTGGGTATGTATTCCAAGCTGCGTCCTCTGCGGTTTCATCGAATATATCAGACCATTCTCCAGAGGAAGATGCGTCATCGCCAGGATCCCAACCTAATACAGTGACCAACTCACCTCTTGTCAAAAATCTTAATCGAGCTACCCATGGTGCTGATTGAGCTTCTCTACATGAAAGTGGCATTATAATAAGTCTTGGATCAACAGACTGGACCCAAGGGTATCCGACTCCTGGGCTAAAGATAGGCTCAGGCTCTACTTCAGTCTCTGGGTTGGGGACATTGTTAGGCATGTTTGGGACTTCATTCGCAAACTCATTCGGAACAAAGCTAACCTCTTTCCAGACGTCGACTGCCCTCTCTGCCTTCTGGACATTAGGAGTCCTGAACACATGCATAATAGACTGTGAAGCTGGGTCTATCGGGTGTCCAACTTCTAGGCACCCGAAGCTTGCCCAAGTACCGTCTGTTATCAGACGCCTTAGAGCTTCTTGAAGACCTGCTACTCGCGCTATACTGTTTGCTACAATCTCTGCGTTCTCACCTTGAAGCATGTAGTCTGGGTCATCTGCGTTAACATTAACGACAATGTCTTTACGAAGAAGCCTTGCATGAAGAGTCTTAATAAAGTCTGATGCTAGGTTGCCTTTGCGCATTCCGCTTTCAGAGTTCTCGACCAAAAGCTTCATATCTCTCCACTTAGGGTCATACTTACGTCTGCGCTCTCTTAGAGTCCCAACAACTAGATCATGCCAAAACTTTACCCATTCTTCATTCGGCTTATCGCCCATTATAGGTGGTTGGCTTTTTGACTTCTCAACTTTCTTTCCGCTCATGAAGACAGGCATCAAAAGCCTCCGTAATTAGTCAGTGAATATCCATTGGTGCCTCCTGGGGCACCTCCTATTAGACTTGCAATGTCCGTGTCGGACAGTCGTGGAGAATCGTCCTCTTCCTCTTGAGGCTTATCGGCTTTCCTCTCTACTACACAGTCACCAGTTATTGTGTATACAGACATTCCCTCGCCGAAGGCGACCGCCCTATACGCATGAGCCTCTGCAAATATAATGTCATCATGAAACCCTTTAGCGGCTTCATACCGTATAGACCCTCCTGGAGTCTGAGACTTGACAAAATTCTCTATCTGCTTTTGGAGACTCTCTTCATGTCCCGTCGGTGAGAACAGGGAATCTGGTATCCTAGTGTACAGTGATCTTAGCTGCTTCAGCATGTCCATTCTGAGCTCAGATCTTGAAAGCAGTGTCCACGCGCGCTCTTTAGGTGTCCTAGACTTGGGTTCTGATTCTATCAGATTCTTTGGGTAGAAAGTCCTCCAGAAGAAGACCAGCAAAGTATATCCATGGTTGTTTCTTTCTCCATTGACTAATGCCTTATTGTAGAAGACAGCTAAGAGCAGGAGCGGAAGCCACGCTTCTTCAGGTGGTATCCGGGCAACCCAAATAGCGACACTCCTGCCCTTGCTGTCTTTTACTGAGAAAACTGTGTAGTCAGACTCCTGCTTACCCTGTATGTTAACGACTGACTTGCCTTCAGCAACGTCAGCACCTATGTAATATCTCTCTTCGGCCTTTGGAAGATCCCTGATAAACAATGGACCCCTGTCATTAGCCTCAAACTCTGGTGACACCTCTGCCCAGTTGGCCATCCTATTTGGATTGTTGTTACCATTAGAGTCAACTAAGCTTCCTCTGAAACAGTCGTGGTCAGACTTAGCAACATTTATCCTTGTCCCCTTCCCAAAGAACTGGTTGGCGAACTGCCTGAACGCATGGGAGGGTGTTGTTGGATGTTCTTGATCAAATGAGTTTCTATTGCCTTCAAACTTGGTCAATATGGCCCATCTTCTCCACACAATCTGTTCTTTAGAAAGGTCATACTTAATAGAGTACTCGATCTCTGAGATCTCTTTGTCTGTATCTGGATCATGGTCCCTGAACTCAACTCTGTTGGACCAGGAAAAGTCCTGTTTAACCTTGAGTTGACACTCTGAAGTTATGAACCATGGCAAGAATATTGGAATTATCCCCGCATCCTTGTCTGTTACTGCCAGCTTCCACTTGTAATAGAAGTCGTCTAGGCCACATGCTGTCGACTCATCGACATTAGCGGTCATCGCAGATGACGGCAGCGCAGGCTCAACGCTCTCCTTAATGGACCTTGCTCTTCCTCTTGGCCACTTTGGCTTCTCGGATGTATGCAAGACGTGAAGCATCTCTGATGTACCAGGGTTTGTAGACTCTGCGCTGTCAATGAACAATATAGAATTATTCGATAGACCGAGAATCTTCTCTTTCTTCTGACCCCTTTTGACTCCAGCGAAAAGATGCGGCCAACGCTTATTCAAGCTATCTATCCAGCGAATAACCATGGTTCGTTTAGTCACAGCATGTGTCCCAACATCGATCATAAAGAAGACATGGAAATGCTTGTACCTAGTTAAGAGCCAGATCCAAAACGCTAGCAGGAGTGTCGTACATCCAAGCTGCCTAGACTTCAATATGATGACTCGTAGCGGCCTGCGCTCAATAAGCATAATATTGATCATAAGGTCTGCGACCTTCTTCTGCCCGTCAGCCAATATGAAAGGGCCGTACCCGCCCTCTGGGTAGTCTGGGTTGAGTCCTGGCCTGTATGTAATCTCAAGGTGAGCGCAGAAGAACTCGAAGTCGGCAACAAGCTTCTCTTCTGCCATTGGATTCTTAACACTTTCATTTACAAGAGTCTTTTTATTCGCAGATATCTCCTGGACTATGTCCTTTCTTACATCTATGACTTCGTTATCTACGTCTAGAGCGTCTAAGACTTCTCTCAATTCCTTGAGGTCTCGTTGGCACATCATGTAGTTTTGGGATGCCTTCATCTTAGCTGTCGCGTCAGACTTTGGATCCATGAACGAACGTCGCCATGCCTCAAGCTCTTGAGACTTGACCTTGAGCTGCGCTCTTAATGTGTCCTCATTCGTCATGCTCTAATGCTCTTGTATTCTGAACTATCCTGGCGTCTGTCTCAGACGAGAATCTGCGGTACAGGTCTGTAAGGTCGCCCTGCTCCACTGTTTTCGGGGACATACCAAGCTCACCATTGAATGCTATAGCATCAAGCAGGATAAGTCCTTTAGCTCTGTCTTGTGGCTTGACTGTTTCAGTGACCTTTACAGGAACCTTCTTTCCTCCAGGTGTGACTCTGTACTCTGTCTTTATGGTAGCCCCACTCATCAGTACGGAGACCGAGTCCGCGATCTCATCAAGATCGAACTTCGCTCTCAGCCGCTCTGCAAGTTGGGCTTTAAATGTCATGTCTTCAACACCAGCGTGCAAATGACATCAATAAGAATGCTGATGATCGCCTCTTCCTGTCCTTCATTAAGGATTGGAATGTCTACCCGATCATTGATAAGGTTTATGACGAACGCCTTCTTTGTGGACCCTGACCCCTTGTCCGGGAACAGGTCCTCTGCAAGCATAATGGCATTCTTGACAATGTTCCCGACCTTTTTCCAGTTAGCTTTGCGCATCTCTCTGTGCCCTCCTGAGCATGTCTTGCTGCTTCATGTCTTTTATTTCAATAAGTCCTTCATTAACTTTTAAAGTCAAGGAATCAATCTTATCAGTTGTTGCTATTATACCAACATGTATCTCATTTTTCAAGGTATCTCTATTCAGATTAAGATCCGATATGACGGTGTCATACCTAAGCCTTAGCTGATCTTCCCTTGTTTCGTACTTTTTGTGGATATCGTTAAGCTGCGATTCAAACTTTTCCATAACTCGATCACTTCGATCTGCTGCGCTCTTACCATCTTCTCTCTGGCGCTTTGTCAGCTGTAAGTGCTGCCACGCTAGAAATATGACCATGATGCCAAGTGCACCATAGTCAATCATAGTAGAGATTAGACTTGTTGACTCGGCTACTATTTCAGTCTCCACCGAGCACCTCCCAATCCTTATTCGTAAAGCCGCGATCCGCGTTACCATCGTCGTTGGGGTGAGAGTCTCTAAACTTTAACACAGCACTAGCAGTCCTTGGGCCGAAGTCGCCATCGCAAGTTAAATGGTACCCTTTGCTGTGGAGAAGCTCTTGCATCTCCTTGACCTTCGGGCCACGTTGACCCACATGAAGGAATGGTTTCCAGTCTTGGGTGCTTGCAGTCCATTCCCAAAAGTCACTGCCATAAAGTATGAAGACCTCTATATAGTCATTTGTCTCTAAATGCTTTTTGGCGACAGAGATTAGATACTTCCACGCTCTGCCTGCTCGTCCGCCCAGAGGCCCCCAGCAACCTTCAGAAAAGCCCATTGCATGACCCAGTATCGTCCTATTGTCGTACCTTACTGCACCTGAGGCGACCTCAGATAGAGTGATCTTTCTGTCCACGTTTGTGTCGTAGTAGTTGACGGCATCCCCTGGCTTGGGTCGCAATATGTCCCTGCCAAGAGACGGGGAATCAGATAGAACATACTTCGTTGGCCCATATGAAATCTGGGCTGACCCACGGGAAGCCATAGACGCTCTGTCTGCGTTAACTTTACCAGTTGATAAAGCAAGCTCAGGGCTTTCGTCTACGATGATGATTAGATCGTCGATGTTACCGAGAATCTGATTCTCTGATGGTAGCTTTATGACAGAATCGTTTACTTCGGGGATCTCTAGGTTGGTCCATCGCGCACCTAGCTTTCCGCCATAGTCTATAACTTCTCGACCCTTCTGTTCAAACCCAACAACGAGACCCTCAAACCCAACAATGTAAGATGCAGCGGGCCTGTGTCCCAATAGACT
>TARA_R110002110_G_scaffold115609_2_pt1 | contig 10968 bp, 14 predicted proteins | sample TARA_R110002110 | Tara Oceans TARA_R110002110 (sample SAMEA4397330) | marine metagenome | biome: Polar Biome; feature: [SRF] surface water layer (ENVO:00010504); material: water (ENVO:00002006), including particulate matter (ENVO:01000060) such as... | depth 5 m
GCCCCTCTTCCTTTTTTGTGGGCGAGGATGAAGACTCGGTCTCTACGGTGTCGGGCATCGAGGGCACAAGCTGGAAGTACAAACGCTTGTGTGGCGTAACCTTCATCTTCCAGGTCAAGAAGCACGTTGTCGAGTTCCATGCTGATGATCCCAGTAACATTCTCACCAAAGACCCAAGCTGGCTGTACTTCGCGTATGACTCGATACATTTCTTTCCAGAGTGCTCGGTCATCTTCCTCGCCTCTTCGCTCCCCGGCAACACTGAATGGCTGACAGGGGAATCCCCCGCAAACAAGCTCAACTGATCCTCGGTACGCATTGCCATCCAACTCCTTAATATCATTATGTATAGTTATTCCAGGCCAGTGCTTGGCCAAAACCTTCTTGCAGTACTCGTCCTGTTCACAGAAGGCAACAGTCTCCATCCCCGCCCACCCAAGGCCAAGACTAAACCCACCAATACCGCTGAACAAATCAAGTACTCTCATCATCTCCCGACACCAAAAACAATTTAGTTAAATGCAACACAGTGAACATACAAGCAACCAAGAAAATAGTGGCTGCTTCGATGCCATGTACTAGATAAACGTAATAGCTCATTCCAAACAATAAATAATTCTCCACCGCTTCCTCCACTCTTTATCTAAAAGAAAGCCCGTCTCCAACCACAAGTGGGCCAAGCTTGATTCCAGGGAACTGAGCACCCTTGGTTGTCTTGTTGTCATGGGAAAATGCTGCGTCTAAAGAAACTGTTGATGTAGTCTCTCTTAACCACACCCAGACTATTGTTCTTTGAAAAGTTATGAACCTCGCTTTCAGTCACATGTGATCCACCAGGGACATGAAATTTGTTCCGGTCCTGATTGTCCTGCATAAAAATGTACCGCCCAACCAGCAGGTTGTAACGCCTAACTCCATTCTTGTTGTAATGATTCGCCTCTCTAGTGTCTTTAAAAACCTCATCAATGGCAGATACAGAATTCCTTACCTGTTGTTTACTTTCTCGATCCCAATACTTAATTATCATCTTAATACCTCTGTGAAGGTCCATCCCCTGTAGTATTTTAAATTATTATCTTTATAATTCCCTTGTTCGGATACTCCGATTTTCGGACACCTAAAAAATCCTTTGCTTTGGGATTTCTCGGGTCAGACAATTTAGACTCCTGTCTGGCTCGAGATTTTTAATCAAAACTCTTTAGGCCGTATGATCCTAACCTCCTTTGAATCCTCATACCTACCGGTTGGTCCTTTATCTATCTCCCAACCCCATATGCCGGTGTCACTTCTGCTTTCCTCGAAGTATGCATTAAGCTTTTGCTCTGCTTCTTCTTCATTTTCAGCACTAACCAACATGTGAAAAGCTCCTTCAACATTGACTCTGAATCCATACTCCATCACTCTATCTCCCACGGTTTTTTATTAGGATTGTTTTCCAGGTAATGCCAGACCGCCTTGCCTGGATCCGCATGTGTCTTGACCACATCACCCATGTATTTCTGAACATGACTCACCGCCCTCTGAGAAGCTTTGTTCCCGTTAGGCATGCGAGCCTTCTTCAGTGTCTCTCGAGCCAACATCTCCAGCTCGTTACGTTTGTAGAATGTGGTGAGACTCATAGCTCCAGCCACAATCTGCGCGATCTTAACCTCATCTTCCTCAGTCTGCTTGGCTTGCTTAGGGATATTGTGCGAGGTGAACTCATTCATCTTCCACATACCCTCATTGAAATCAAAGCGAGCTGTATGTTCATCAGGCTCTTTCGCATTACGAGCTTCGTAAAAGAAAGAAACATCAGGCCGTTCACCTGCTAATTTAATACCGCTATCGAACCACCCTGCGAATGCTGACCCACCTCGAGCAGACATAAAGGTTTTATCATCTGCCCTTTCCTTCCCTGTATGATGAGCGATCATGATGCTGGTGCTGTTCATCTCGATCAGCATGTCTATTCGATCAAGCAGCTTATGAATCTCACTGTTGTTGTTCTCCTCGCCATCGAAGAAGTTGATGACTGGATCAATCATGACAATGTCTGGGTTATGAAATGCGATTTCATCAGAGATCTGTTGGATGTCTCCATCCCTCATCAGGTTCTTTCTCAATCGACCTGTGACAATCAGGTTGTCATAGCCCATAGGTATCAAGTGATCACTCGCTGCGAATCGCCGGTAATACATCTCCACCCTCTGCTTGAGAAACTCGGCAATGATTTCAGCCTGTAGCCACATCACCTTCAATGGCCGACTGAACGGGACACCCATGAAGTCTGTCCCAGTGCTGGCCCCAGCCGCGAATGCACCCAACCAGTTGCTCTTGCCGATCTTTGGCTTACCCAACAGCAGCACCCGACTGTTCTCGAAGATGAACTTATCACCCCAGTAGAGTTCAATCTCGCTGTCATCAAGGTCCACCCACTCATCAGAGCTAAATGGTTTTAATCCCAGCGGCCCTTGTTCGGGCTGATCTATAACCTCAATGGGATCTTCTTGAGACTGGATCTCCTTCAAATCCTGCGTAAGACCTGACTCCCAGGTAGAGGTCTCCCAACTCATAATGCCTGAGTCAACGTCTTCAGGGTGTCGTTTGATGTGCCCAGAGGTAATGCTGATTACCGTTCTAGTAACTTCCATTAGATCCATTGGGGGGAAACAGGTTTGATTCCAGTCTTGCGCTTTGATAATGACCTCACGCATACCCCAGCCTTCCTTCACCCACTTGCCTATCAGCCTTGCCAAGGTATCGTTCCTCGAGCCAGGGTCAACCGGATCCTCAGTGAGTTTATCTCTAACTAAGTTCTCGACCTTACCTCCTGAATTAAACTCATGGATGGCTTTTAGATCGGTCTCTCCCAGAACGGGAAGATCTTCCATACCATCCATGTGGTATGCGGTATCCATATCCCATCGATACCCATAGCTAGGCACGATCATGGCGTAACCACCATTCCCCCTGACATCCAGCTTGTTCTTGCCAGCACTATTCCTGACCAAAGCATTCCCCACGGAGTACAGGTAGTGAGCGCCTCCCCGAGGAGTTGTCTGCTTGATTGGAGTACGGCTGATTGCACCGCCATCTACCCACGCAACACTCTCATCACTGTCAGCATCAACCACCACGAAGTTAATCCCTGTGATCGCAGCCCAGTTCGCTTGAGGGTATTGTTTGTGCCAGTGTTCGATCTCATCGTGAGATGGCTGTATTCTTTGGTAATGCTCCCACTTGACCCGCGGGGTCTTAGCCCATCGAGACTGTAGCTCTTGCTCAGAATCAAATGGGTGGCGAGATCGAAAGTACTGAGGGACAACCTCTGATGGTGACCCACAAGGGATTAAGTGAAAGCCGTGCTCCCACAGATAAAAAAGTAACTCTTCCTTGGCTTCAGGTGATACCTCACCCTCATCTTGAATCGGCAGATTAAAACCCATAACACTATCCTTTTGCTTTTGCTGGTACGCCCTTCCTTTTTTCGAGTGGCCTACTCTTAGTCATCGACCTGTCTGCTGGGATTGCAATGGTGCTATGAAGCTCGTTGGCTGGACCGTATATAGACTCCCAGTTCAACTTCCCATCCGACACATGCATAAACAGCTTCGCTAATTTAACACTAGGAGATCTGTTCAGTAAACGATACTGACTAATAGATCCTCGAGGCTTGCCTGTTCTCCTGGCTACCTCTTCATCCCCTAACCCCCATATCCAATCTGCTAACGTCATCTTATTCATCCTTACACCGCCTCACGATAATCATCAATCGAGGTGACTTTGTTTTCATTGTGCGTCTTGTTGAGCTTTGGAGAGTACTTCTTGATAAGTTTCTTCTCCCAGTAATTCATCCTGTGCTTGAGGCAAGGCAACAATCTTACCGCATTGAAATGCTTATCCTTCTGGTGTGAGCTTAACCTCGAGTAAGGGCTCTTTGACTGGCCGATATACACGATCTCATCTCCATCAAAGAGAATGTAGATACATGGTCTAAAGATCTTGCCTGTAGCCCACTTCTTTCTATGCGGAGTTTGATCTGGCTTAGGGTCGTAGGGTATGGCCTTGTTGACCTCGACCTCTACAATCTTTTGTTTCATACTGTAGATGGTGTGAGGCTGTTCCCTAAACTCCTTGATACGAATAATCGCTTCCTCAATACTTTGAAGCTTTTCTAAACAAGCATCATCTCTTGCCTTCTTCGCATCCTCAAAAAGCTGATCGAGATCTGTGTCCATAGAGTTACCATAAGGACCAAGCGTCTGCGTTACTGGGCTGTAGTTATTAACACTAAAGCCTAGAGAAGCCCCTGAAGTGTTAAAATACACCCCGCCGGTACTATCTCCCACAAACCTAGTGTCTATTATTTTTAACTCATTAGACATCAACGTTCCTTTTTCTTAACATCCAGAAGCCTAGCATACAAATATTGTAACTGTAAATTTTTTCTTGTAAGGGGTTGACATATTATTTGTATAGTCCAGAATCTGGTTGTGGATGGTTGGTAGATGGTTAGTAAAGGAGTCTAATATGATCGAAGAAATCGAGTCTTTGGTTTCGCAGTTATCGGAAGCTGAAAAAAGTAAAGTAGTTATTGAGGATACGATTGCTAGTTTAAAGAATAAAATTCTTCAAACAAAGCATGCCTCAACTTATTTGAACCCTTTGTCCAATACGGGTGGTTCAAAAACTTCGGACGGCCTCACTTATTCTATTCCCAAAAAAGTTGAATGGGATCAAGCTGATCTTGATTTGATACTTGAATCCATTCCTCGGGCTGACTGGCCTCCATTTGTCACACAATTAACGTCATACAAGGTTGATAACTCGGTTTGGAAGTCTTGGGCAATTGAAAACCCAACGATGGCTTTTAAGTTTAACCGAGCTAGGTCAGTTGCGTTTGGTAAAAAAACTGTGGCAAGGTCTAAAAGTAAAACTAATAAGGAGGACTAATGTCCCTATTGAATCAGGTTGAAAACCGAGATCAAATCTCTGTGCCTGTAGTAAGGATGAATATCCAAGGCACTGATGGCTCTGGCAAGAGCACCTTCGGCGCTGGTGCAGAAGCACCTATATTTATCCAGGCAGAAGACGGCTTGTCGTTTATCGATGTGCCAAGGTTCCCACTATGTAACACCTGGAATGAAATCCTAGATTGCGTAGAGGTTATAGCGAATGAAGAACATAGCTATAAGACGGTTGTCTTGGACACTACGGATAAAGCTTCAACCCTCTGCCAGCAACATGCTTGCGCGGAGAACGGTTGGAAAAGCATAGAGACGCCAGGGTTTGGTAAAGGCTTTACCGCTGAGAAAGAGTATTGGATTCATTTGCTTAATGGATTTGATGCTTGTATTCGCAAAGGGATCAATGTGATTCTTCTGTCTCATGTACAGGAGAAGACATTCAATGATCCAGAGCGTGAACCATACGACAGGTGGACTATGCGTTGCCCTAAAGGTGTTAACGCTGTGATTAAAGATTGGGTTGATTTTAATTTTTTTGCTTCTTACGAGATCAACACGGTCAAGGAAGGGACAAACAAAACGAGAGCAGTCTCATTCGGTAACCGAGCACTCTTCACAAAGTTTGCTGCTGCTTATGACGCTAAGTCGCGTATTGAGTTACCAGATAAAATTGATTTCAATTGGAATTCTTTCTACACGCATTACACCAACGCGCTTTCAGCTAAAATTAACTCTCAACAACCATTGGCTAAGGAGGCCACAGCATGAGTTTTTTTGATCAACAAGTAAATTTATCACAAATAGAAGATACGAGCGGTGATTTCTCACCAATCCCAGAGGGCGAATACACTTTAGAAGCTAGTGGATATACAGAGAAACTCTCCTCTAAAGGAAGTGAGATGCTCGTATTAGAGTTCACAATTGTTGGACCTAGCTTCAGTGGCCGTAAGATTTGGGACAATTATGTCAAAGGTCAGCCGGTTGCTTACGGGATACTCAAGTCTTGGATCGTTGCAACCGGACTGTCTGGTGACCAAGAGCTTAACGTGCCTCTTATTAACAGCGCCATGAATCGTAGATTCCAGGCTAATGTTCACATGAAGGGAGGAAACAATGGCTTCGCAGACAAGCCAAAGATTAAGACCTTCTTAACGCCACAAGCGGCTCCGGTTCAACAGCAAGCACAACAGCCTGTTCAACAGCAAGTTCAGCAACCTATTCAACAGCAAGTACAGCAGCCTATGCAGCAAGACATGCAGCCTGGGCAACCTACGGAGCAACCTAATATCGCTGCTGGCAACGCTCAATTCAATGCTTCATGGTCGAAGTAATAGTTGTTTTCAGGGTTGGCTCAAAAGAATTTCGGCAGAGTTTTTTTGATGCTAACCAGGGTGTGGTCGATTATTTTGTCGGCCGCATCCTACCTGAAAATATTGTAAAGATTGTTGAGAAAAAATATGAACTATAAAAGAAAGATGGAAGCGGTATTAAAGATTATACAACGACCAAATCTTAGCCTTTGGGCGATTGATTACTGGCACGATGTTTATACAAAGCTTGCTAAGGAAGAGATAAATGAAGCTAAGAGAGTACCAAGAACAGTCCATTGATGGCATCAAGCATTGGTTTGGAACACAAACTTCTCCGCCATTACTTGTATTGCCAACTGGATCAGGTAAGACCGTAGTCTTTGCTACTCTGATTCAAAAATTATTTAAGATGAATCCTAATAAAAGATTTTTGATCCTGGCTCATCGTCAAGAATTGATTAGTCAGGCCCGAGACAAATTACTTAGTGTCTGGCCATGCGCTCCTTACAGTATTATGGCTGCTGGTCTAAAAAAGTTTGATGCAACAGCGCCTATTGTGATTGCCAGCAGAGATACACTGGCTTCAAAGAAACGGCTACATACATGCGAACCATTTGATTTGGTTGTAGTTGATGAGGCCCACCATGTAGGTCCAGATAAAAACAGCAGGTATCGAAAGATACTTAGCCATCTGCAAGAGATTGGTGATCCTTATGTAATGGGTGTGACTGCAACCCCTTACCGCATGGGCCAAGGAATGATCTATGGTATGGATGATGAGTACTACTTCGGTGGTGTTGCTCACCAGGTTACCATTCCAGATCTCATTGAGCAGAATTATTTATGTAGGTTATCTGCGTTTGCAGTAGCAGACAGCGCCATCATCGATGCATCCACTGCTCGAGTAAAATTCAAAGGCGGTGACTACCGAGAGGCAGACCTCGAGGTGATTGCTATGGAGGATAGCACCATAGTCCAGATCATTGATGACTGGATAGACAAAGCCTTCAGTAAAGGAAGGACCAGTTCAGTATTCTTTTGTGTCACTGTCGCTCATGCATACAAGATGTGCATGTATCTAAAGAAAAGCGGTATCAAGGCCGCTGCGATTACAGCCGAGACTCCAAACAAAGAAAGAGTACAAATACTCAAGGATTTTGAGTCAGGAGAGATCAATGCTTTGTGTAATGTAGCCGTGCTTACTGAAGGATGGGACGCTCCTCGCACAGATTGTATCGCCGTATTACGCCCTACTAAATCTTTGGGGCTGTATGTTCAGATATGTGGGCGTGGCATGCGTACCTGGGGAGACAAGCAAGACTGTCTACTTCTGGATTACGGTGAGAACATGAAGCGTCATGGCTGTATTGACAGAGCCAAGCCAAAGAATAATAGAGATGAAACTGATGACAAGGTTTGGATATGTGACTCCTGTTTGGGTGTGAATGACTGGGATGAAAAGATTTGTTTTGAGTGTGGTGAGCCTAGGCCAAGTAAGGTTGAAGAAGAACCTGCACAGGCTGAAGGAACTGGATTGGTTGATAAAGATGTAGCCGCGGCCAATGAGGCGGCTGAAGGTTATGTCCTGTCAGATGAGATGCGGGAAGCTGATACAAAGGAGCAGGTCAAAGTAGTAAGTAATATCTCTGCTGAATTTGCGGTCTCAGCTAACGGTAATCCGTACTGCAAAGTTAAGTTTTTGACGCACGATACCTACTACCCATACAGCATGTCTCTTATGATTGGCATGTCTGGAAAAGCAGGTCTTGCTGCTGAGATGAAGTGGGGAAAATTAAGCAATAAATTATCGTGCCCTAATACCATAGAAGATGCGGTAGATGAAATAAACAATGGTGCATTTGATTTGATTCAAGACATCGTAGTTAGAAAAGAGGGGAAATACTGGAATGTTATCAACGCAAATTTTTGAACAGATCGATGAGAAGATTGTAGAGTTAGAGACTCGATACCGAGGGCATTTTGGTATGAGTGGGGTGGGTGATGACGATGAGCGCAAGCTATGGTTAAGCTTTAGGCACTGCCTTAACTCTAGCTTTGAAGGCCGCATGCTTAGATTGTTTAACCTGGGGAATAGGATTGAAGATCAAGTGGTCGATGATATTAAGCGCACCAAGGTAATGTCTGTAGCCGCTGAAGACCAAGACGGCAATCAGTTTAGCGCGTCACTTCTTGGTGGGCACTTTGCTGGATCTTGTGATGGATTGTTGAAGGGTGTATTCCCTGAGCCCAATGAAGAAACGATCGTGTTGTTGGAGGTAAAAAGTGCCAACGATAAGCGTTTTAAACAGCTCCAAAAGGAGGGGGATTATGGGGCTTGGAGCGAAACTTATCGTTGGCAAATCCATTGTTACATGGGTGCTTTCAGCTTAACACACGCTTTAGTAGTAGTGGTAAATAAAAATACCAGCGAGATTTACACAGAGATCATTGAGTTTGAGCCAGAGATCTGGGAACAAGCCCAAGAAAAAGCCAAGAGAATTATATGTAGCGAGGCTCCACCCCCGCCATCGAGGTCGGAAAGTGACTGGCGCATGAAGAATGAAAGCTCTGCGTACCAGGACGTTTATTTTAAAAGACGCTTACCACAATCTGTTAACTGTCGAAATTGTATAAATTCAAATCCTGTTGTAGAAAGTCATGGTGCTGTTTGGTATTGCTCCCGTAAAAAGAAAGCGTTAACTTTTGAAGAGCAACGCGCTGGGTGTGATGAGCATTTGTGGATACCAGCTTTAGTTAATGCTGATCATTTACCTGATGAAAGCACTGAGGATAAGATGGTTTATCGAGTAGGGATAATGAAGATATTCAACGTGGTATCTAGTAAGCGAGGAGAGTACAAGTACAGTAGTTGTGAGATGAGAGAGCTATCCAAGACAGGCTTTGATTTGGAAATGATTGATACTATGGAGCCAATTAAAAATGAATTTGATGGAACTTATGTAGAGACTATGGATGAATCAATCGTCCCATTCTAAGCGACCTTCGCTGGCCTTACATCTGCTCTTGGGTTTTTTACTATTAGTATTACCGTGCCAGGGTAGAGGGCTTCAACTAATTTTTTCTTGAGAGAAAAGACTTGAGTGATTACGCCCTTGGTATCCTCTACTACAGTCTCGCCGTCTAACTTATATCGGAAGTCAGCAATGTATTTGCATATCCTCTTACCCTCTACCCAGCATTCGTAAGGAGTTTGTATTTCCAGGTCAGTAATTTCTCCTGCGCCTTCCAAAGCTTTAAGTATCTTGTATCGAGCCCCTTCTAGTTTGGAATCAAAGACAATGCCATCGTACTCAACCTTGATGGCTTTGTATTTAGATTTTCTTTTAAGCCTCAATCTGTTCCCATCAGCTTATCCACTTCTACATCTCTCAATGCTTGTCCCGCTCTATTAAATAACGAAGGAATATTTTGTTTTATTCTTTCAGGTAGGGGCTGTGGTCTTTCTTGTCTTGGTGGTGGCAATGGGAAAGTTCGTTTCTGATTGTATGCATCTCTCATCTCTTTTTGAATATCAGCCAAGGGGATTTTATTTCTAATTTTATTTTCACCAGCCTTATAAGCTCCAACATAAACCGAAGGAGGAGGAATATAAGGAATGTATTTGTGATTGAAAAGTGATTGCCAGTTAGAAATCTTTTTCTCTTTTAATAATGCAGCAATCTTTGAGTCAGTCAAACCTAATAGTCTTGCATCATCTACTGCAATTGATAAATCTCTTAACGCTGTGTATTTTCTTTTGTTTGCATCTTTATATGCAGCCAAAGCTTCTTCTGGAATTCTTGGCCCATATGCGTTTTTAAGTCTTCTATAATCTTCATTTGCCTGTAGCATTTCTGACTTGGCTTCTTCAGCCCTGTGTTTTAACTTTTTTTCCATATCAATTTTTAAAGTTTTAACACCAGACATTGCCTGTCCCATCTCAGCAAAAAAATCTAACTGCTTACCTCTTTCAGAAACTCTATGCTTAGGATCAATTAGTTTGCTTTCCACTAAAACTGACTGAGATAAGTCGCCAAGTTTAAAAGACCTAGTAGCATCCCCAAAACCACCTAGCCCCTCAGCAGATTTAAATATAGATACTTTAGGATTAAATTCTACTGGAGACATTTGGGGTATTACTCCATTAATAATATGAGTAATACCGCCCCAAACTTTATCACCCACCTCATCTGTGTCTTTGTAAATTGAAGTGCCGAATCTGGTTTTACCTCCCCTAGCGGCCAAGTCCAATATCCTTTCTGTGATCATGGATTCACCAAAGAATGGGAGGAAAAAATCTGTAACCACTCCATTCATTAAATCTAAACTAATTTCACTTAATTCTTTTTCAGAACGCACCCCATTGTTAACTGCATTCTGCACACCAAATGCTACTCGAGATAGATAATCATAAGGGAAAGTGTAAGAGGCGTTTATGACTTCAAGAATGTTGCCATCTTTGTCAGTCTTAACCGGGACTAATGTAGAGTTTTTATCCCAAGGATTGGCGCCAGATCTTCTATAAGCATCTAGTTGATCCTCAGAAGATCCAGTTGCAGATAATCCTAATTGAGTAACTCCAATAGGTAACGCTGCAAGCATTGCAGTGGTCCCAGTTAATCTTTCAATTCCTCTAGCTCTAAGCTCTGGATTATCACTGGCAATTTCTTTAATGGCTCGACCAATTACGTTGCCTGTTGTCCTTATTA
>TARA_R110002110_G_scaffold52511_2_pt1 | contig 10959 bp, 9 predicted proteins | sample TARA_R110002110 | Tara Oceans TARA_R110002110 (sample SAMEA4397330) | marine metagenome | biome: Polar Biome; feature: [SRF] surface water layer (ENVO:00010504); material: water (ENVO:00002006), including particulate matter (ENVO:01000060) such as... | depth 5 m
ATAACTGATCTCGTAGGTCAAACTATTATAGGTCAAACATCAGCAGTGAAAGCTACTGTAATAGATGTTACTACTACGACTGCAGACGGTGATCCGCCTACTCTCTTTGTAAAATATACAGATGGTGGTATAAACAATCAAGAAACATTTAGTGATAATGAAGAAATAAAAAATGCTGGTTTATCAGTAACTGTTAAAAGTACTGCCTCTGAATCAACAGGATTTGGTACAGCTTTTTCTATTGGACAAAGTACTGTATTTGCAAAAGGTAATTTCTTATTTGTTCCACAGCAAACTCATATTGTTGAAAAATATTCGAATGTCCAAAATAAATTAATTGGATTTACAGTTTCTGAAAGTATTATAGATTCAAATGATGATAGTTCATTACTTGATCCAGCAACAGGAACATTTAACTTCTTTGCACCAGGTGCAGATAGGTATAAAGCTAATTTAACATTATCAAGTAGAGCATTAGAGTTTGCTTCAAATACTGATACTAATTTTATAGAAATTATTAGAATAGAAGATGGTATAGCAGTATCTAAAAATATAGATCCAAGATTTAGTGTATTAGGTGATACATTAGCAAGAAGAACATTTGAAGAATCCGGCAATTATGTTGTCGATCCTTTTTCAATGGAGTTAAGAGAACATTATAGAATAACCTCAACAGGAAGAAAAAATAATGTTGCAGCTGTTGTTAATACTGGAGTATTTAATTTAGCAAATGGTGGTGATAATGCCAAGTTTGTTTCAGTTATTACACCTGGACAATCATATGTTAAAGGATATGAAGTTGACAATGTTGGCACAAGATATTTAACTATAGATAAAGCAAGAGATTTTGCTAATGTTACAAATGGTGTAGTTGCAAGTCAAATATCAAGTTTTATTGATATACAAGAATCAAATTCAATTCCAGATACAGCTGTAATAGAAAACTTAATACTAAGAGATCAATACAAATCAAGTAATGCTGGTCAAAATGGTGCAATAGTTGGTACAGCTAAATCAAGAGGGTTTTTATATAAATCTGGTAATGTATCAAACGCTATAGGTAATCCTTTAGGGGATGGCAAGTTTAAATTATATTTATTTGATGTACAAATGAATAGTGGTAAATCATTTGACAGAGATGTTAAACATATAGTATCAGATACTTTTGAATTTGCTGCAAACATTACACCTGTTTTAACTAATATAACAGGAGCTGTTACTTATAATGCTGCTTCAACGACAGTTAGAGGTAGTGGAACAAGATTTCAAACCGAATTAAAAGTAGGTGATTTATTTTCAGTATCCAATGCAACTGTTACAGAAAGATATCAAGTTGCAACAATTGTAGATGATGTTACGTTAACCACTACAGCTGCACCACATATTAACTTACAATTATCTGGTTTCTTTACGTATGCTACAGCACAATTAAATACAGCTAATATTGGTGATTCAGATAAGGATACTTTAGTTGTTAAGTTCCCACAAGATGTAATTAAAGCAGTTGATCCAGCCAACACTAAAACAACATATACTGTTAAAAGACAAGTAACTCAATCGTTATCATCAGGAGCAGCTACTATTACGGCTGGTACAAATGAAACATTCTCACCTTTTTCTGCTGATAACTATACAGCTGTAATTACATCAGGAGCAAGAAAAGGTCAATATATTAACATTCAAAGTGGTGATATAGCATTTAATGGCGCATTTACTGAAGTAACTTTTGATTTTAGTGGAACCCCTGGTGAAAATTTAACTAATGAAACTATGGAGTTTATAGTTACTGTTAATAAGATAACAAGTGCTGCATTAAGAAAAACTAAAACATTAGTTGAAAATGCAACTATAGATTTTACACAAAACGCTAATGCATTAGTTTCAGTTATTTCATTAGGAAAAGCTGATGGGTTTAGATTAAAATCAGTTAAAATGGCAAATGTTGAAACACAATTTGGAATGCCATATACAACTGATAGAGAATCTAATATTACTTCGAGATATACTTTTGATACAGGTCAAAAGGCTACATTTTATGATACTGCTAAAATTAGATTAAAACCAACAGCTGGTTTACCAGAAAGACCAATAAGAGTTACCTTTGATCACTTTACACATGGTTCTGGAGATTTTTGTTCAGTAGGATCATATGCTAATTATGAAACAATACCAGAAGTATTTTTAAATGGAGAATTATTTCCATTGAGAGATTGTTTAGACTTTAGACCAGTTATTAATGATGCTGGAACAGGCTTTAGTGGAACAGGATCCCAAGTACCAGAATTTTTAGATCCAGGTGTTAATTTCAAAACTGATTATCAGTTCCATTTACCAAAAATTAATTCAATTGGTTTAGATGAAAACGGAAACTACTTTGTTGTAAATGGTAAGAGTGAACTTAATCCAAGAGAACCTAATTTTCCAGCAGATCTTTTAAAACTATACGTATTAAAACAAAAACCATATGTGTTTAATCTAAATGATGATATAGAAATTAAAAAAGTTGAAAATAAAAGATTTACCATGAAGGACATTGGTAAAATTGAAAATAGAGTCAAAACATTAGAATTCTATACTTCATTGAATCTTTTAGAAAGAGATGCTCAACAAGAACAAATCCAAGATGAATTAGGTTTTGAAAGATTCAAAAATGGGTTTGTAGTTGATTCATTCACAGGTCACGGTGTTGGTGATTCATTAGATAACCCTGATTATGCTTGTTCTGTTAACTTTACAAAGAAAGAAGCATCTCCTTTAATTAAAAGTAAATTTATAAACCTAAAAGAGAAATCAACTTCCAATGCACAACGTGAATCTAATAATTATACATTAACAAATGAAGTAATATCATTACCATATACACATGAAGTTTTAGTTCAAAATCCATTTTCAAGTAAAGTACAAAATTTAAATCCATTTAATATTAATGTATTCCAAGGATTTATGACATTAGGACCTCCAGGAGATTTGTGGTTTGATGACAGAAGAGTGCCTGATGTTGAGGTTGATAGAACAGGAACATTTGATTCTTTGTCATCTCAATCTCTTATAAAGAAAAATGGAGAGAATATATTTGGTTCTATTAATGATATAGAGCAACTTAGAAATGGTATTCCACAAGATACAGATGAACTACCAGACAACTTAAAAGGTATTTCTGATTTGATAGGATCCGTATCGCCTGCCACATCTTCAGTAAAATTACAAGGTAATGATGTAGTAAAAAATATTACAGTCGTACCTAAAATGAGAGATGTAAGTATTAGATTTGTTGTTGATGGTATGAGACCTAACACTAGTTTACATGCATTCTTTGATGAAATTAATGTTACATCTTTTTGTACACAAAATACAACCGTACAAGTATCTGCAGAAGAGAGCTTTCAAGGCAATGTAAACACTACGACAGTACTTGCTACTCAAAAATATAATGATCTAAGTAATGCGTACACAAATGCCTTTTTAACACCTTTACAAACTGATTCAACAGGTTCTATATCTGGTGTGTTTAATTATAGTTCTTCCTCGTTGAATATTAATACAGGTCAAAAGTTATTTAGATTAACAAACTCATCCAGTAATGACAGAGCACAAGAAATTTCTTATGCTGAACAAATATTTGTTTCTGATGGTGTTATTCGAGAGATATCACGTGAGGTATTAAGGCCACCTCCTCCTCCACCAGTTATTATTCATCCACAACCTGATCCAGGACCACAAACACAAGAACCAGCAAGTGTAAATGTACTGTCTACATTAGAAAAAATATATGTAGGTATGCGCGGTGTTCCTCCTAATGCAGAAGAAGTGGCATATTGGAATGAAAGAGCACCCGGTATTGCTACAACAGCCTGGGGTGATGCAGACTCAAATCCTGCTCCTAATCAAGCATCAGTATTAGCTGAATTAGCTCATGGATTTGCTGTTAATGGCATTGCTGGTAATGAGAGTGGGGCAGCTCAAGCAGCTGGTGCTGAAGTAAATAGAGACGGTCCAAAACTTTCATACTTTAACAATGAGACAACATTAACTGAATTTAATACTAAAAATATTAACTCTTTACTACAACTATAGTATAATTTTAAGGCAATAATAAATGGCAATTAATAGAATAGATCCAGTAGCACAAACATTCTTTATAAAAGAGCCTACTTTTATTTCGAAAGTAGATTTATTCTTTTCTACTAAAGATAATAGCCTTCCTATTTTTCTTCAGATAAGAAAAAATAAAGATGGGTTTCCTACTGATGTTGTTTTGCCATTTAGTCAAAAAGTAGTACAAGCTGCAAATGTTAGTACTTCTGCTGATGCAAATACAGCAACAACTGTAGAATTCTCTGCACCTGTATTTTGTGATATTGGAGATTACTCTTTAACAGTTGGATCAGATTCAAAAGCATACAATGCTTATGTTTCAGAATTAAATGGTACAGATACACTTACAGGTAGAACAATATCCGAACAACCTTTAGTTGGTTCTTTATTTCTATCTGAAAATTTAAGATTATATCAACCAGATTTATTTGAAGATTTGAAGGTAACTATATATAGAGCCAAATTTTCCACTTCTGTAACAGCTAGTGTAGAACTTGATTTATCAAAAGGTCTTGGTGCATCTGGAGGTGGTCCTACCTTATCTTCAATTAGTAATTTGGAATCAGATCCATTAGAAGTTTATCCTAACATTAAAACAATGAAAGTTTATCATTTCAATCATGGTTTATTGAATGCTTCTTTTGTTAGGATCAATAATGTCGCAAATGCAAATATAATACTAGCTAACGGAGAACCTTCAATTGGTAATATCGTTGGTATGTTTGGTAATTTAATTCAGGATGTAGATTTTACTGTAAGCAATGTTAGATTTGATTCATATACAGTTAATTTACCACAAATTCCTAACATTAAAAAACCAACAAGATTTGGTGGTGAACAAGTATATATTGAAGATAATATAGGTTATTCAACTATTACACCTCAGTTATCTATATTTAAACCAGCAAATACATCTGTTAATAATCAAGTTATAACTACAACCCCAACAACTGGATCTACTTATACTATAGATTCTGCTTTTCAAGATATTCAAAATGCAGTAGAAAATAATTTTGATAATATAAAAGTTGTAGCAAGTAAAAAAAATGAATCTTATAAAACAGCAAATGCAACTACTTTTAGATATAAAGTAGTTATGAATACTGATAATGATAGAGTTTCACCAATAATTGATACACAACAACTTGGTGTAAATTTTAAACGTAATCTGGTAAATGATCCAACATATGCTGAGCTTGATGCTCACGAATTGAGAGTTTTATCAAGAGATGGTACAGCCGGTAAAGGTGGTCACAAAGCTAATATTGTAGCACTATCAAATACAACAGCTGTAATAACATTACAGAATGTAAGATCTCAAGAAAATGCAAACACATTAATTAATGGTACAATATTAAACGTACAAGCAAATACAACTCAGACAATTGGAACAGGTGCTTATAATTCTGGACTTTACAGAGTTATAGATGTAATAGATGGTGGTCTTAACATTAAAGTAGCTCTTGTTAATATTGCAAACTCAATTATTTCAACTGATGAAGCTAATAACAATGTTTATTCAATTGTAAGTACATCTGACTTTATTGCAGAAGAAGCAGCAACAGGTGGTTCAGCATTTTCAAAATATATATCAAGGCAAGTAGATTTTATTAATCCAAGTACTGGAGTTAAGTTTTTCTTTGATGTATCTAAACCAGCTGATGCTACTGTTGATATTTTCTTAAAAACTAAATTAGCTGGTGACACTACACCAATGAATCAGGTAGAATATACTAAGGTATCAAATGTTACAATCACAAATTCTTTAGGTGGTGAATTTGTACAATTCCAACAAGAAGTAAATAACCTAGAAGAATTTAATTCTTTGGTATTTAAATTGGTACTTGAATCAACTGATGAATCACAAATACCTAAAATTAAAAATTTGAGAGCAATAGCTATACAATGATAAAAGTAAAAGATTATCCAAATTTAGTTAGAGATCCTAATTCAAAAGCTATAATTAATGCTGATCAATCCGCTTATAGAGAATATAAGCAAAAAAATATTGTAAAAGATAGACTGGCTACTATGGATAATGAAATAAATACTATAAAAGAATCTGTTGATGAAATAAAAAACTTACTTAAACAACTGGTACAAAAATGACTTTTTATGCAAACATAACATTAAGAGAAGGTGGTACATTACTTGCTAATAGTGTAGGTAATGGAGTAAAAGTTGCCAATGTAGCTCTTACAAATAAACAAGTAGATAATAACTTTGCTAATATTTCAATAGAAGTTGCAAATTTATCTAACACTGTTATTAATCCAATACCTTTTGCTATTGCGTTAGGATAATCAAGGGAAAACATGGCAAACAAATTTAAATCTAAACTTCAAGCTAACATTGCTTTTTCAACTCCTGGAGGCTTTGCAAATATTGGTGCTTATTCAGTTCCAACCGGTTGTGTAGCAACTGTGATAGGAATGTCTATTGCTAATATGAACGTCACAACACAAGCAACAGTAGATATTCAAGTAAATAAAGGAACTGGTCCAACTGGTAATATAAGGTTACTACAAGCTGCTCCAGTACCAATTGGTGGCGCATTAGTTGCTGTAGGTGGAGACCAAAAAGTTGTATTAGAAGTAAATCAATCAATGCAAGTCAAAGCTACTACTGGTAATGTTGATGTGATCATGTCTATCTTAGAATCAGATCAAACATAAGGATTAAAAATGGCTCTAACTAAACTAAGAGGAAATATAATTGCTACTGGAACAGTAAGCAATTCCTCTATACAGCTTAACACTATTGCAAATAATAAACTTGCTGCTCCATTTACAACTGGTAAAGCAATAGCAATGTCAATGGTTTTTGGGTAAAAGGAAAAAATAAATGGCAAATCCAAATATAGTAGGCGTTACCACAATCAATGGAAACACTACTTCTGTAGCATCAGCAGTAGCTTCAAAGACTTTAATTAATAATAAGGCTTCAAGTGGCAAAATTGTAAAAGTTAATTCATTGTTAGCAACTAACAATGCAACTGGAGCCGTTGATGTTACGGTAGTACTTTACCCAGAAGATGATCTTGGAGGCTTTCCAACATTCTTAGCTCGTACTATAAGTGTTCCTCAACATTCAACACTTATTGTTGTAGACAAAAATTCATCTTTCTATTTAATGGAGGATAAAACTTTAGCTGGAAATTCTTCAGCAGTAGGAATTACATTTACAACAAGTTTTGATGAAATAAGTTCTAGTTAATTATGTCTGATCGTTATAATGGCGGAGTTATTAAGAGTGTTCAGATTACTACGAGTAGATTCGGAACTAACAGTGGTATGTTTACACTTGGCCAGCAGTTTAGTGCTTTGCTTGGTGATGCCTGGCCTTCAGATTATAATGCTTCATTAAAATTCACTGATTCTGGTTCATGGGAATGTCCTACAGATGTAACGGAAATAGAATATTTAATAGTTGGTGGAGGCGGAGGTGCCATGGGAGGTGGTGCAGGTGCTGGTGGAATAAGACTAGGATCAGGCCTTCCAGTTACAGCAGGTCAAACTTACACTATATCAGTTGGAGCTGGCGGATCAGGAGGTGCCCAAGCCCCAAGTAACTCATATCCATCTCCAATTGCTCGTGGAACTAATGGGTTTGGTTCTTCAATTGCTGGAGCATTTGCTTCTCCAATATCACCTATAGCGCATATCGGTACTAATGGAGGAGCATTGGGTGCATCAAGACAAGAAGGGCCGGTTGCAGCAGCTTCATATGGTCATTCAGGAGGTTCTGGTGGTGGATCAGGTCAAGATAGAAATGATTCAGGAGACAATAATCCCAAAGGCCAAAGTATAGCACTAACAACAGCAAACGGTCATCCCGGAAGTATAACTGGTGAAAATGTTACTAGAGGATCTATAACACAAGGATTTTCTGGTGGTAGATCAATTTCTGCTTCCAGGGGAGGTGCTGGTGGGGGTGGTGGAGCTGGTCAAGCTGGATTCAATGGAGGATCAGGAGCACCTGATGGTGCACCAACTAGTGGTCCTGAAGGTGCTGGAGGTTATGGAGGAAATGGTGGTAATGGTATAGCTTCAACAATAAGTGGTACTTCTGAATATTTTGGAGGTGGAGGAGGGGGAGGTTGTAATACTGATTCAGGTCCAGCTGCTGCTACTGTTAATCTTCAAGGTCGTGGAGGTTTAGGTGGAGGTGGTAATGGATCAGCTGTAGCTGGTTCTGGTGTAGCAGCTCAAGGTAATTCAGCAACAATTAATACTGGAGGTGGAGGAGGTGGATGTGAATATAATTGTGATTCTCCTTTAGTTGGAGGTTCTGGTGGTTCGGGTATTGTGCTTATAAAATACAAAAATAAAATTACCAATAGAGTATTTTCATTTACAGGAGGTGGTATATGGAAAAATAACTTTGGTGCTAAAGAAATAGAATACTTAGTTGTAGCTGGTGGTGGTGGAGGAGGATCTAATAATGCAGGTGGTGGTGGTGCAGGTGGTTTTAGAATTGGTACAGGTCTTGCAGTTGCAGCTGGTAGTTATCCAGTGACAGTAGGTGCAGGAGGGGCTGGAGGTCCTGAAGGTGGTGATGGAACAAATGGTACTGTCGGAAATAATTCTTCTTTAGCTGGACCTTCTCCTTTTACAACAATAACATCAGCTGGTGGTGGTTATGGTGGTGAAGGGGGAGGTGGTGCAGGACCTTCTTCAGGTGGTGCTGGTGGATCTGGTGGAGGCGGTGGGGGATATGTTGTTAATCCTGCTGGTGGTGCTGGTAATTCACCTTCAGTATCTCCTTCACAAGGTAATGCTGGAGGAATTGGTACTGCTCATCCAGTTGGTCAAGGTGGAGGTGGAGGTGGCGCTGGTGCAGCAGGAGGTAGTGCTCCATTAACAGGATTTGGTGGTGCTGGACTTTCTAATGATATAACAGGGACTCCTGTTTTTTATGCAGGGGGAGGTGGTGGAGGAGGTAATGCAGCAGCTGCACCAAGAAATGATAATGGAGGTGTTGGTGGTGGAGGTAATGGTGGTGGTGCTTCCCCATATGACGGTCAAGATGGTACAGAAAATACTGGAGGAGGTGGTGGTGGATCTAATTACGCAACTCCGGTTGGTGCTCATTTAGGAGGAACTGGTGGATCAGGAATTGTTGTAATTAAAATTACTGGGTAGTATAATTTGTATAAATACATAATAATTAATAGTTTTTATTAGGAGAAATTTTAAATGGCACATTTTGCTGAGATTAACAACAGTAATGTAGTCACTAGAGTTATTGTCGTTAGCAATGCAGATACCTCAGATGCTTCTGGAACAGAGAAAGAATATATAGGTGCTGCTTTTTGCGAAAGACTTTTTGGTGGCACTTGGAAACAAACAAGTTATAATTCTAACTTTAGAAAAAGATATGCAGGCATTGGTTATGAATTTTGGGCTAACTTAAATACATCAGCTGCTATTTCCGGAGCTTTTGTTCCATCATTACAAAATACAGCTCATACTTCTTGGACAATGAATACAAGCACTTGTCAATGGCAAAGTCCACTTGGTGAGCCTCCAGCATTAACTGATGATCAAATAACAGCAGCTAATACATATATTTGGTTAGAGCATGTATATGCAGGGGACTCAGCTGATCCAAAAACCAAAGGCTGGGTCTTAATCTAAAGGGAATTTTATATGGCTTACATTGGCCAATCACCAGTAGTTGGTTTATTTAAAAAAGTTGATGATATATCAAGTGGCTTTAATGATTCTACTACACAATTTACTTTAGCTTCTGGAGGGGTAAACTTATCTTTAGGAGCTCCAGAAAATTTAATAGTATCAGTTGATGGTGTTATTCAAGAACCTGGGAGTGGTAAAGCATATACAACTGCTGGATCACAAATAACATTTACAGAAGCTCCAAACACCAATGCTACTTTTTTTGCAGTTCAGTTAGGTGAAGTTGGTGTTAATCTTGTTAGTATACAAGATGGTTCTATAACAACTGCTAAAATTAAAGATGATGCGGTAACTACAGCAAAGATTCCAGATGATGCAATAACTACACCTCTAATAGCAGACGATCAAATTACACAAGCCTTAATGGCAAATGATGCTATTGGTGCTGATGAATTAGCAGATGATGCTGTTGGGTCAGCTGCAATAGCTGATGGAGGTGTTTTATCAGCTGCATTAGCAACTGATTCTGTTACAAGTCTAAAGATTGCTCCTAATACTGTTCTAAGAGGAAAAATTGTATTTTCAGCAGCAGTTCAAGAAAAAGCTAATGTATTAACTTCTAATATTAAAGGAACAGTTGATGCTCAAGGTGAAGACGTTATTAATGTCGATCCTTTAAACAATTCTGTATTATTCTTTACAGGTAATTCACACAGTAATACTTCACATACTCTTAACTTTATTAACATGGGTGGAGTGCAGGTTGGTAATACTGTTTCATTTGTATGTTCTATTTCAAACAATGTAAATTCTTTTGCAAACATTTCCAATGTCAGAATAGATGGTAATGAAGCTAGAGGACATGACATGAGAAAAGCATCAAACGACTTAAATTCTAACACTTTATTTGTAAGTGGTGGTCCAATAGCAGCTGGAGCAGGAATTGGAGGAGATGGTACAGCTAATGTTAATGTATATTCATTCAACATTACTTCAATGAGGAAAGAACCAGACGTTTATTCCGTATTTGTTTCAAGATCTAACTTCACATAATCATGCCTTTAATAAGTGCTCTTGCTTTTTCCCTAGGTTCATATGGCTTCAATAGAGGTGGAGGCGGCGTGTCAGTTGGTGATGTTTCAGAAATATTTTTTAATACAGGTTTTTTTACAGTACCTGATGGTGTCACTGAAATTGAAGAATATTTGATTGTAGCTGGTGGTGG
>TARA_R110002110_G_scaffold14704_3_pt1 | contig 10954 bp, 9 predicted proteins | sample TARA_R110002110 | Tara Oceans TARA_R110002110 (sample SAMEA4397330) | marine metagenome | biome: Polar Biome; feature: [SRF] surface water layer (ENVO:00010504); material: water (ENVO:00002006), including particulate matter (ENVO:01000060) such as... | depth 5 m
CAGTAGCCTTCCAGCGTCGCGTAGCGGTCGCGGTGGAAGTTGCTGTCGCCGAAGCTTGCCGCCGCCACCCGCGCGCGCTTCATGAAGAGACCGACATCGAACTGGTCGGTCATGCCCATGCCGCCATGCATCTGCAAGCCTTCATTGGTCATCAGCGTCGAAATGTCGGAGAGCCGCGATTTCGCGAGGCTTGCGATCTGCGGCACGTCGTTGCGGCGTTCCTCCAGCGCGGTGAGTGCGTCGAGCACGACTGAGCGGCAGAGTTCAATTTCGGCGAAGAGCGCCGCCATGCGGTGTTGCAACGCCTGGAAGGAGCCGATCACCTTGCCAAACTGTTTGCGCTCCTTGAGATAGGCGAGCGTTGTGTCGAAAACCTCCTGTATGCCACCGAGCATTTCAGCGGAAAGGCCGATCCGCGCGATGTCGAGCACCTGCTCCAGCACGTCGTTGCCGCCATCGACGGAGCCAAGCGCAGCGGTGCCCGGCACGGCGACATTGTTGAACTCGATATTGGCGGCATTCCGATTGTCCACCATCCAGGTCCGCGTGATCTTCACGCCCTCGGATTTTGGGTCGACAAGGAAAAGCGTGACGCCGGAGCGGTCATCGTCGGCGCCGCCTGTGCGGGCCGCGACAATGAGCTGGTCGGCGGCATGACCATCCAGCACGAAAGTCTTGGTGCCGGTAATCCGGAAGGAAGAGCCTTCCGCCACGGCCTTGGTGGAGATGTGCGTCGGAATGTGGTGCGGCCCTTCTTCGAGCGCCAGCGCCATGACCCGCTCGCCCGCCGCGATGGCGGAGAGGATGTCCTGACGTTGCGTTGCATTGCCGGCCAGTTGCACAGCAGACCCGCAAAGCAGGACCGTCGAGATCAGCGGCGTCGCCGCCAGTGTCCGGCCCGCCTGTTCGAGAACGAGGCCGAGGCCCACGGGGCCGAAATCGGTGCCGCCATATTTCTCGGAAATCATGATCCCGGCAAAGCCGAGATCCGACATTTCCTTCCATGCGGCGCGGTCGAAGCCGGTCGCGTCTCTGGTATCGCGCAGTTTGCGGAGATTGGCGACGGGGAGCTTTTCCTGAAAAAACTGCGTTGCCGTATCGCGGAGAAGCTGCTGCTCCTCGGTAAGTACAAGTGCCATCTCGTCCCGGACCTTGGTTGTTTCTGATTGAGGGCGGCGGGACGCATGGTCCCGCGCATGTTTCCGATATGTTTTGCCGCCCTAGTCGGGCAGGCCGAGCACGCGCTTCGAGACGACGTTCAATTGTATCTCGCTGGTGCCACCCTCGATCGAGTTGCCTTTTGAGCGGAGCCATGAGCGCGTCACGCCGAGTTCGTCGTCCTCGAAGCCGTCGCCTTCCCAGCCAAGCGCCCTCGTGCCCATCAATTCAAGCAGCAGTTCGAAGCGGCGCTTGTTCAGCTCCGTGCCGTAATATTTGAAGATCGAACTTGCGGCGCCGGGGCCCTGACCGGCCTTTGCTTCCTCGGCCGAACGCTGCAATGTCAGCGCAAAGGCCTTGCCATCCATTTTTTGCCGGGTGATCTGGTCGCGCAATGCCGGGTTCGCAACCTGACCGTGTTTCTCGCCGAAATAGTCGCGCGCCACCTGTTCGAGGCTGCCAAGGCCGCTGCCCGAACCGACGCCGCCCAGTCCCATGCCGGAAATCATCTCGCGTTCGTGCTGCAACAGCCGCTTCGCGATGGTCCAGCCCTTGTTCAATTCGCCGACGAGATTTTTCTTCGGCACCTTCACATCGGTAAAGAAGGTTTCGCAGAAGGGCGAGGCGCCGGAAATCATGCTGATTGGCCGGGCCTCGACGCCCGGTGACATCATGTCGAACAGCAGGAAGCTGATGCCGTCATGCTTCTTGGTCGGGTCGGTGCGAACGAGACAGAATATCCAGTCCGCCTTGTCGGCATAGGAGGTCCAGATTTTCTGGCCGTTGACGAGATAGTGATCGCCTTTGTCTTCGGCCTTTGTCTGGAGGCCGGCAAGGTCCGAGCCCGCGCCCGGTTCGGAATAGCCCTGGCACCAGCGGATTTCGCCGCGCACGATTTTCGGCAGATGCTCTTTTCTCTGCTCTTCATTGGCGAATTCGAGAAGCGCGGGCCCGAGCATCCAGATACCGAAGCTCGAAAGCGCGGGGCGCGCCTTGATGCGCCGCAGCTCCTGCTGGAGAATGAGGTTTTCGTCCTTGCTCAGCCCGCCGCCGCCATAGGCGGAAGGCCAGGTCGGCGCGGTCCAGCCGCGCGCGCCCATGCGGTCGAGCCAGACCTTCGCATCGGGATTGGGCCATTTGGCATTGCGCCCGCCCCAGGGCGTTTCCTCTTCGGGCATCGGCGTCCGCATCGATGCAGGGCAGTTTTCCTCAAGCCAGGCTCTGGTCTCCTGACGAAATTTTTCGAGCGCTTCCATGTGGGTTCTCTTTCTCGAAACCGGTTTCCATGGCGCAGAGAATAGCAACACACCTCCGTCAGGCAAACTTGCATCGCGCGGTGACAGCCCTCATTCGGGGTGCCGGCCGGTTTTTCGTTCGCCCGCGCCCATTGTCACGGTCGTTTAGGGCGGTTTCCCCGGCGAAAGGAAAGGCCGGCCCCGTCGCGAGGCCGGCCTCTTCATTTTTGCCGCGTGTTTGTTCAGGCGGCGCCGAGTGCCTGTTTTGCGAATTCCGTGATGCCCTTGTAGTCCGCCTTGCCGTTCGATGCGCGGAAGGGAACGGTGCCGATCAGAATGCGTTTCGGCGTCTTGTAGCCGGCAAGCTTGTCGCGGACATGGGCACGCAGCGCGTCCTCGTCGAATTGCGCACCGTTGTTCAGCGTGACGATGCCGGTCACGGACTGTCCCCATTTTTCGTCGGGCAGGCCGATGACCAGCGCATCCTCGATGGAGGGGTGCGTTTTCAGCACTTCCTCGACCTCTTCGGGATAGACCTTCTCGCCTGCCGTGTTGATGCAGACCGAGCCCCGTCCGAGCAGCGTCAGCGTGCCGTCCTGCTCCACCAGGCACCAGTCGCCGGGGATCGAATAGCGTTCGCCGCGCACGGTCCTGAAGGTCTTGGCGCTCTTTTCGGGATCCTTGTAATAACCAATGGGGATCGGTGCGCCCAGGGCAATGAAGCCCGGCTTGCCCGAGCCCGGCACCACCGGTTCGTCGTCTTCGTCGAAGACCTGGCAACGCTCGCCGATCTGGAACTTGGCGGTGGCGATCTCGCCGTCCTTTGTCATGAGCGAGGAGCCGAGGCCGACGGCTTCGGATGCGCCGAAACTGTCGGTCATGATGGCGTTCGGCATATATGTCAGCAGACCGCGTTTGACTTCCGTCGACCACATCACACCGGAAGAAATAATCGTGATGATGGAGGAGAGGTCGTATTTTCCGGCGGGGGCTTCCTCCAGCGCGCGAAGCATCGGCTTGGCGAAGGCATCGCCGACGATAGCGATCTGCTGGACCTTGTTGCGGTCGGCCGCCGCCCACAGCTCATGCGGCTCCAGCGACTGATTGTCGAGCGTCACGATGCAGCCGCCCGATAACATGTTACCGAGAGCCGTCAGCAGGCCTGTGCCGTGCATCATCGGACAGGCGGGGATCATCGGCCCGGCCGGGCCCACCTCCCGGATCGACTCGATCAGCGCCGGCAGGGTTTCGGGCACGGGGCCAAGGCGGCGCAGCGCGGAAAGCTGCGTTTCGCGCAGATCGTCATGCGTCCACATCACGCCTTTCGGCATGCCCGTGGTGCCACCTGTATAGATGAAGAGCATGTCGTCGGGCGAACGCTCGATGTCGATTGTCTCGCCGCTGCCGGCCGTCGCCAGGTCTTCGTAGCGTTCGGCGAAAGACGCGATCTCGCCACCGTCATTTACCTCGATGAACACCGCGACCTTGGAGAGGCGTGGCCGGATTTCGTCGATCGTGTCGCGAAACTCACTGCCATAGACAACCGTTTGTGCGTCCGAATTGTCGAAGATGTAAAACACTTCGTCGGGCTTGTAGCGATAGTTGACGTTCACATGTGTGAGGCGTGCCTTGAAGCAGGCGGCAAGGAGTTCGCCATATTCGGGCCGGTTCCGCATGTAGAAGGCGACCTTGTCGCCGGTCTTCGCGCCGCGCTCAATGAGGGCGCGGGCGATATTGTTGCTGCGCCTGGTTGTCTCTCCCCAGCTAATGCGGCGATCGTCGTGAACGAAAGCGGGCGCATCCTGCGGCAGAACGGGTGAAATAGCATCGAGAATGTCGCCGAAATTCCAAGGCATCGTATTCCTCCGGACGTTGAATTTTTACGGTCCCGCAGCTTCCGTGCTGTCGAGAGCCAGTTCTTTTGCCCGACAATATACAGAGAATTGCGGAGCGGTCATCCGTAACGCGCTGTCCCGTCGTAATGCGCTGCCGCGTCGTGCCGCCGCAAGCCGGGTCAGCAGGGGAGAGGCGGATTTTCGTCCATGCTGGCGACGAGGCATTTCACCGGGGTGCCGGGCGCGCCGTGCCGCAGGATTTCCGTCATGGCCTTCTCGAAGCGGCCATCGACCCGGACGGCGGTATTCGGGTTCATCCGGCCGTCATAGGGACGGCCCGAAATGTGGGTAATGGCGTTCACTTCCGTCGAATTCACCGCCACGAGGTAGTTTATACCGCCTTCCCGGAGGATCAGAGGCCCGCCGGACCAGCCCGGCATCATGTCGCAATCATGGTTGAAGACGCGGCCGTCGAAGCCGTTGAGATCGGAATAGGATTTCCCTACCGGACCGCACCCTTCCGAAACCTGCAAGGGCCCGCGCTCGCCATTGTGACCCGCCATCATGAAGTGGGCGTCTTTGGCCCGTTTGCCGCCAGCTTCCTTGTCGTCCAGAACGCGCGGTACCAGGCGTATGAGGTTTTCGGGTAACCGCCGGTCGAGCACTGCCACGGCCCAGTCATTGTTCCAGTCGCCGTCGGGAGAGAGCGTGCCCGCCTCCAGAAAAATAATTTTTGCGGCGAGCGCGGCATTGGCTTGCGGCCAGAACTCGCATGAGGTCAGGCGCTGTTCGTTGGCGCCGATAAAGGCGTGGGAGACCGTGGCGATAACATCGTAGGGCGGCGGTCTGTGGCGGCCGGGGAGGCCGACCAGCGATGCTGTCGGGCGCCGCGTCGTTCCCGCGCAGACAATGGTGCCGACGCCGCTCAACTCGTCCGTCGCGACAATGTCGCGGCGGTCGTCATGGCTGAAGATATTGGCATCGGCGGCATCGGGGCGAGAGGCAAGTGTCACTGTCAGCAGAGCGAAGGCCGCCAGTGCCACCCGATAGCCGATATTGCCGTCCAGGTCTTGCATTCCGCATTCCTCAGACGCGAGCAAGCTCGTGGTCGAGGCTAACACGGGTGGGTGCGGTGCCGGCGAACAACAGGTTGTGATCGCGGGAGGGGAGGGGCAAAAAAAGGCGGCTTCCGGAGAAGCCGCCCCATATTCTCCGCCGTTCCGTGCCTTAGTCGGCGGCGGATATCCGGTCGAGCGAGTAGGCGCCACCCTTCTGACCGTTGAGTTGCATCAGATATTTGATGCCCTCTTCGGCAATGTCGTCGCCGATCATCCGGTCGCTTTCGCCGTAAAGCTCCTTCATGTCGATGAAAGCGGCATAGTTCATCGCGGTGCGATCGGTGATGATGCCGGCCTTCAGGAGCGTCTTGATCAAAACGCGGAAAATGTTGGTCGATTCTTGCATTTCCTCGCGGATATTGGCGTCGGTCATTGCTTCCATGAAGGCGCCCTGCACCCACTCCCAGTCGAGACCGACGGCCATGTAGATGTGCTTTTTCTGTTCGGGGCTGCCGAGATTGAAGAGCAGCACCTGGAAGACTTCCCACGCCCAATCCTCGATGGCGTCGCGGTCATCGGGTTTGAGGTTCGGGATGGTGCGATCGGCCCAGATCTTGCCGAATTTATGATGGAAGGCTTCGTCCGTCATCGTGAGCTGCATCAGCTTCACCATCAGCGGATCGCGGCCGAACTTGTAGAAGGTCGCGAAAGCACCCATCGCAAGCCCTTCGACCAGCATCTGCATGCCGACGAGCTTCTTCCAGACGAGTGGCGAATTCACCAGTTCGGTCAGAACGCCGCCAAGCGCCGGGCCCACGGCCACGGGCTTGCCCCAACGCGCCTTGATGTAGTTTGAGAAACCGGCCACATGGCGGGCTTCCTCGCGTGTCTGGTTGGCGGCATATTCCTGTGCGCCCGGATCCTTCAGGATGTGGCAGAGGCTTGCCGACAGCGCCAGCGCGCCGGCCTCGCCATGCAGAATCGACGAGAGCGACCACTGCGTATCCAGGTTGACGAGCGTGATCTTCTGCTTTTCGTCGAGCTTGTCGGCGACAGCCGTCTTCAGATCGGCAAAGACATCGGGATCGACGAGATATTCGTTCTCCATGTCGAAAGGCTGGGAGAAATCGACATATTTCGGATCCTGCGGATCCCAGAAATGGTCATGTGTCGCCGAGATGATCTTGTCGAATGCCGTGGAGCGCTTGCCATAGCGGTCCACTTCCATCATGGCCGGGAAATCGTCCGGCGCCACGGCTTCGTAAGCCGAATCCACCGTTATATTCGTCGTGATCTTCGTCATTTCTCCTCCTGCGCACTGTAGAAAGTCGAGACATCACCTCGCTCCCGCTCTGTCCCGGCCTTTGGCTTCCTCGAATATCAATATAGGCTCGCGGGTTAGCGGATGCAAAAAATAATGACGCCACTGTCACTTTCGGCCGGTTCGCATGGATGCGAATGGCGGATAAAAATGTTCGGCGCTGAAAACGGGGAGCGGTATGGGGAACAATATGGAAAGCAGGACGGTTGAAACGGCGCATGGGCGGCTGAGCTATATCGACAGTGGAGGCGATGGTCCGGTCGTCCTCTTCATCCACGGCAATTCTTCCAGCAAGGAGATTTTCGCCAGGCAATTCGACAGTCCGCTCGCGCGCGGATATCGCTATCTTGCCGTCGATCTTCCCGGACACGGTGCGAGCAGCGATGCGCCGGACCCTGAGAAGACCTATTCCATTCATGGTTTTGCGGATGCCGCGATTGCGTTTCTTTCGGCACTCGATGTCGGCAAGGCCGTCATCGTCGGCTGGTCGCTGGGCGGTCATGCCGCGCTTGAGATGATGGCGCGTTGGCCGGGTACGATGGCCGCATGGATTACCGGCACGCCGCCCGCGGGCGGTGCCGACATGGGCGTGGCCTTTCTGCCGGGCGAGCATATGGAGCTTACGTTCAAGGAGAGCTTCACGGATGAGGAAGCGGCGATCTACGCGCAGGAAACCATCGGTCCGGGTCTTGGCGTCGAACCCTGGATGGTCGAGGGCTGCAAGCGCGCGGATGGCCGGTTCCGGCCGCTGATGATGCAATCGGTTATCGCCGGTCTCGACCTCGATGGACGCGAAATCGCGCAGACTTCCGCACTGCCGCTTGCCGTCGTTTCGGGCGAGCTTGAACCCTTCGTCAACAACGCATTCCTGAGCGATGTCAATTATCGCAATCTCTGGGACGGCAAGGTTCACATCCTGAAGGGGCAGGGCCATATGCCGTTCTGGCAAGCGCCGGATGAGATTAACCCTCTGCTCGCGCGGTTTCTTGCCGACGTGACATGACGGTTCAGGTGCGGGTGTCGCCGCCTGGCTGGCGCGGCTCCAGTTTCCGCCTCGGCGAGGGACCGCGATAGCCGGGTTTGTCCACGAAATGGATCGGCTTCGAGACCGCCGCGACGATGGCTTCGTAGAGCGTCGAGGCGGATAGAGGCTTTGCAAGATAATCGGTCACGCCTTCGTCGCGCGCATGGTTGACGTTTTCGCGGCCGACATGGCCGGAGATCATCAGGATCGGAATATCGGGATTGGCGCCCTCGGCGCTCCCTGCCGCGCGCACGCGCCGGGTCATTTCGTAGCCGTCTACGGGCTGCATCGCGCCATCGGTGATGATGATATCGGGGCGCTGCGCGGCAAAGATTTCGAGCGCCTTTTCGCCGTCGCGGGCTTCGAGAATTTCACCAACCCCCATCGACTCGAGCAATGCCGTCAGCAGACGGCGCATTTCCGTGCTGTCTTCCACAATCAGAATTTTCAGAGTCCGGAAGAATGATCTATCCGCTGCCGTGGGCGCTTCATTCATCCCGGACGTCTCCGGTCCCTGGCGGTTGTCGCGATCAGGCGCTCGAGCGCGTTCAGCGTTTCGAGTGTGATCGCGGGATCGGTAGCCGGATTTTCAAGTGCATCGCCGATGGCGTCGATGTGAAAGCGGATCACAGTGCTGTCGGTCCAGTCCGACGCTTCGCTGTTCTCGATATAGCGGCATAGCGAGTCGGCGAAACGGCCGACGATCGGATGACCGAACGTGCCGGCGAGGCCGCGCATGTCGTGGGCGATCGAGTAGAGGCGGCTCCTCGCGTCGATGTCGCTTTCGCAGGCGGGCTCGATGAGAACATGCAGCATGGCGACCTGGGATTTCAGCGTGTCCGCATATTTCTTCTCCAGATCCTTGATCGTCGTCTGCATCTGCTGGAGCAGGCGTGGATCGAGGCGCATCGGCGCGGCGTAGCCGGTGCCGAGTTTGCGTTCGGCGATGGAGGGAACGCGGACAAAATGGACATCGGGAGGTACGTCCCCCGCGGTATCGCGTCCCGCCAGTCTCGATGGCGTTCTTTGTTCACTCATGGGACCGATCCTCAAACAAGCGCAACAGTATCGCGGCGATTATCGCCCTCAAAAGGGCGGTCGCGGCGGCGCCGGTCGGGGCCACGATAGGTTGGCGTTTCGACAAATTGGCGCGGGCGGTCGACGACCTGGATCAGGCGTTCGTAAAGGCCACGGGCTGAAATCGGTTTCGAGAGAAATTCCGTGATGCCGATGTCGCGCGCCCGTTCGACGGACGCAAGATCGGTGTGGCCGGAAATCATGATGATGGGCACCGTGCCGAGCGCGCGGCCCCGTAAGCTGCGGAGCCGTTGCGCCAGCGTGAAGCCATCCGTCGGAACCATCGCCGCATCCGTTATCACAATGTCCGGCTCGTCTTGGCGGAAGGCGTCCCAGGCTTCGTCGCCGTCGGCCGCGAGCCGTATGTCGGGCACGCCGAGCGCTTGCAGGAGGGTGAGAAGAAGATGCCGCATATAAGCGCTGTCGTCGACGACGAGAACGCTCAGCCTCTCGAACACCGAACCTGTCATGTCTCCCCCCAAACAAAGCCGGCGCGCGGTGCCGTGAGCCCCCTCGCGGCGTCCCCGTATCTCGCCGTTTTTCAGTCATTTCCGCGGTACCTTTGGACGATCCCCGAGGCCCGCTGATATCAACCCTAATGGCGAGGTCTTAAAAAAATGGAAGCGCCGTTTGTCGCCGTATTGCCTTATGGATATTACGATTTCTGTCAGGCGCGGGCGTTTACGAGCCAGACGGCGGCGTCGAGCACGACCGCTCCATCGTCAAGATGGGCCGCCAGTGCCTCGCGAACAGCATCGCTTACGCGGGCTTTCTGTTCGCCGGCCAGATCCTTGAATATTCGCGAGAGGGGGCCGATTTCGAGCGATTGTTTCAACGCCTCCTCCACAGGATCGTCGGCCTGGCCCATCGACAGCCGGGAATCGAAGGGTTCGATGCCGATATCGCGGTAGCCCGCATCCGCCAATATGCGGTGGAACCGGTCCTTGTCGCCCAGCGCGAACGGGCCGGGCGCGCCGGGTTCGGGTGCTTCCGGCTTGGGAATGTGGGGAAGAGCGGCGATGAGCGGCAGCGAGAGCCAGGGGTTTTCATTCATTGGCCGCCAGCAGATAAAGGCGACCCGCCCTTCCGGTGTCAGGGCTTTTCGCATATGCGCGAACGCCGCCACGGGCTCCAGAAAAAACATGATGCCGAAGCGCGAGGTGAGAATGTCGAACGAGCCCGGCTCGAAGGTATGGGTCGCCGCATCCGCCAGCATGAATTCCGCGGTGCTTCCCGCGGCAAGCGCGCGCTCGCGCGCTCGCGCGATCATAGGGGCGGAAATATCGATGCCGAGCGCCCGGCCGGATGCGCCGGTATGCGTGTCGAGCGCGAATGTGGTGGCGCCGCAGCCGCAACCGATGTCGAGCGCCCGCTCGTGAGTTTTCGGAGCCGCGATCCGCACCATCGCATCCGAGAAGGTGTGCAGCATGGCATCGAGCCGGTCCTGGTTGCGCGCCCAGCGCTCGCCGGCATCGCTGTTCCAGTATTCGATCTGTTCGGCGTTGGGGCCGGTCGCGGCCAGGGGGTCTGCGGGTCTGGGCATCGGTAATCTCCAAAAATGACTGTTCTGTCTAGCACATTGCCGGCGGCGGTTCAGCTTTCCTCGCCCGTTTTACGATTTCCGTTTTCACCGTCCTGTTTCAGGCGTTCCGCCAGCGCGCGCAGCTTTTCCTCCACCTCCGCCATGCCGGGGTTATCGTCTTCCGCCTCCGGGGTGGCTTCATTCTCGACATCCACGCCAGTCGGAACCCGCGTTTCCATTGGCCGCGACCCGGCCATCTTTTTCAACCGGAAGAGCCGGTCGGAGATCAGCGCCGCGTGATCGGCGAAGAGTTCGCCGACACGGGCCGCGACTGCCCGTGCGGTGGCGATCTCGGCGGCGATCGCCTCGATTTCCTCATCTTCCGCAAACGCATTGCGCGGTGGCGACAGGGCGAGCCCGTCGTCGCCGGCCGTCAGGTTCACGACCTGGATCGAGATGCCGGATTGGCGGTCGTCGTGGAGAGCGATATCGAAACGCGCGGCCGTGCCGCCGATGCGCCGCCCCGAAATGAGGTTGATCCGGTTGTGAGAGGCGGAGCCCGCGATGGCGTCGATTTCAGCGCGAATGTCGTCATAGCGCCCGGCGAGAAGAGCGCGGCGGCCGAGATCCTCGTTTCGCGCCGCGTCGGCTGCGAGATCGGCGGCTTCGCGCAGCCGTTCGGCCACCGCGTCGATTGCCAGCACCGATGTTTCGATGGTGCTGA
>TARA_R110002110_G_scaffold5842_5_pt1 | contig 10950 bp, 7 predicted proteins | sample TARA_R110002110 | Tara Oceans TARA_R110002110 (sample SAMEA4397330) | marine metagenome | biome: Polar Biome; feature: [SRF] surface water layer (ENVO:00010504); material: water (ENVO:00002006), including particulate matter (ENVO:01000060) such as... | depth 5 m
CACAGGACCCGGTGGGTTTCAACCAAAAAGAGCCTTTAGGTTCTTGGTTACTTTTTCAGAGTTAGCGGACTTAACTTTTATGGTCAAGGACGCCAAAAAGCCGTCGTATACGTTGAAAACTACGCCACATAAAGTGCTAAATCATACATTTAATTTTCCTGGTACTGTAGAATGGGAGCCGCTCGACGTTACTTTTATTGATGCGGTTGATCCAAATGTTGGTTCAAGATTTTATAATGCTTTAGTAGGCTCAGGCTATGTGCCGCCGGTGAGCGAAGGCGCTCTTTTGACCGGTATCACCAAGGTTGGGACTACTAGCACAATTGGTGAAGTAAGAATTAAGCAACTCGACGGCGGCGGCGTGCTCTTGCCGGCCGGCGCAGACCCTGGTAGTGCAGTTCCCGAGGCAGCCAGAATTTTAGAAGAGTGGACATTGAAGAACGCGTTCATCACTTCTGTGAAATTCGGCGAGGCATTGGGATACGATCAAGAAGGGTTGGTTAACGTGTCTGTTAGCTTAACCTACGACTATGCCACCTACGACTCAGTAGTCGGCGGAAGGGCTTACAAGCCCTAGGGCTTAAACAAAACAATATAAACTCAGTGAGGTTTAGATGAGAGACAATCAAAGGCGAACAGGACAAAACCCTGAAGTTACGCCTAATTCTTCTGTGCCGACGGCACATCAGCCAGCACCGCTGGCATTTTCTGCTCCTACGGAGTTCGTTATACTTCCGTCGAGGGGTGAGTTTTATTCGGAAGATCACCCTCTTTATAAACAAGAAACTATCGAAATACGTTTTATGACCGCCAAGGACGAGGATATATTAACGTCCGAAGCTCTCCTCAAAAAGAATCTGGCCCTTGACAGATTGCTCGATAGTCTGATCGTAGTTGAGGTCGACGCGTCAAGTTTGCTTCTTGGTGACAGGAATGCAATATTAATCTCGGCCAGAGCATCTGCTTATGGTAGTGATTACCCTGTGACTCTTCGTTGCGAAAAATGCGCTTCAACTACTGAAGCAGAATATGATTTAAGAAGCGTTCAAACACAAGAAAATTGTTTTGATAAGCAATTTTTAAGAGAAAAAGGTGTTAGATACGACAGGCAAACAATGACGTTTGACGTAACTCTTCCTTCTTCCGGTGTTGAAGTCGGCGTACAACTAATAGACGGTAAAAAAGAGAAAAAGATCTTAGAGCGAGAGAATAAAAATTTAATTACTGGAATATTATCTTCTTTTTTGGTTAAAGTCAACGGTGATACAAACTATGATCGTGTTATGGACTTTCTTGATTTAATGCCGGCATCTGACTCTAAATTTTTAAGAGATCTTTTCCCTTTGCTAGCACCAAACGTCAAATTGACGATGATGCACCGGTGTGAAGCGTGTTTTCACATCAAAGAGCAGGAGGTGCCGCTCTCCGCGGGATTTTTTTGGCCTGACTGAAGAATATATGCAAGACATATATGAACAGTTTTTCTTCATGCAATATAAGGGGCGTTGGAGCTTTATCGAAGCGTACAACCTTCCAATTGGACTTCGAAGATGGTTTATATTCAAACTAGTAGAGCAGCTTCAAGCAGAAAAAGAAGCTCTGGAACAGTAAAGCCGGCCAAGCGCCGGCTTTTATTTTTGTTATGTCACTATTTACTAGATAGGAGGTCAGGCCTTTATGTCAACTGTAGACCAGCTCGAAAAAGCAAAAAAACTAGCCAAAGAACTGCTTGAACTAAAGAAACAAGGCATCGCGCTTGATTTAGAAAGTAAAGAAGGTTTGACCGCTTTGCAAGGCCTCCTGCGGTCTAGTGTCGGAGAAAGAGAAAATGAACTAGTTATCTTGCAGAGAAAACTGAAACTGGCGAAGGAGGCCGCCGACGTCGATAAGAATCGGACTGATAGCGAAAATAAGGATTTAGAGCGGCAAGAAAAATTAATTTCTGAGACAAAAAAGTTAATACAAATACAAAAATCCGCCGCAATCACGGAGCTGCAAGGTCGAAAAGACATAAGAAAAGAAATCGATGAAATGTTCGCGAAGCAACGCAAGGCCGCGGCCGAAAAGTATAAAGAACAGAAAAGAGAGTTTAAACACGTAAAAGATGTGGTCCTCAAGAGGCAAGAAGAATTTAATATTACAAAAGCAATAGCTGGGGTCGCAGCGACGTTCGGCGCTGCTGGTGCAATGGGAGAAAAGATTGTAGCCAGCGGCATGGATATAGTTACAGCAAAACTGTTTGGCTTTAATGTCGGTTTAGGCAACATGGTGGACGGCATGAAAAAATTGCCGTCTGATATCGATATCGCGGTCGCTTCAATGGCTAAAAACACCGGTCTTTCTTTAGGTAGCATGCAGTCGGCTATGATCGCTGCCCTTAATCCGGCCGGTGCACAGTTTGCGATCGGCAACATGAGAGAACAATTTCAAGCTTTAGGAAGAGAAGGGGCCGATGTTGGCGGGATGCTTGAAAGAGTTTTGTCACTCGAAGAGGTAAAGAGTTCTTTCAGCGCCTTAATAAAACAGTCGGCTTTATTCAGGCAAGGCTTTCTAAACGCCCAGCCTGCGGCTGCTAGTTTTATAACAAATTTGGTGGGCGGCCTAGAGCGAGTAGGAGTTGCAACTAGTGATTCTGCAGAAATATTTGATTTTTACAACAAGGCTATGAGAAAGTCACCAGTTGAAGCCGGTAAAGCTTTATTGGAATTGGCCAGTATTTCAAAAACTCTGGGGATAGAGACTTCGAAGTCTTTTACTAATTTTAGGGCTGTTATGGACAACCTGTCTCAATACGGCGATAAAGCGACCACTGTCTTTGCGAAGCTTCAGGCAAGATCTGCAATAACGAATGTAGAACTTAGCAAGTTGGCTAGCATCGCCGAAGGTATGGACGATTTTGCTACTGCAGGAAAAGCCGCCCAGACTCTAAACGCTATTTTGGGCGATACATTTATAAATGTCACAGATCTAGCCTTGGCTGAGCCCGAAGAAAAATTTAAAATGCTCATAGATGGGATATTAGACGCCGGCCCGGGATTTGAAGGTTTAAATCGCCAGATGAAACAAATCATTGCTACTGCAGTAGGCTTCGATAATGTCGGAGATTTACAAAGACAACTCGCCAACGTAGAAGAAATCAAAGCCGCGACCGACGCGTTGGATCTCAATGCCATGTCGATGAAAGATTTAAACGAACAGGCTGTTGCTGGCCTTAATGTTACTGAAAAACAACAAAGAGCCATAGCTGCCACCGCAGCCGTGGCCACCAGCGGCCTCCAGTCAGCCCGGGCCGCGGCAGACGTTACAAGCGACGCATTTGCGGGTTTTGTTTCGGATACTACAAATATAACACAAGATCCGGTTCAAGCCTTCTTGGCTACAAAATTTGGTGTAGAGGGCTTCGCGAAGGCAGAGGCTGCTCTTTTTGATACTAACAAATTAACGGGTGGGCTGAAGGAAGGCGCTAGCACCGCCCTAACCGTCGGAGTTGCCGGCGCTACAGTCAAAGCTTTGATTGATAAGGCAATGGGAAAAGGCGGACAAAACGTCTTCAAAAAGCCCACGGACACGACTCCCCCACCAGTTCAAGCCCCGCAATCTTCACCCGTGATGGCGGAACGGACCAACATGGAAATTGTAGCGATAAACATGGAGGCCGGCCTCGCAACCCTCCGGTGGACTCAGAAAGTCGTTCGCGATACCGTCAGCGACATGGCCCGTAAAGCCGGCAGCCCGTAGGAGAATAAGACAATGCCAAAATTTTTTCAAGTAGAAAAAGCAGCTTATGCAGGGGATAAAGACCAATTCTCTAACGTAAAATTTAAGAAGAGGGCCTTAGAGAACAGCCGAGCCGCAGAGGCCGGCACTGTGTTGGAAATTATACCTTTACACATAAAAAATCCACCAGTTATACAATTTATAGCCTACTTGTCTAGCCTTAGTGATCAGTTCACATCGGCGCAAACTCCTCAACAGCCGTTTGGGCGCCCTGACCCTTATTACATGTGGAAATCTAACAACAGGAAAATAACTGTTAATTTTAACATTCCTTCGTCTTCGGTAACGTCTGGTTTAGATAACTTAAACAGCTTAAGTTGGTTTTTGGCTTCTTTATATCCGACTTACAAAGATACACGATCAGCCAATTCAATAGCCGCATCACCCATGTTTCGAGTCAGATTCGCGAATTTAATCTGCTCTTCAACGAACGATGGCCAAGGTCTACTAGGGGTAATACAAAATGTGGGCGTAACTCATGACGTCAACGCTGGATTTATAGGAGGCAAGATCGACAACCTTGGCACTTCTTTCTCTTCTCAAATAGCTAGCGTTATAAAAGCTGCCGGTTTTGAAAACACAGTCCGCGGCGGCAAAAATATATTAATTCCAAAATTGATGGAAATAAACTTTACGCTAGATGTCGTGCATGACCACAGGGTTGGTTGGGATAAAGACTCCGGAGATTTCAGAGGAGGCCTCGCAGCCCCCCGATTCCCTTACGACTTTGGCCTGTTACGAGATACAGCCGATACTCCTAGCGTCGGTCCAACAATGAGCAATGATACAATGGGCGAAAGTGCTGCAGCAAATCCGCCAGGATCCGTCAAGGAAATCCATAGCAATGACACGACCGAGAACCCCGGAGACGCAGGAGCCGCCGGCGACGTCCTCTTCGGGGAAAAAAAATAACACGGAATAACACATGAGATACAAAAACCAACAAATCTTTACAAACGCCAGCGAGCAATACAAGACTTATCTAGAAAGAACTAGAGGCTTGAAAGAAATAAAGCAATTTGACACTCACAAGTTGAATTATCCAACTCGCGCCGAAACTGCAAATTTTAACACGATAGCGCATATTTGGTCGACTGGAGACAGATACTTTAAATTGGCAGATGACTATTATGAAAATCCAGAGCTCTGGTGGGTGATAGCTTTCTACAATCAGGCTCCAACAGAGTTTCATCTAAAACTTGGAGATGTAATCTATATACCCGTCCCTCTAGAAACGGTATTATACTACATGGGATACTAAAATGGCAACAATAGAAAAAAAAGCAAATCTTAATAGAGAGCTGCCCAGCGCCAATGTTGAACAAGAGTTTTTAACTAGCAATATAAAAAAAATTGCAGCGTACACAACTGCAAATCCTGATTTTTTTAATTATGGCGCTATTAGGCTTGTGAATGGCGACGGATCTCAAATTGTTAACCGCTTGCGAGGGATCAATAATTTAGAAGTTTTCCATAAATTGAAAAACTCTGTTCTTTCGCTTTTGCAACCAAAAGTAAGAATTTATAAAGTTGTACAAGAGTTACCTTCAACCATGGAGAACGGCGGAATTGATTTTGGAAAAAGTGTCAATAATCGCGGAGAAAAATATAGAGAGATCAAGTTTTCCGACACTATAGGGGTCGAAAGAGTGGCCACCGTGCAAGATTATTTAAAGTATGAAGGCTCGAAGCCAAGCTGGCGAAACGTCGGCCTTAAAAGATTTGAATTTCAGAACGATGGCAGCGGCCACATCGGCATGGAACAAAATATTGAATGTACTTTAGACATTACTTTAAAAAGCCTAAAAGATATAGAAGCCCAACCTCCCGGCGAACCTCCTCCTGAACAAGGAGGGGTGAGATACGCTGATCTGATTGTATATGCCGGCTCGCGCAAAACTAGGCAGGCTGATGTTTATAATCCAAGATATTATAGAATCAAGGCTTTTATTGGCTATACAGCACCTGATATAGATTCTTTGAGGGCTTTAAACTTAAGCAAAGCAGAAATCAACGCGGTTCGAGATATAGAAAAGTTCAATATCGTCGTTTCTCTGGACATGCTTGATTATAAATTTAACATTGGCGAGGACGGCCTAGTCAACTTATCAATTACGTATAGGGGTGCTGTCGAAAACACTTTTTCAAACAATCAGGCAAGTGTTTTCTCAAACATTGTCACCCGCGGCGTCGCCCGTTCTGGTAACGCTGTTTTTAACGCCAGAAACAATGAACATCAATCAAACGTTCTAGAGACAAGAAGCACGGTCGAACATGTTCTAAACGAGATCAGAGACCCAGCATGCAAAGACGACACTTGTGAAGCGATAGTAGCTTTAAGGAATTTGATAGAAGAAAACACATTTTTCGCAGAAGTTTTAAAAGACAAATATCCAAAACTCAAAACTAACAGAGAATTTGCCGGCATGAAGATGCTCGCCAACAAACTGAAAGTTGTTAATCCGGGCAAAGCTCATAAATATTTTAAACACCCAAGAATGCAAACAACTATTAAAGAGGCAATAAAAGAAAGAGTGGGAGACTATAAAAAACAGATTTATAAAAGCTTTTTAAGCGCGATGATAGATGGAAACCCAGATGGATCCGGATCTCGTTTATTTTGCCTTGAGGCTGATTTTAAAGAATTTCAGGCCGAGAATGCATCTGCCGCGGTGAACATTGGTGATCCAACTTCTTATTCTGTTAAAGTTCTAAAAGTCGAATCTGGCACTAATGATGATGAAATTTTAAAGAAAGCTGCGGAAGCAGATGCAGACTATCAGGCAGAATCAAGCTCAAAAAATAAAAAAGTGGGAGAGATTTCAGAAGATATTCCTAAAGTTGTTGGTTCTGATAAGAGCAAATATAGATTCTTCTTCATGTACTTGGGGGATATAATTGAGCTAGCTTGTAAAAATGCTGGTTTGTCGAAAATCGATTTTGGATCCGACGGCAGTTTAATTTTTAGAGAAAATACGTATTTTAGCGAAGATAAAGCAAAGGACAAATATCCCTTTCAGGGCTCTAGGGTGCTTGTCGGTCCGATAGAATATCGTAACTCCTTGGGCGGAACCAGTGTTGTTAACCTCGCAAAAGTGCCTATTTCTTTCAATTTGTTCAGAGCGTGGTTCATTAAAAGAGTAGTACGTGCTCAAAAATTAAACTTTCCGTTAGGATTTTTTCTAAATGCCCTGATAAAAGAGTTAGTAATGCCCGGCTTTGAGGAGGCTATGAGTATGGTCTACAGGGCTGGAATAACTAGGCCTAATTTTGTTACTTTAACTCTTCCTGGCAAGCGCGTCAACGGCAAGTTAGAAGAACTGTTACCAAAAGAACAAGTTTTAGATACAGACAGCCCCTCTTTCCGCGTAAAATATATTGAAGAAATGAATAAAATGGGCTATTCGTCCGAAAGCATGGTAAAAAATTCTTTCGATTACTTCTATATGTATGTTACTTCGAACAAGGATATAACCAAAAGAAGAGGAGACCCCGTGGTAGATGCTAAAGAGGGCATATACCATTTTAATATTGGCTCTGATGTCGGTTTGTTAAAAAACGTTTCGTTTAGCAGGGTTGCGATCCCTAACCTGGCCGCTTCCCGGGCCGCGGACAACGCAAACCTGGGAGTTGATTCCTTAAATCAACTTAAAATTCCACATAACGCCGCCCTAACGTTAGTTGGAAACACCTTATTTTCACCAGGAATGTATTATTATGTCAATCCCGGGCTAGCCGGCTTGGGTTCGATCGAAGATTCAACTTCGATGGCATATAAAATGCAACTTGGTGGTTATCACGTGGTTCTAAAGATAAGAATAACAATATCCCCAGGTTTTTTCGAAACTTCTATAGAAGGGCAACAACAAGGCATCAACAGGAAAAGAAAATAAATGGCAAAAAGTATTGTAAAAGACACTTTCGTTTCTAAAAATATTTTAAACGATTTTTATCCACAATTTGCGGGAGTCAAAGTTTTTGATTTACAGAAGAAGCATCTTCTATATGGCCGGATCGACATGCAAGGTGACGCGGTCTATGTAAATACTGGTGTGTTGAGACAGGTTGTCGATATCGAGGGCGGTCCACACTTGGCTGTAGACTTTGTGGCCGCCGCTTTTTCCGATATGAGAAAAAATATAAAATCGGCAGCAAACAAAGGTTTTGTTTCAAAAGACAGCCTGTATCCATCAAACTTGACAGTTCATAAGTCATGGTCCACGGGAGATCTTGAATATTCATACGACAAACATTTGGAAAAAATTTATACCACATTTGTTGATTCGTATTTATCGGAAAATGGCCGATCCGGACAAATAAAAAATAAAAAAGATTTCATAAAAAGCTTTATTACTTTTGCTTTGACAACAGCCAGACACTTTCCTCTAACAAAAACCGGTTTTATAACTTCTAGTCATTGTTCATCTTTCATTTCCGGATTGATGTTAGAAATCGCCAACGAGTCGCACGATTTTACGCAGCAAGCTAAAGTGTATGAATATATAAAAGATAAAAGCTTCACCTTCTTCGTGAATGAGGTCCAAAAATTTGGCTTTATGGTAGACAAAAATGCTCCATGGAGAATCGTGTTCAATTTGGCCTCCGGCCTCGACGCCCCTGAAGACAAATTAAAAGGCGGCCGTTTTTACATGGACCGAGCCGCCACCAGCTATGAAACTGTTTTTAAGTCTTACTTCAGAAAGGCGTACTTGGACGAACACATAAATTTAAAGAAAAAGCTTTATTCACTTTACGAGGCGTTCTATCTGCAATTTAACACTTACACAACAGACAAATATATAAAATGCTTTAAAAATCAAGATTCTTATGATCTGAGGGTTTTGAGCGAGAGAAAAGACAGAGAAATACCAGGCACTGTTATATTCAGTAGCGAGAAAGAAGAAAATGAATATTTCTTAAAGATAATCCTAAAATTGAGATTAACTGAAACAGGTAAGTTGCACACACCGCAAGAGTTTGAATTTCATGCGAAAGAAGCCACAAAGAGATCTAGACTATTTGAATTTGACGCTGGATTAAATTATATAAACGAGTTGACAAAGGGTATACATGTTACTAAGTTTCTTAGGAAAGGTAGCTACTGGCACGGTACTACTGAAGAAGAGTACCAGCGGAGAAAACTGGAAATAATGAAAACAATCGACAATCCTTCTAAAGTTGACTACTCAATTACTGGTACCAAAAATATTAAATGAGGCATAATTGATTTTTCAACTCTTAGACACGAAACAAGAGTGTTACAAAATATTTTGCGAAGGTAAGTTATTCGACGATTATAATAACGACAGTCTTTCTCATACATGGGCCCCGTCTTCGCATATGTCGGCTGAACGTATTGAATATGCGCAGATTTGGTGTAATGGAAAAACGCTTGCAGAGGTTTGTCCGGACGCCCTTAAAGAGCGTTTTACTTTACTTAACAATAAAGCCAAAATGTATTTGCGCACGTTTCATAATGCAAAGATAAATTTGCAGGATGTTTGTTTTTACGACTTGGTGCCTGAAAAATTTTTATTGGATTTTTATGAGGTAAAAAATGAGATAACGCGATTCGTGTTTGAAAATTATCAAAAACCTAAAAATTATGAATTCATCAAAGACCTGCTTTTCTTCTTAAAGAGAATAGAAGAAAGAGATCTTAATTTAGACCTAGACTTTTCTAAGTTAGACGTAAGTAGCGGAATACTAAAGTTAGATAACTGTGGCGCTAAAATCCTATATAATCCATGGGGAACTGTCACTGGCCGATTAACGACACACAAAAGCAGTTTTCCAATTTTAACTTTAAACAAAAATTTGCGTGGCTGCGTAAAACCACAAAATGATGCTTTCGTGGAACTAGACTTTAACGCTGCCGAGTTGCGAGTTTTGCTTGGCCTCCTCGGCGAAGAACAGCCTGATGAGGATATTCATGTGTGGCTGGCCAAAAATGTCTTTAACGACAAATTCAGCAGAGAAGAGGTCAAAAAGAAAGTTTTTGCTTGGCTATATAATCCAAACGCAAAGAACAAGAAATTGAATGAGTTTTTAAATCGTGATAAATTGTATGAAAAATATTTTCATAATGATTACGTGTCAACGCCGTTTTACAGAATAATTCCGGTGGAAAAAGAGAAGGCAGTTAATTATCTGATACAGAGCACTTCTAGCGACATGTTATTAACTTCCGCCATGAAAGTTGATAAAATCTTACAAAGCAAGAAATCGTTTGTTAGTTTTTGTATCCACGACAGCATTGTTGTCGACCTGTCTCTTGAAGACAGAGATATGATTGATCTGTTGAGAGATGAGTTTTCCAAAACAGCGTTTGGAAATCTCAAAACAAACTTGAGCTTGGGAAAAGATTTCGGGAGTATGAAAAAAGTTTCATGAATATACTAGGCTTGGGAACGGCCGGCTGCAAAATAGCCAAAAAACTAGATAATTATTCTCAGTACAACGCTTTCTTTATCGACGTACGAAACGATGGAGAGTATAAAAACTTTTTTAAGATCGAGGAACAATCAACGCATGAGGATTATGAATCGAACTATAAACCCATTAATTTACAAGATATTGTAGGCGAAACAACACTAGTGACTGCCGGATCCGGAAAGATAACTGGTCTTTTGTTGAGACTTATGGAGCAACTTAAAAATGATAAATTAACAGTATTGTATATTAAGCCAGACATGTCAACGGCGTCAGAAGATGCTATTTTAAGAGAGAAAGTAGTTTTTGGCATCCTGCAGCAATATGTGAGATCAAGCTTGTTATCTAGATTATATATTATTTCCAATATCGCTACTGAAGCCGTATTAGAGAAAGTATCTGTTGTAAATTATTGGGACGATATCAACGATGTTATATCCAGCACTTTTCATATGCTCAACGTGTTTGAAAACACCGAGCCTCTTCTGTCAACGTTCACAGATGTGAAAAAGACAAACCAAATTGCCACATTGGGTGTTGTGGGCTATAAAAACCTGGACGAAAAGATTTTTTATGATTTGCAAAAACCAAGATTAAAAAAATACTTCTTCGGTATATCAGAAAAAACTTTGAATGAAGAAAAAGATTTACTTCAAAAGATAAGATCCTATGTTAAGGACAAATCAGAAGAGAGGTGCAGCGCATGCTTTGCGATATATTCAACAAACTACGAACAAGATT
>TARA_R110002110_G_scaffold400317_4_pt1 | contig 10948 bp, 10 predicted proteins | sample TARA_R110002110 | Tara Oceans TARA_R110002110 (sample SAMEA4397330) | marine metagenome | biome: Polar Biome; feature: [SRF] surface water layer (ENVO:00010504); material: water (ENVO:00002006), including particulate matter (ENVO:01000060) such as... | depth 5 m
AGGATTAGCGCATTGGTTGGCAACACAACCTCTCGATGTTCGTACACGCGCGCAATCAGGGGCGCAGCCTATATTGTGGACAGATACTAAAAACAGCATATTGCCACTGTTAAAGCTACTCAACTAAACGGTGGCATTTATTTTTAAATTTTCAATTGCAACACATTTGTCTTGAATGTCTGTGGGCAGCTGTTCAAATTGATGTGTTTCTCTTAGTTTTTGAATACAACCCCAAGATGGCTGATAGCCAGATGTACTGCCAGATACTCGAATGCTTACATTTTCTTTGTTTAGGTTAAATTGTTCATTAGAGTCTAAAGAAGTTATGAGTGATTGTATTTTTGTAGCTTGCTCATTTGTAAAATTAAAGCTTAAAAGTAATTCTGCTTTTTCAATCGCTTCTGTTAGGTCGGTCGGTGTTGCGCTGTTATCCAACTCATCTAGAGTGTTTCTAATGAATTTTTTTCTGTCTACAGAAAAATTAAATGCTTGATTTAACCTGCCTAGTTTCCGATGCAATTCAGCAGCTTGGGCTTTCAGTTCCGCTGGTAGAGATGAGTCAGTTAATGTTTCTATGGATACAGGCGCTTGCTTCCAGGTTTCAGGAATGGAAATATCAGCGAGGTTATTATTTGGTTTAAATCCAAATAACTTGTCAACAAAATTCGCAAGTTTCTCTCCAACCCATACCAGAGGAGAGACTAAACTATTAAATATCTTTGCAATACTGTCAGGTATGAGAGGGTATAGTTTTTGCCCTAAAAGTGCGCCACCTAGGTAAAGCGTTGATGCGAGAAATAAAGTGGTGCCAAATGCCATGCCAAATGCACTATAAGCAAAACTGCTGCTGGAATCCCAAATATTAACAGTATAGTTTTTAGATAAGATCACGCATAAAAAGATAAACGTTGGAATGAAAGCACTTATAGCACCAATTGATAATAGTGAGCTGGGTAAAAAGGCAACAATACTTGAGAAGATGCTCTCTAAAAGTGGGGCTGCTACCGCAACAAATATAATGAAGTCTTTGATGAACTCAAGTGTATCTAGTGCATGTAAAATCCAAAAATGTTTTAATCTGGCTGTGGGACCATGCATAATAAAATAACGTAGCAAAGAAAAGGGTATTGAGCTTAGGCCGTATACCCAAGGCATCATGGTTAATATAGGCGTAGCGAGTATTATGATAAGATTTGGAATAAAGAACAAGCATTTTCCTGCTAAATCGACAAAAGAAGAGTCTGAATGGCGGATAAAATTTACCCACGTTTTCCATTGGGATCTTGCTAGGGCAATACTACACCGTATCCACAAGATGGATGATGCTAAGTTTAAATGAGTCAGAATATATTTTGAAATATATTTAAACCAAAAGATTAATGCTGATTGATTGCGATCTATGTTTTGAATAGACTGTTCATGTCGGGTTTCAGTTTGGGGTTGCCCAAATAGTAGGCGTCCAATGGCATATTGGCTTGTGACATTGGATAATCCGGGTAATAGGTCATCCAAAATTCTTAATAAGTTATGATTACTTCTACTCATAAGTCCATTGGGTGAGCCGGACATATGTTTTTGGCTAGGATTGTTCCCATTAAGGTGTACGTGGTATAGCAGCGAAATGAAATGGTTTTGTATCGTTTTAAATAAAGCACTTTTTAAGTCTTGCAGGGGGCGCCTACTTGCACGGATATCTGGGCTTTCCCAGTTCCCTTTTGTCTCAGTTTTATACTCGGATAGAATCTCTTCTAAAATATATAACTGAATGATACTGCGAAAAAAGTGAGCGCTATTCGTGTTTTTGTCTGTTCCCCAAAGCCAATCAAAAGCATTCGTTTCACTCTGCGTTTCCGTATGTTTTCTATTTTTAGGCGTGATACCAAATAATAAAAAGGGTCTTAAAAAATAAGTATGAAGTGCTTGGTCAGGTGCATTATCTTCACAAACAAACCCCATCGCAGGGGGTATGTCTGATACTTGAGGGTGGGCTAAATCAGTGACGCCTAAATATTTATGTAATAAAGTTTTATGATATGCCTCTTTTTTAATCTGTGGTTCTTGCTTTATATGTTCTAGCTCTGACTGTAACAACAAAGCAAAGTTTCTAGTAAATTGTGGGCCTAACAAATTTTGAACATTTTGAGGGGCACTACATTTAAAGGCGCCCGCATCATATTCTGTAAAGCCTTGTACGCTCGTTTTGAGTTCTGGGTATAGGCTTAATATATCGGAAAACATATCTTGAAGTTGTGTGCCAAGTGGTTTTTCAGGATTGAAAGTGCTTGTTGTCTGTGTCCCATGTAATGGCATAACCTATCCGCATGTAATCAATCTAACTAATGGTTGAATTCTACAGGGTTTCTGTTCTTGATCAAGGGGGATGAGATTATTTGGTTGGTTGTCTAAGTTGTTGCGTGGACTGTGTGAAGGTTAAGTTTGCATGTTTTTTAGTTACAAATTCAGTCACGGTATAAAAGCATGTGATAAGCGGAGCGAATCAATCCCTCTCCCAATGCTGGGAGAGGACGGCTGTAGGCCTGGTGAGGGTTGATTTCGCGTCACTGGTTAGGAGGTTACAGGTGGTTAAACCTCTTCTAGCTTTTTATATCTAATACGATGAGGTTGTTTGGCATCTGCACCTACACGAGCCGTATAGTCTTTTTCATACTCTGTATAACTGCCCTCAAATAAGCGCACTTCACTGTTACCTTCAAAGGCAAGAATATGGGTTGCTACTCTATCTAAGAACCAGCGATCATGCGATATGATTAATGCGCAACCGGGGAAGCCAAGAATGGCTTCTTCTAGGGCGCGTAGCGTTTCTACATCTAGATCATTGGTTGGTTCATCGAGTAGTAATACATTGCCGCCGGTTTTTAAAAGTTTGGCTAAGTGCACACGGTTGCGCTCACCACCAGATAGATTACCAATTTGCTTTTGTTGGTCCGTTCCTTTGAAGTTAAATCGGCCAACATAAGCACGAGAGGCGACAGAAAATTGCCCTACGGTGATGTAATCTAAACCATCAGAGACTTCTTCCCAGACAGTTTTTTTATCGTCTAGGTTATCTCTGGATTGGTTTACGTAAGCTAATTGTACAGTATCTCCCACTTCCACTTCGCCGCTGTCAGGCTGTAAATCTTGGGCGATGAGTCTAAATAGAGAGGTTTTACCTGCGCCGTTGGGGCCGATAATACCGACAATAGAGCCGCGTGGAATTTCAAAGTCTAAATCCGTGTAAAGTAATTTATCGCCTAACGTTTTTGATAAGTGCTTTAGGTTGATAACGTTAGCACCTAGGCGCTCACCGGGCGGTATATATAAGGCGTCAGTTTCATGGCGTTTTTGGAACTCTTTAGAGCTAAGTTCTTCAAAGTTACTGATTCTGGCTTTATTTTTCTTGCGGCGGCCTTTGGGGTTTTGTTGTACCCATTCTAATTCGGCGGCCATAGTTTTTTGGTGAGAGCTTTCTTGACGCTTTTCTTGTCTGAGCCTCTCTTCCTTCCATTTTAGCCATTGACTATAGTTGCCTTCAAAAGGTATGCCGTACCCGCGATCAAGCTCTAAAATCCAGCCTGCCACGTTATCAAGGAAGTAGCGATCATGGGTTACCGCAATAACAGTGCCGGGGAAATCTTGTAAGTATCTTTCAAGCCAAGCTACACTTTCTGCGTCTAGATGGTTGGTGGGTTCATCTAAAAGCAAAACATCGGGTGCAGAGAGCAAAAGTTTACAAAGTGCGACTCGACGTTGTTCACCACCAGATAGTGTTTCAACATTGGCATCCCAAGCGGGTAGGCGTAATGCATCGGCAGCGACTTCTAATTTACGATCCAAATCCCAAGCATTGCAGGCTTCAATTTTATCTTGCAGCTTTGCTTGTTCATCTAGCAGTGCTTGCATTTGGTCATCATCCATTGGTTCGGCAAAGGCATTATTGACTTCGTCGAATCGGGTCAGCATGTCTTTTATTTCTTTGACGCCTTCTTCAACATTGCCGCGTACATCTTTGGTCGGGTCTAATCTAGGTTCTTGAGGTAGGTAACCAAATTTCAGGCCTTTTTGTGATGTTATTTCACCAACATATTCTTTGTCTTCACCCGCAATGATGCGCAATAATGTCGATTTACCAGAACCGTTGAGACCCAGAACTCCAATTTTTGCCCCATAAAAGAAGGATAAAGAGATGTCTTTTATGATCTCTTTTTTGGGAGGTACGATTTTACCCACTTCTAACATGGAAAAAATGGTCTTATTGCTCATTGGCGGTAGCCCCTTAAATTTAGACAGAATTGGCGTTTAAGCTAACCTAAATAAGCCAGTATTGCAACGAAGTTGGTAAATGTTATGCGACTCATATAGAATTAGTATCAATTTGACGACCCAAACCCTAAAAGTGAAAAGAGGTGACTTAATGTTTAGCCAAGATATGCGGATAAAAGGATTTGACGATGAGCTAGCAGATGCGCTTAAGGATGAAACGAAGCGCCAGTTAGAGCACATTGAGCTTATTGCCTCTGAAAATTATGCGAGTCCGCGGGTAATGGAAGCCCAAGGGACAGATTTAACGAACAAATATGCTGAGGGTTACCCAGGCAAACGTTATTATGGTGGGTGCGAAAATGTGGATGTGGCAGAGCAATTAGCAATAGATCGAGCCAAAGCATTGTTCAAAGCAGATTATGCAAACGTGCAGCCACACTCAGGTTCGAATGCGAATTTGGCGGCTTATATGGCTTTGATTCAGCCAGGTGATACCATTTTAGGTATGAGCTTAGCACATGGTGGTCATTTGACCCATGGTGCGAAAGTAAGCTTCTCCGGTAAAATTTATAATTCTGTTCTGTATGGCATTGATGAGAATGGCGTGATTGATTATGACGCTATTCAGGCTTTGGCTTTAGAACATAAACCTAAGTTAGTGATAGCCGGTTTCTCGGCCTATTCTGGCATATTAGATTGGACTAAATTTAGAGAAATTGCAGATAGCGTCAATGCTTACTTATTAGTCGACATGGCACACGTAGCCGGGTTGGTCGCGGCTGGGGTATACCCCTCTCCTGTTAATATTGCCGATGTTACTACGACAACCACACATAAAACGCTCAGAGGCCCACGGGGTGGATTAATTTTAGCCAAAGCGAACCCTGAGATAGAGAAAAAATTAAATTCATTGGTATTCCCGGGAACGCAAGGTGGGCCGTTGATGCATGTGATAGCGGCAAAAGCAGTGGCGCTCAAAGAAGCGATGCAACCAGACTTTGTTGCCTATCAAAAGCAAGTCGTCAAAAATGCGAAAGCATTAGCAAAAGGTCTGCAAAACCGAGGCTATAAAATTGTTTCCGGTGGTACAGACAATCATTTGGTTTTGATTGATTTGATTGAAACGGGGATGACAGGCAAAGAAGCAGATGCGGCATTGGGAAATGCCAATATTACCGTGAATAAAAATGCGGTGCCAAATGATCCGCGCTCTCCATTTGTGACCAGTGGTTTACGTGTGGGCACGCCAGCCGCAACAACCCGTGGCTTCAAAGAAGAGCAAATGCATACGCTGGCCAATTGGATGGCGGATATATTAGATGATGTGAACAATACATCAATTCAAAATCGAGTCAAACAGGAAGTTTTGCAGTTATGTCAGCAGTTTCCAGTTTATGGCCCATCAAGCGAATAAGCGTTATCAGAAGGAGTATTTATGCGTTGTCCCTTTTGCCATGGATTAGAAACAAAAGTTATTGATTCACGTGATTCCAACGACGGTGAGCAAATTCGCCGTCGTCGCGAATGCTTGGCCTGCAAAGAACGATACACGACTTATGAAGTCGCTGAATTGTCTTTTCCACGTGTTATTAAGCGTAGTGATAATAACAGAGAAGCGTTTGATGAGAATAAACTCAAACAGGGCATGTTGACCGCCTTGGAGAAACGACCGGTGAGTTTTGATGCAGTTGAATCAGCTTTATCGCGTATTAAGCGCCGTCTACGGGCTTTAGGAGAACGTGAAGTTTCTTCTGAGGTGTTAGGGGATTGGATGATGGCAGAACTGCGAGCATTGGATGATGTCGCGTATGTACGTTTTGCCTCGGTTTATCGTAGTTTTCAGGATGTGCACGCATTTGAAATTGAAATCAAACGCTTGACAGAAGACAAAGAGGTTTCCGCTTAATGATGGGGGTGACGTCTGATCGTTCTTGGATGCAAGAGGCTATTGAGCTTGCCCAACAAGGCGTTTATACGGCTCATCCTAACCCAATGGTTGGGGCGATTCTTGTAAAAGGAGGCCGTGCTTTGCAGTCGGGTTGGCATCAACAAGCAGGCACGCCCCATGCAGAATTCCATGCTTTGCAAGGGTTACCGACAAACCTTCAAGATGCTACTTTATATGTTACTTTAGAGCCATGTTGTCACCAGGGGCGTACGCCGCCTTGCGTCGATCTTATTTTAAAACATAACATCGGTCGTGTTGTTGTGGCGACGCTTGACCCCAACCCATTGGTTTCAGGAAAAGGCATTCAAAAGCTTCGAGCCGCTGGCGTTTTAGTTGATGTTGGTATTTTAGAGCAAGAAGCGCAACAGCAAAATGTTGGTTTTATGTCACGTTTTACCAGGCAGCGTCCCTATGTCAGAGCTAAAATGGGGATGTCCTTAGATGGTAAAATCGCCATGCAGTCGGGCGAGAGCCAGTGGATTACCAGCCCCACTGCCAGAATGGCGGTACAAAAATGGCGCGCTCAAAGTGGTGTTATATTAACAACCCAACAGACCGTATTGGCAGATAACTGTTTGTTAAATGTGAGAGATGAGTCGGTGCTGGCTCAAATGCCCCAAGGCATCGAATTTTTGCAGCCCAAGCGTTTGGTCATAGACAATAATTTAAAAATGTTGCCTGAGGCTAATATCGTGAATGGGCAGTGTCGCGATCAAAATAGCGATGTCATTGTTGCGGTGGGCCGTGAGACAGTATCAAACCTTGAGTTGGGTGAATGGCAGTCAGCGTTGTCATCTCTGTCCGCAAAAAATATAAAATGTGTTTCTTTTCCACAAGATATTAACAACGCGCATCATATTGATTTTGATTCAGTATTACAGTATCTCGCTGAGATGCAAATAAATGATGTATTTGTGGAAGCGGGACCCAGGTTTTTAAATTATTTATTAGAAAATAATTTTGTCGATGAATTGGTTTTGCATATTGCCCCTGATTTGTTGGGCGCGAATACGCTCGCGATGCAAAATCTTAATATCGAACAGCTAAAGGACAAGATATCGGGTGAATATCACAAAGTACAATCTTTGGGGCGGGATATACAAGCCCAAGTTTTAATCAGCGCCTACGCGAAACAAGTATTTAAAAATATTTAAAGGACCATCATGAAATTCACTCCTATTGAACTCTTAATAGAAGAACTAAAACAAGGCCGTCCCATTGTTATGGTGGATGATGCGAATAGAGAAAATGAAGGCGATGTTATTTTGCCCGCCCATAATGTGACTGCAGAAAAAATTAATTTTTTGGTTAAGCATGCTCGGGGTTTGGTCTGTTTGAGTTTAACGCAATCCCGTTGTGAGCAGTTAAATTTACCCCTTATGGTGCCCAATAATGGGAATGGCGCGAAATTTGGTACTAATTTTACTTTATCGATTGAAGCGGCGGAAGGTGTGACCACAGGCATTTCAGCACAGGATAGAGCCAAGACAATTTTAGCGGCAGTCTCACCTAATGCTCAGCCTGGCGACATTGTGCAGCCAGGGCATATTTTTCCTATTATTGCCCAGCCGGGAGGCGTTCTTGAAAGGGCAGGCCACACAGAGGCGAGTACAGATATGATGCGTTTAGCGGGTCTAGAGCCTGCCAGTGTTATTTGCGAAATTATGAATGAAGATGGCACGATGGCACAAGGTCAAGATTTAGAGAATTTTTGCGGACAACATGATTTAAAAATGGGGACGATTGAGGATTTGATTGCTTATCGAATGAAGCACGAGCCAACGGTGGAGTGCATCCATGCTATGAGCATCCCGACTGCCCATGGCGAATTTGCGTTACAAGTTTTTGTTGATCACATATCCCAATTGCACCATTATGCTTTTATCAAAGGTAACCCGAATAAGAATCAAGAGGCACTTATTAGAGTGCATATGCACGATCCTTTGTTGGATTTATCGGTCATGTCGAATTTAATGACTGGGAAATGGGACATTGATCAAAGCTTGAGAGAGATTAATCGATTTGGAGAGGGCGCTTTGGTATTGCTTTGTCAGCCCGTCCAACCTACGAAAAGTCTGGAACACCTTGGTATTTTGAGCCATTTTGCCAAAAATGCGACAAAAGAATGCCCCGATACCCAAATGAAACCCGATTTACGCTTAATTGGTGTGGGTTCACAAGTATTATCTTCCTTGGGCTTTGGAAAAATACGTGTTTTAGGGAGTGAAAAGCGGTATTATGGTCTGTCTGGCTTTGGCCTAGAAGTCGTGGGCTTCAAACCCTGGGATTCTGGCAAACAAAATTAACGCGGAAGAGGAATATATAATGCCCCATCAAATTACGACTCACGAAGGGAATTTTGTTTCACAAGGCGGACGTATTGCGATTGTCGCGGCGCGTTTTAATGAATTTATCGTCGATCGTTTGGTTTCTGGTGCTGTTGATACACTGGTTCGCCAGGGAGTGGACAAAAGCAATATTGAAATCATTCGTGTTCCGGGGGCATTTGAAGTGCCTTTGGCATGCCAAGCAGCAGCTGAAAGTAACCGATTCAAAGGTGTGGTTGCTTTGGGGGCTGTGATTCGAGGCAGTACCGCTCATTTTGAATATGTTTCTGGTCCATGTGCCAATGGCATTATGCAAGCACAGCTCAAAACCAAATGCCCGATTGCTTTTGGTATATTAACAACAGATACCATTGAGCAAGCGGTAGAGCGTGCGGGTAGTAAGGCTGGCAACAAAGGTAGCGAAGCGGCTTTCACCGTTCTAGAAACAATCAATGTTTTGGAGAAAATTTGTGGCTAAACCCAACAAAGCACAGTTACGTCACGAAGCACGAGCCCTTTCATTGCAAGCTTTGTATGCATGGCAACTTTCCGGCTATCCAATAGAAAAAGTGAAAGAAAATTTATTATCTGATAACCCACTGTTGCTTGATAAAATTGAGTCATACGATGAAAACTATTTTAACGACATTACCCATAGTGTTGCTAAGCATGCAGAAACGTTAGACAAAGAGATTGATCAATATTTAGATCGTCATATTAGTCAGATTAATCCTGTTGAATTGTCTATTTTGCGTATAGCACTTTATGAACTTAAGTTTAATCAAGAAGTGCCACACAAAGTTGTATTAAATGAAGCCATTATTTTAGCGAAAAAATTTGGCGCGGTTGATGGGCATAAATACATTAATGGCGTGCTAGATAAGTTGGCAAAACAATTTCGTTCTGACGATATGCTAGTGAAGCAAAGCGCATAATTTTTTAGGTTTTATACCTGTCTTTTTCCATATTTTGGGGGGTTCGCCCCCTTAATTTCGAACGATTCCGTATCAAAAATTAAAACATATAAGTTGCTGTGATAGAGGTTGTATTCTCAGCATGCTTCTGTGGTTTCCCCGTGTTTGGAATTTTAGCATTATACTCTAGCCTGTGGCTCAGCTTTAATGATACTTTTTCAAGAACAGTGGCTTTTAAAGCGGATATTGATTTTGTGTTTTGGGTATCTTTGCCTGCACCATAAGTAATATCTTGTGAGAAGGCTGCATTTTGGCTGATTTTAAATATTAAGCCTGAACCCGTGTGTATGATGAGTTCATCTTGATGAGCACGGCTTAAATTTTCCTGGGGAGATTGGCTATGGCGACCACCTGGTCCTGCTTCAAGATGCCATTTGATGATGTCATTATCAAAAATTTTGCGCCCATATCCGATGGCCTCTGTTATTTCATAATCAAAGGCTGAGAACTTATCTTTTTGAGCATAGAGATCCGAGAAAATATAATGATTGTTAGTGAGTATATATTTAATATTATTATTGATAGAGTATTTTTCAGCCGTTTTTTGTTTTGTGCTTGTTGCGTTATCTTTAGCAAGATCAATTAACGACGCAACAGAGAAAGTATTATTAATCTTGTCTGTGGTGAATTTATTGGTATAGCGCGTATCAAAATGAGTGTTTTGAGTGTTGCCTTGGTTTAACATAAAACCGAGTTCAATTTCATTATTCCAGGGCGTATTTTTGGCGAGCGCTAAGGAGGGGAGCGCTGTGATTAGTAATAAAAGGCTAGTTGTATTCATTTATACTTCATCTAACTTACTATGTTGGTAGGAAGAAAACAGTATAACATTCACTCCCTAGCGTTCCAACCGCAACGAGTCTTTAATGCATAGTGTGTATTTTCTCTAATACCCGCGCTTTAAAATTACAAATTAACTCAAGATATGTTCTACTTTTAACCGGTAACTTTTTGAATTCCGCTTTTCGGCGTGCCATACGAGGGCAAGCACCTAATTCCAATAGGTGATTCATGATAAATGTATTGTGATGCATGCCAGCAATAATGAGAGGGGCTTGGAAAAAGTCGCCCGATAATGTTGCAAGCTGCGGAAAAGATTTTAACAAAGAAATAACATCGTCTGTTTTGTTTATTCTTAACGCGTGCAGAAATTGTTCCACATATTGCGGAGATACCTTATTTTCACCTTTTACAAAGTATTTTTTCACTTTAATTGTATGGTTTTCAAAAGAGGTGTTCTTTTTGGCTGAATCTTTAGACATTGGCACTCCCGGCAATTATTTCATGTTATTGCTATTTGTTGAGTACCATTTTAGCAAAAACCTTATATTTATTAGAGGGTAACGAGCTGCTCAGTATATCCTTTGGTCATTCAAACTATAGTGTGGGTACACTGAGTGATCCCCACGAATCTCACGTAGTTAGCCTCTGAAACT